>Ga0194112_10004306_pt1 | contig 19521 bp, 14 predicted proteins | sample TA2MahC400mmetaG_FD_146191 | JGI IMG/M metagenome (GOLD analysis project Ga0194112, IMG submission 146191) | Freshwater microbial communities from Lake Tanganyika, Tanzania - TA2015016 Mahale Deep Cast 400m | ecosystem: Environmental > Aquatic > Freshwater > Lake | place: Tanzania: Lake... | reverse complement strand
AACAGATTTCGATTCCTTTAGTATATTCCCTTCGGAATTATTGTAAACGGCATATTCGAATTTTTTATTAACTGAATATGCACCGTATTCCCCGCTCTTGTTGAGTGCCAGAAAACCAACTTGAAAGTCCTCATCTGTTTCTTTCATGTTTTTCATTATCCTGCCTATTGCTGCTTTGCACGACTCTTCCGGTGAATATCCCTGCCTCATTAATTCTACTATTGTGTGAGCTCCGGATATTCTTATTACTTCTTCCCCGACCCCTGTTGCGGTAGCAGCTCCAATTTCATTATCGACGAATAATGCAGCGCCGATTATGGGTGAATCTCCCACTCTTCCGTGCATTTTGAATTTCAATCCGCTTGTCGTACATGCACCGGATAAATTTCCTTCATTGTCTATTGCCAGCATTCCGATTGTATCGTGTGTATTTTTGTAATCTGCGGGAATGTACTCGGATGTTTTAAGCCACTCTTTCCAGATTTTTTCTGCTTCGGGTGTCAATAAATTTTCTTTTTCAAATCCGTTATCCAATGCGAATTTTAATGCACCCTCACCTGCAAGCATAATGTGCGGAGTCTTTTCCATTACTAAACGGGCAACGGAAATCGGATGCTTTATATGCTGTAAAAAAGCTACTGAACCGCATCGGGCATTGTAATCCATAATGCAGGAATCCAGCGTCACGTATCCGTCTCTGTCCGGTAATCCGCCGTAACCGACTGAACGGACATTCGCATCCCCTTCGGGAACTTTTACACCTTCTTCAACGGCGTCGAGTGCTTTACCTCCCGAGGATAATATTTTCCATGCTGATTCATTGGCTGGTATTCCGAAATTCCAGGTCGAAATAACAACAGGATATTCTTTTACCGGATTGAAAAAACTCCTGCCGGGGAGCATTTTCATTACAGGCAGTAATGCCGCCGAAAGCGAAATTTTCTTTATGAAACTTCTTCTTGTTGTCATCTTTTTTTAAATTTTTGAAATATAAATACTTTATAATTTATTTGAAGTATAGAATTATAACCCGTTAATTTCCTGAATGTCCGTTCCTGTAAGTCTGAAATTTGTAAATTATGTCAATTAATATTGCTATTTCTTTTGTAAAAAAAAATATTTAGTTTTTAGCTTTCTAAATTAAAACCGGGGGCTACATATGGACCTATCAAAATTTTTGGTGCAACCTAATACCAAGGTTAAACTTTCAGATTTTCCGTCAGATTATACATGTAAATACAAAAGTAAAGATGAAGCACAGGGAAAACTTATAGACAATATTGCGGAAATGGCTGATTTACAGGATAAACTGTATGCCGATGACAGGTGGGCTTTGCTTTTAATTTTTCAGGCACTCGATGCGGCAGGGAAAGACGGTGCAATTAAACATGTTATGAGCGGACTCAATCCGCAGGGAACTATGGTATACAGCTTCAAGCAGCCGTCTGCCGAGGAAATTGACCACGATTATCTCTGGCGAATTAATAAATCCCTGCCCGAACGCGGTAGAATTGGTATCTTTAACCGCTCGCATTATGAAGATGTGCTTGTTGTTCGTGTTCATAATTTAATTAAAAGTTTAAAGATGCCAAAATCTTTACTGAACGATAATATCTGGGATGTCAGGCACAGGGAAATCAGGGATTTCGAAAAATATCTTTCGGAAAACGGAATTGTGACAGTTAAATTCTTTCTTAACCTCTCGAAAGATGAGCAAAAAAGAAGATTTCTTAAAAGAATCGAGGACCCTTCAAAAAATTGGAAATTTTCGGCATCGGATTTGAAAGAAAGACAGTTTTTTAAACAGTATCAAAAATGTTATGAGGAAGTAATCTCGGAAACAAGCACAAAATATTCAGCGTGGTATATTATACCTGCCGATAAAAAATGGTTTGCCAGACTTGTAATTTCGGAAGTTATTGTCTCGGTTCTTAAATCTCTTAATCTTAGTTATCCGAAACTGTCGCAGGAACAAATTGACAACCTGAAAGTTTATAAAGAACAGCTTTTAAACGAAAAATAACAGATTTATTTTTAACCGATTAAATTTATATTTAATTATTTTTTGTTAATTAACCTTTTTTTAATTAAAATTATAAATATATGAAAAAGTTATTTTTCATTACGGCAGTTTTGTTCTTTGCAGCTTCTGTTTGTTTTGCACAGGATGATATAGGAAGTAAACTGAACAGGATGGGTCAGCAGTATACTTCGTTTTATTTGAAACCGCTGAATTATTCATTATCTGCCCTTAATTCCGGATTCTTCGATGATGCGAATGTTCCGTTCAGTGCTACGATTCCGATAGGTTTTCATTTTAAGTTAAGCTTTAAAGGTTTTGCAACTTTTATTACTTCCGACGACCAGGTGTTTAATATGACTTATGTTGATTCGATTACGGTAAATAATCAAATGGTACCCGGATACTTTACGGTAACAAATGCCCCGACTGTTTTCGGAAGTAAGACTCCTCCGATCGCAACAGGGTATTATTATGATCCGGTTACCGGGGTCAGAAGAGATACAACGCAGGAAACTATAGGCGGAGTTCTTTACTCAAAAGTTGTTCCTGTCCCGATGGTGGTTCCGCAGCTTGAAATCGGACATATTTACGGAACGGATATTACCTTCAGAGGATTTCCCAAAATCGATTTCGGTTCACTCGGAAAAATCGGCTATTTCGGTGTTGCGTTGAGGCATAATGTAAGTCACTATTTCACTAAAATACCTTTTGATTTCGGAGTACAGGCGGGATATCAGAATGTTTTTGTTAAAGATAAAAATGATGCTGAAATAGTGAATTTTAAAACATTCTTTGCCAATGTACAAGCGAGTAAATCAATATCGATTTTTATAATCTACGGCGGATTACAGTATGAAGATTATAATTCGGATGTTACTTATACTTATTCTCCGTTCGGCTCTCCATATCAATCCAATATAAGTTATAAATTGAGAGATAGTTATTTTAAGGGGATTTTGGGAGGAACTTTAACAGCGGGATTATTCAGGTTTAATCTTGAAATGAGCGTGGCGAGAAGATTTATGATGAGTTTCGGTATTGGAGTTGGTCAGACTTTTAATTAATTTTGAAATATATCGACCAGCCTTACAGCCGGCAACAGACTAATAAATAAATTAAATAATTCAAAAATAAAAACGGAGCAATATTATGCAGAACCTTGATTTTTCAAAAATTCAATCTACCAAGTATACATTCGGACCACGAAGGGGTAATTACTATGATGTTAATGACATTTTAAAAGCCGGTAAACCGTTATCGGATGATGAATGCAAAGTATACGAAAAACTCGATTTAGTTTACAGAACACTTTGCAGTATAATGTATAATTTCGTTCCTACGAGCGGACATCCCGGCGGCTCCATTTCTTCAGGCAGATTTGTTCAGAACATTGTATATAAAACTGCGGATTATGATATTAAAGACCCGTTTCTGGATTATGCCGATATGATTGTATATGCCGCAGGTCATAAGGCACTCGGACTTTACGGAATGTATGCTTTAAGAAACGAAATTGTCAGAGCGTTTTATCCCGATGAACTGCCGAAACCTGAATATCAGGTCAGATTCGAAGACTTGCTCGGTTTCAGAAAAAATCCGACAAACACACTGCCTCTTTATAAAAAGTTTAATGCAAAAGCCCTTGACGGACATCCTACTCCCGCACTTCCGTTTGTTAAAATTGCAACCGGGGCAAGCGGAGTCGGCGTACCGGCTGCATTCGGTCTGGCACTCGGAGCTCTCGACTATTACGGTGAATCTGCACCCAGAGTTAATGTCGTCGAAGGTGAAGGCGGTATGACTCCGGGAAGAGTTCATGAAGCTTATGCGGCCGCTTCGGCTATGAGACTGTATAATATTATTATCCACGTTGATTATAATCAGGCTTCCATTGACAGCAACAGAGTTTGCAGAGACGGTGAATTAAAAGGCGAATATGTTCAGTGGAATCCAATGGAACTGGCTTATCTTCACGATTTTAACGTGATTTATGTGGATGACGGAAAAGATTTTAATAAGGTTCTTGCTGCACAATATTTTGCCAAATCTTTGACAAATAAAATGCCGACTTCCGTTGTATATAGAACGATAAAAGGCTGGAAATACGGAATAGAAGGTAAAGCATCACACGGTGCAGGTCATAAATTTGCTTCCGAAGGATACTACAATTCCGTTAAAGAATTCGAGGATTTCTTCTCTGTACAAATTCCGAGATTTGAAGGCGAAAATAATCCCGTAAATGTGGAAAAATATTATTACGATACTTTACTGGCATTGAGAAGTACAATTGAGATGAATAAAGACCTGAAATATTTTGCGGATGATATTTTAAAATCCAAAAAACGCTTGTATGCTCTGAACAGAAAACCCAGAGCAAACCATCCAGAGCTCGAGGTTCTGTATAAAGATAAAAATATTTCAGAAGAAGTTATACCACCGGAACTTAACATAAAACCCGGAGGTACAACTACTTTAAGAGCAGTACTCGGTTCGTCTCTCGGTTATCTTAATAAATTAACTAAAGGAGCATTTTTCGGCGTTGCGGCAGACTTGCTTGGCTCGACAAGCGTTAACCTTCTCGGTGAAAGTTTTCACGGTGGATTTTTTGATGCTGTTGATAATCCCGATTCAAGAATACTTTCTATCGGGGGGATTTGCGAAGATGCAATGGGCGGTATGATGGCGGGACTCGGTGCATTCGGTAAAAATATAGGTGCAAGTTCTTCGTACGGTGCGTTCATTTCTGCTATGGAACATACTGCAGCACGGCTGCACGGTATAGGACAGCAGAATAAAACCATGCATTACGGCGGTGTATATTATACGTGGATTTTAATTAATGCTCACGCAGGATTGAAAACCGGTGAAGATGGTCCCACACATGCCGACCCGCAATGCCTGCAGTTGATTCAGGAAAATTTCCCGCCCGGTGTTATGATTACTCTTACTCCCTGGGAACCCGGAGAAATCTGGAATCTTCTGATTGCAGGATTAAGAAAAAGACCCGCTGTTTTGTCTCCGTTTGTTACAAGACCAAATGAAGTTATTGCAGACAGGAAAACACTGAAACTTGCACCGGTTGAGGAAAGTGTCAGGGGAGTTTATAACCTGAGAAAAGCCGATAAAACACAAAAAATCGATGCAAGTATTATACTTCAGGAAAGCGCCGTAACTATTGAATTTATTACGAAAGTTCTGCCAATGCTCGATAAAGAAGGATTTAATCTGGATATTTTTTATATTTCGAGTGCCGAGTTGTTCGATATGCTGCCCGAAAAGGAAAAACTCGAAATATTAAACCCGGAAATTTCTGAATTTGCTTTCGGTATTACAGGATTTACTCTGCCTACTATGTATAAATGGATAACGGGATATGATGCAAGAAAAAAGATTCTTCATCCTTTTAAACATGGTTATTATCTTGGAAGCGGTTCCGGAGAGAGCGTTATGCGCGAAGCAGGACTCGATGCGGAAAATCTGTATAAAGAAGCTAAATCATATATTGATTATCTTGTAAAAAAATAAATCCGGCTTTAATCCGTATATTAAAAATCCCCTCTTATGAGGGGATTTTTTTTATGCATATTATACACCGACTCCGTCAATAGTATTCGTATTCATAAAAATATTTTGTGTCTATTGTATTATCCCCGCTCAGGTCGATGTTTTTTTCTGTTATGAGATGATTATCGTCATAGATAAATATTTCGATGCTGTAAATTACATCGGAAGATTCCCGGACTGTTATGTATAACGGATTTCCGCCGGAATCGTATTCGTATGTTATTGAGCTGATAATTTTCATGTCCGAATCGAATTCTGCAATTTTCTCCGTTCTTTTATTTTCATCGGGTGAAAATTCTATGATGGATTCGAGAGTGCCATTCTCATAAATTTTCATTTCTGTCAGATTATTTTCGCTGTCATATTTATATTCGTACTTATTTGTTATGTTATCTTCTTTGTCCAGGAAATGTACTTCTTCCGGTTTGACGGAGTCGCTGTATTTGTATTGTATTCCGCCGTCATATAAGTTTTCATAATTGTATTTATCTGTTCGGATTTTATTTCCCGCTTCGTTGTAATAAAATATAAATCTGTTTACAATCGTACTGTCATCCAGCATATTAATCTCTTCGGTTAATAAACCCGATGAATTATATATAAATTGCGTAACATTCGAGATTGTACCGTCATTGGAAAAATTTTCTTCCTTTATCCGGTTACCCAGAGTATCATAAAGAACCGATGTGATTTTTGTACCGTCAAGATATATGTTTGTTTTCTTAACCCTGTTATTTGCGATTTTAAATTTTTCGGTTTCTTTTAAGCTGTTATCCTGTGCTGCAGAATAATCGGTGTGTAAAATTTGTGTTAACAGTGAAAGTAATATAACCGAAATAATTTTTGCAATCGATAATATGAAATATCTACTGTACAAACTGAATTTCTTCTTTTTTTTCTTTTACGAAGAATATTATTATCATACCCGCAATAATAAACACACCTACAGATAATACCGCAATTCTCATATTTCCTGTAATATAAGTTATTAATCCGAACAGAAGAGGACCCAGGATTGTGGACGTTTTTTCAAACAGCGAATAGAATCCGAAGAATTCCGTTTTGAACTCGAAAGGAATTAATTTGCTCATCAATGCTCTCGATAAACTTTGTGTTGCCCCCAGAAATGTTCCCGCAAATGACCCGATAATAAAAAATTGTGTTTTGTCGTTAATCAGAAAAACTCCTATTACAATTAATGTCCAGAAAATCAAAGTGATTATAATCGATAACTTTATTCCGATTCTGTCTCCTATCATACCGAACAGAAACGAACCAATCATGGCTGTAAACTGAACGATTATGAAGAAATATGCAAGTTCGATTATTTCAAAACTGAGTATGGAACTTGCATATATTCCCGCAAAGTATATAATCGTATTGATCGCATCTATATAGAAAAAGAAAGCTGTCAGAAACACAGCAAGGTTTTTGTATTTTTTTATGTTTCTGATTGTATGGAAAACCTTTTTAAATCCGTATTTGAAATATCCTGTACCCGGAACTTCCTTGTGTAATTTATGTTCTTTCAGGAAAAGGAATAGAGGCAGCGAAAAAACCGTAAATAACAAAGCTGTTATAAGGAAGAGATATTCCGGGTTATTTCTGAACGGTATAACAAGCATTGCTGCAAATAAAGAGCCCAGGTAACCGACGGCATATCCTGTTCCCGAAACTTTATTATAATCATTTTCATCGGCAATTTCGGGAATAAATGCATCGTAGAAAGTCAGCGCACCCTGAAAACCGATATTTGAAATTATAAAAAGAATAAGTCCGAAAGTTACATCTCCTCTGCCCGTAAAAAACATTAATGCTGTTGCAGTGATGCACGTTGCCGAAAAAATTCCCAGAAACAGTTTTTTCTTCGATGTATAATCTGCAATTGCTCCGAAGTACGGATTGATTAACGCTACCGTAATCATGGAAATATTAATTCCTAACGACCATAAGAAAGTACCTGTAACGTCGCTTTCACATATCACCTCAGTAAAGTAGACCGCATAAACAAATGCAACTATTATTACAGCATAAGAAGAGTTTGCAAAATCATAAAGTGACCAGATAAATACACTCTTTTTATTTTTCATTGGATTTTTTCTTGAGCTCGAGCAGCCCCCTGCCTGTCTTTACCAGCAGTTTTTTTTCTTTTAATTCAAGAAAAATTGCATCGAGTATTCCGTTTATAAATTTTCCGCTTTTGGAGGTACAGTATTCTTTTGATATTTCTATTGCTTCGTTTATTGAGACTTTAGGCGGTATCTCAGGGAAATATAACAGTTCCGAAAGCCCCATTCTGATTAATATTTTATCCAGTAATGCTATGCGTTCATATTCCCAGTTCAGAATTTTATCCTTTATTAACTTATCCAGATAATCCATATTTTTAATTACGTTGTCTATTAAATCATTTGCAAAATCTAAACTTTCTTTGTCGTCAATTTCAGAAAGAATATTCTTTTTTATGTTTTTTATCGGGTCCTTTGTGATTTCATAAGCATAAAGTATCTGCATTGCTTTTATTCGAATTTGTCTTCTGTTAATTTGCATTATTTGGTATTTAATTTTTTATTTAACCGATTCCGAAAAGCCAGTAAAATAATATTCCAAAACTCTCTTTCAGACAATAATTTACGGAACCTTCCGTAGAATGAGGTGTCTCCGCTGATATGCAGTCGGCATTTATGTTGTTGAAACTGCAAAACTGGGATGCCCGGAAAAGATGATAATTGTCGCTTATCAGAATTACTTTGTTCCAGTTGTTTCGTGTATATATACTGTCGCGCAGAAATATAATCTGTTCGATTGTGGAATTTGAAAAACTTTCTATTATGAGGTTATTTTTATCCACTCCGTATTTAATCAGTTCGTTCCTCGATACTTCCGATTCGCTCATTTCGTTTGGTGAACCGCCGCCTGTCAATACAAGTTTGCTTACAATTTTCTTTTTATAAATTTCATACGCTTTATTAATTCTGTCCCTCAGAACAGGCGACGGACGGTTGCCGCCCCAGACAGCCGCACCCAGCAGAACACCTGCATCCGCTTTCTTGGTACCGGGAAAATAATATTCACTGTCGTCAGTAAAATTGTATGTCTTAAAAAATATCACTGATATCCCGACTAAAAAAATAAGTATTACGATGAATAAATTTTTTATTATATGAACTTTTTTGGATTTGGTTATGGAGAGTTCCGACAAAGATATGAGTATGAAAAGATAAGAAAGCAGAAAAACAGATGAAAAAATTATCCTGTTAATTTTATCGTTAAACAGAAATGAAATAATCAGAGAAAATAATCCCGCCATTGAAGGCAATAAAACAAGAAGAAGACTGATTTTTCTGTACTTGCCTTTGGACAGAAGATTTGCAAGAATTAAAACAACAATAATGCAAAATAAAGCAAAAATAATGATATTACCCGTTTTATGAAATTCGATTCCTGTAATTTTCAGATTCTGAAAATAATATCTGCTGTAGTATAACAGCAGGAAAGTTGAGGAACAGATTATTATTAAAAGAACTAATATTATATTTTTTGATTTAATCAAAAGCAGTCATTATTGGAAATTATTTGTAATATTTTTTTAATATTAATCAATATAAATTATATAAAACTTATTTTTAATTCAATAAAATATGAGTAAATGTTCATAACATTCGAAGGAATAGACTTGTGCGGAAAATCGACGCAGGCAAGTATGTTGTATAAATATCTGACAGATAACGGGAAAAAAGCCGTGCTGGTGAGGGAACCGGGAGGAACACTTATCTCTGAAAGAATTAGAGATATTTTGCTCGATAAACGTAATCTGGCTATGGAAAGTCTTACGGAATTCTTATTATTCTCTTCTTCGAGATGTCAGTTGACTAAAGAAGTTATACTTCCGAACCTGAAAAAAAACTATATTGTTATTTGCGACAGATATTATGATTCTTCAACCGCATATCAGGGTTACGGAGGCGGAGTTGATTTGAAAATTATAGAAAAAATAAATAAAATTGCCGCTTCGGGACTTAAACCGGATGTAACCTTTTTCATCAACATCGGTTACGGTGAAAGTTTAAAACGAAGGCGGTTAATCAATAAAAAGCATGACAGAATCGAGCTGAAAGAACAACGGTATTATAAAAGAGTTTATGAAGGTTATATCGATATAGCAAAGTCGGAAAGAAAGAGAATTGTTGAAATTGACGGAACTAAAAAAATAAATGATATTCATAAAATTATTGTTACCAATTTAAAAAATAAATTTAAATGAAAGAAAGAACCAAAAAAGTTGTTTATCCGCTTCTGATTGTTTTATTTTTGTTTTTTACGGGTACTACATTTCAGGGCAATGACGACGTATATGACAGAATAAACAAGAATCTGGATGTTTTCGGGAAAGTTTATAAAAATGTAATTCTTGAATATGTAGATGAAATTGATACGGACAGGTTCATGAAAGCCGGAATCGAAGGAATGCTGTCAACACTTGACCCGTATACAAAATTTTATGATGAGGAAAACATCGAGGAACTTGATCTTATTACAACAGGCAGATACGGTGGTGTGGGAGTTACTATCGGATTACGGGATAGTACGGTAAAAATTATCGATGTGATGAAAGGATATGAAGCGGAAAAAAAAGGATTAAGAGTCGGAGATGAAATTCTCGAAGTCGACGGCATCGATGCGAAAAATATGAAACTCGAAAAAATAAGAAATATAGTAAGAGGTGAAGCGGGAACTGTCTTAATCTTAAAAGTTAAAAGAGATGAAGAGGAAATAAGTTTTAATCTTACAAGACAGGAAATAATCTTGAAAAATATTTCGTATTTTGGTTTTCTGAAAGGCGAATACAGTAACGTTGCATATATAAAACTGGACAGATTTACCCAATCTTCGGTGAATGAATTCGAAAATACTTTGAAAAATTTTAAATCAAACAAAGAATTAAAAGGTTTGATAATTGATCTGAGGGGTAACGGAGGGGGATTACTGGATGCGGCTATCGGAATTTTGAATCTGATTATAGATAAGAATAATCTGCTTCTGATTACAAAAGGAAAAGAATTATCAAACGAAAAGAAATATTTTTCCAAAGGCGACCCGTTAATTCCGGTAAACATACCGCTGGCTGTTTTAATTGATAAATCAACGGCATCAGCTTCGGAAATTCTTGCAGGTGCAGTTCAGGATCTGGACAGAGGAATTATCATAGGCAGCACGTCTTTCGGTAAAGGACTGGTTCAGCAGATACGGGATATTAATAACGAGTCAAAAATGAAAATTACGATACAGAGATATTATACACCTTCGGGAAGATGGATACAGGAAAAAAACTACTTTAAAGAAAATAAATTCGGTGTTTTTATGAATGCCGAAGCATATTCTCAAAAAGAGTTTAAAACAATGAACGGAAGAATTGTATATGCAAACGGAGGTATAACTCCGGATGTGGAAATTGACATTGAACCGAAAAGTGAAATCTGTAAATATTTTATTAATAAAGATGTGTTTTTTAAGTTCAGTAATTATTACGTATCTCAGAATCCCGGCATTAAAATATTCAAATCTACCGACGGTACACTCGGGTTATTTAAACAGTTTATTGAAGCGTACCAATACGATTATATATCTGCAGCAGATAAAAAAATAACGGAATTAAGACAAATCGCCGCGGATAAAAAATATTCAGCCGATTTCGGGAACAATCTGAATCTTCTTGAATATGAAATCAGATTGGAAAAGGAAAAAGAATTTTATGCCTCAGAAAATGAAATCCTTAAGGAAATAGAACATGAAATAAACAAAAGAATCCTGTCGGAAAAGGAACAAATAGAAAATTCGCTTGATTACGATGATGTAGTGCTGGAAACATTGAAAATATTATTGAATGACGTTGAATATAAAAGAATACTCAACATTTATTGATAAAATACAATGAGAAAATTTTGTTGTAAATACGGAAAAGTTAAGTGGCTGCTCCTGACAATTTCGTTTGTTTTATTTTATACTGTTACTGTCGAAACAACGAACGGAACCGTTTCCGGCATTTATAAAACAAATAAGGGTTTTACAAATATGTGTTATAACGATTCCCTAACCCTGTCAAGAATCATTGAATTCCATTTTAATGCAATTGTTCTTGATGCACATAATGATTTTTTGTATCAGGTTTATAAAAGAGGAGCAGACCTCGGAGAATATAATACAAATACACAATCGGATATAGAAAAATTCTGGCTCGGGGGAGTTGACGTTCAGTTTTTTGTGTCCTGGATACCGCCTGAAGAAGTAAAGAACGCAAAAAATTATGTGTTAAATCAGATTGAAACGCTTAAAAATTTCGAGAGAAAATATTCCGGTAAATTTGAAATAGCTTACAGCTATGACGATATTAACCGCATCGTTAGTAACGGTAAGTTATGCGGATTGATTGCAATTGAAGACGGAGTTGCAATCGGAAGTGAAGTTTCAAATCTGGATGAATTTTATGAGCTGGGCGTCAGGTATATTTCCATAACCTGGAATAATACAAATAAAATTGCAAGTTCAGGTAAAGATGAATTTAATAATAAAAATAAATCCGGACTTACCGAGTTCGGCAGAAAAGTGATTAAAAGAATGGATGAACTCGGTATGTTAATTGATGTATCACATCTCGGCGAAAAAAGTTTCTGGGATATAATTGCCCTGACAAAAAATCCCGTAATAGCTTCTCATTCCAATTGTTATTCACTCGACCAGCATTACAGGAATCTTAAAGATGAACAAATCAGAGCTATTGCCCAATCCGGAGGTGTGATTATGATAAATTTTAATGATGATTTTCTTGTGAAAAATGCTTCCAAAATAAGAAAAAACACTTTAAAAAACAGTTATCCGGAAACTTTAAAAGAAATTTACGAAAATAACAGAAATGACAGAATTTCATTTAATTCGGAAAGACTGAATTTTTTCGACGGTTTGGTTGAGAGTGAGGGGATTACCGTTGATAATGTTATTGACCATATTGATTACATTAAAAATCTTGTCGGGATTGATTATGTCGGTCTCGGCTCTGATTTTGACGGAGGAATAAAACCGCCCGTGGATTTATATGATGTTACTTGTTATATTATGCTGACAAAAAGGATGTATGAAAGAGGTTATACACCCGATGAAATACAGAAAGTATTAGGATTAAATTTTCTCAGAGTTTTTAAACAGGTTTGCGGTTAATATTTGAATGAGATTTAAAACAAGGATTGTAAATATAGGCAACGTTCCCCTTGGGGGCAGTAATCCGATAAGACTGCAGTCTATGACTACTACTGATACAATGAATACACAAGCAACAGCGGAGCAATGTATTAGAATTATTAATGCGGGAGCCGACTATGTCAGAATAACCGTACCGGCATCTGACGATGCTGAAAATCTTTTGAATATTAAAAAAGAATTAAGAAAAAAAGGTTATAAAACACCTTTAATAGCAGATATTCATTTCAATCCGAATGTTGCCGGAATTGCTGCAAGAATAGTAGAAAAAATCCGGATTAATCCGGGAAATTATGCCGACAGAAAAAAATTCATTAAAATCGATTATTCCGATGAAGATTATGAAAAAGAACTTGAAAGAATAAAAAACAAATTTGTACCGCTTGTTCGTGTCTGTAAGGAATATGGAACGGTTATGAGAATAGGAGCAAATCACGGTTCATTATCAGACAGAATAATGAATCGTTATGGTGATACACCAGAAGGGATGGTTGAATCGGTACTCGAGTTTGTAAGGATTTGCGAGAATGAAGGATATAAGGATATAATTGTATCTGTAAAAGCAAGTAATCCTGTTACAATGATTGCAGCAAACCGTCTTCTTGTTAAAAAAATGATAGACGAAAATATGAATTATCCTGTTCATCTCGGTGTTACGGAAGCGGGAGAAGGAGAAGACGGCAGAATTAAATCGGCAGTAGGAATAGGCACCCTTTTAAAGGAAGGAATCGGCGATACAATAAGAGTTTCCCTGACAGAAGAGCCTGAGTTTGAAATCCCCGTCTGTAAAATTCTTGCTGAAAAGTTTTCGGAATATGAAATTGCAGATACCAGCAATTATAAGATAAAAGAGGATATTACGGATAATTACAAAAGCACGAATATTTCGAATATCGGCAGTGACAATGTACCGGTTGTCTTTTTAAGTATTGATAAATTTTCACACAAAGATGAGAGGAGTTTGAAAAATTCCGGGTATCTTTATAATGAAAAATACAATACCTGGGAGGCAAAAGATAATGCATTCGATTATTTATATTCAGGAAGCGAAGCCGTTGCTATTAAAATTCCGGATGCATTAAAAGAAGTCATGGATTATGATTACTGGATGAATTCCGGGCAAAGAAGTAATTCGTATCCTCTGATTTATGGAGATAAATTAAAGGACGTAAAAATATTTTCCGATGACATAAATTTTTTTATTACAGATGAAATAAAACAACTTGATGAATTAAAGACTGTAAAAGAAAATATCGTATTGATAATTAATATTGACAAAAATTTTGAACTTATCAGACATTATTTAATAAATAACAATTTTAATAATCCCGCAGTATTATATAAAAATTACGGCAGTATAAAATCAGAAGAATTAATAATTCGCTCGGCTGTTGATTTTGGAAGTATCTTAATGGATAATTTCGGAGACGGAATCTGGCTCGATGCTGAAAAAATATCTGATGGTAAAACAGAAACCATTAACAAAGCAGTATTTCTGAACAATATCAGTTTTGGAATTTTACAGGCGGTAAGAAAAAGGATAACGAAAACCGAATATATTTCCTGTCCTTCCTGCGGCCGTACGATGTTCGATATACAGGAAATAACGGCGGAAATAATGAAACAGACTAAACATCTGAAAGGACTGAAAATTGCCGTTATGGGCTGCATAATAAACGGTCCTGGAGAAATGGCTGATGCGGATTACGGATATGTCGGAAGCGGTATAAATAAAGTAACTTTATATAAAGGAAGAAATATTATTAAAAAAAATATCGATTCTGTTGTTGCGGTTGATGAACTCATAAAATTAATCAAAGATAACGGTGACTGGAAAAACCTGCAGGAAGCTAACCAATAAAAATTTTCTAAATAAAAAAATAAATATGAAGAAAACAAAAAAAGATTATCTGAAAGAAACAATTAAACACATTGATATAAAAAAATTCAATGTTGTTCCGCTTGTTGAGTCATATAAGGATATGGCTTTTCAGGCGAGGAACCTGTGGCGGGCGGCTAAGTATTATGATATGATGCTGAAAGATAAGAATTGCTCGGTGATTTTATGTCTTGCAGGCTCTCTTTTTTCGGCGGGTTTGAAGAATGTTGTCGTGGATATGATAAAAAATAATATGATTGATGTGATTGTGTCCACGGGAGCGATTATCGTTGACCAGGATTTTCTCGAGGCGCTTGGATTCAAGCATTATATCGGTACTCAGTTCGTTGACGATAACGAATTAAGAAAACTGCATATAGACAGGATATACGATACTTACATAGATGAAGACGATTTAAGAATATGCGATATGACGGTTGCCGAAATATGTAATTCACTGCCTCCTAAACCGTTTTCATCGAGGGAGTTTATATGGGAAATGGGAAAATACCTTACAAAAAATGCAAAAAACAAAGAATCAGTAATACTCGCTGCTTATCAGAATAAAGTCCCTATTTTTGTTCCTGCTTTTTCGGACTGCTCTGCAGGATTCGGATTTGTGCATCATCAATGGAATAATAAAAATTGCGTAACAATAGATTCCGCAAGAGACTTTGTCGAATTAACTTTAATAAAACTTGATGCATTCGAAACAGGATTGTTTATGGTTGGCGGCGGTGTTCCGAAAAATTTTACGCAGGATGTGGTAGTCGCCTGTGATGTGCTCGAAAAGGAAGTCCCGATGCATAAATATGCAATACAAATTACGGTTGCTGATGAAAGAGACGGGGCTCTTTCAGGTTCAACTCTTAAAGAAGCAAGTTCATGGGGGAAAGTCGATACGACATATGAACAAATGGTATTCTCGGAAGCGACTATTGCAATGCCTCTTATTGCCGGTTATGCTTATCATAAAGGCGGTTGGAAAAACAGAAAAAAAAGAGAGTTTGCTAAAATGTTTTTGTAAACTAATGTTCAGATGTGATGTCGTTCCCGCTCAGTAATTTATCGATTACTGTTTCCGTATTTATTGTATTTTCGAAAAACGATAATAATCTCAGTAAAACACTTTCTACCATCGAATCAGGACAGGAAGCTCCGCTCGTTAATATTATCTTTACTTTTTCCTTATCGGGTATATAACTTTTTGTTTCGATTTCTTTTAATATGTTTATATCAAAATGCATAATTGCTTCTTTGGATAATATTTTCTTCGGTGATGATATAAAATAGGTAGGAAGTTTTTCTGCGCATAATTTTACTATATGTGTTGTATTGGAACTATTATATCCTCCTATTACAATTGCAATATCTGCACTGTTTTCCAGCAGAGCATATGTAGCCCTCTGATAATCATGCGTTGCATAACATAATGTATCTCTTGTATCGGCGAAATGTTTGTTAATATTTTCTTTGCCGTACTTTTCGGTTAAAGCATCTTTCAGTAAATTGGATATTTCCTCCGTTTCGGTAGCCAGCATCGTTGTTTGATTCACCACTCCGATTTTTTTTAATTTTGTTTCCGGCTCAAAATTATCGGAATACTTACCCTTGAAAAGTTCTAAAAACTCCGTTTTTTTAATTCGTCCCAGTATATAATCTCTGACCGATTTTGCTTCTTCAATATCGCGTATGACAAGCGTCGGTGCATTTTCTTTACTGTGTGAAAAAGTTGCCCGTGTTTCCTCATGGTTATATTTTCCGTGAAGAATAATTGTAAATCCGTTTTTTCCGAGTAAAGAAGCTCTGTTCCATACTTTTTCCACGAACGGGCATGTTGTATCGTATTTGATTATTTCTATTCCCTTTTCTGAAAGTTCTTTTTGAATTTCGATTGTTGTTCCGAATGCGGGTATTATTACAATGTCATCTTGTTTCAGTTTTTTAATGTCATATTTTTTGTTTCCTGCCGTATCCATTATAAATTCAACCCCTCTTTCCTGTAAGTCACGGTTTACTTCGGGATTGTGTATCATCTCGCTTAATAAATATATCTTTCTGCCGGGATTCTCTTCGATTGCCTTATAGGATATTTCTATTGCATTTTCCACACCGTAGCAGAATCCAAAATGTCTCGATATCAAAAAAACAACCGTACCGAAGTCCAGTTCGGTAGGGGAATAATCCTTTTTACGCGGGTTTTTATCCCTTCTGATGTTTTTTATTTTTGAAATTATTTCACTTTTGTAAAATACCGGTATCTGAAAACTTTTCATTGTTTCAATTTTTGATTTACAATATTTAACAAGGAATATGATTTTTCGTTCATTACAGTTTTAAAATATTTTTTTCTTGAATTCATCGACGTATATGTCTCTTATATCCTGCTCGAGTTTTTTGTTGTTTACTCCGTGCAGTTTTATTAATATTTCTTTCCATTCATCTCGGTTAATGTATTGATTCGGAAGAAGAAAATTTTTATCTGTCATATTGTTCTTACGGGCAAGAAGCCATAAAATAGCTTTGGATGCCCAGTGCTCGGGTGTGTTTATGTATTGCTTGTTTAATATGAAATTTGCAAGCTTTATTAATAAATATTTACGCAAACCGCTTGCATATGCCAGTTCATATAAATATGCTGATAATTCAAGATTAATGTCTACTATTGAATTATAACAAAATTTTTCATATTCTATGTAATTATCTATTGAATGATATTTAATCGGATTGCTCTCGATGAAGTTATCGAGGATAATTCTGCTCGTGTTTGATAAAGCAATTCCGTTTTTAAAATCCTCGAGATGCCTTAATTCATGATATACTGTCGGTTTTTTGCACATATTGTACAATTTCTCCTCTATTGTATTATACTTCTGCATGGATGTATCTTTCATCTCCTGCTCGACCTCACTGTTTATGCTTTTAACGAAAAAATCGAGTGTGGAAACGGGTACTCCAAAGTAAAGCATATCCCGCATTGTTCTTAGCTGCTCGATTCTTCTTTCCGCATAAATTATTTTCAATCTGTCCGACAGTTCTCTGATTTTGTTTTCGAGTATAATAGCTGCGGGTGTTTCGTTTATTTGCTTGCCCAGAAATAGTTCTACCCTGTTTATGTTATCGAGTCTCTTAAGTACGTATGCCTGTTCTTTCATACCCTCGATTTCGAGGTTCATTCTTTCTATAATTTTATAAGTCAGCAAAATCGAAGCAATGTCACCCCTGTCAAATCTGTATTCGTACATTAATGTCCAAAACGGATATCCGTTATTGCATAATTCTATGTTCAGATAATCTCCTTCTTTTTTTATTTCTTTCGGCGAGGATTTCTTTTCTATGTTTTCGATTAGTGATTTTATCCTTTCGAGAACTGATATGGGAATTTTATAATTAAAAACGGAATCCTTTATTTGTTTATATTCTTCTCTCTCTGTCCATTTATCGGGATGACGCAGACGCGTATTATTCAGAGTTACGATTAAATCCGGTAATTCGTTCGTAAAAAAAGATTCTATTTTGGATATTTCTGAAGAATCCGCTTCTTTTTCGAAAGGTTTAAAATCTTTTTTTTCAAAAGTTATCGAGTACTTTTCCGATGCGGGTAAAAGATTGTCTTTTACCCGTGCCGTAAGAATGTGGTTGCCGGATTTTATGTTTGAAATATCGATTTTAAAATTGTATAAGGTGGCGCAGTTTCTTTCGTTCCAGTTTAATTCATCGAGGTGTATAGTTTCTATTGTATTCTCGTCGATTTTAATTTCGAGAATATCGGGAACTGGCTTTCCGCAAATTGAAACGGTTATGAAAAAGTCCGATGCAATCAGCGAACTGTCTGCAGGGTGTAAGATTTCTATGCGGTAAGTCGGGAAAAAGAAAAGAATATATGTAGTCAGTATCAGTAAAATCAGAAGTATTATCGCGGATATAATAAAAACTTTTTTCATAATTTGTAATAATAACTTAATCAGATAATTATATAAAAGCAAGCATTTTTTTTTGATAAAATTAACTTATTGAAAATTTTATAAATAATTCTTATTTCCTTTTTAATAAAATTCCAAATATAATTCATTCTTCTCCTTTATTGCAAATCCATTTAATTTTTCCGCCGTAGCGGATTTATACATAAAAAAACCCGTTTGTTTTCTCAACCGGGTTTTGTATCCTATACAAAATTCTTAAATTCTACTTTACGAGTATCATCCTTTTCACATCGCTGAATCCGTTTACTTCGATTTTATAGAAACACACTCCGCTCGATAGGTTCGTGCCGTCGAATTCGGTTATGTATCTCCCCGCATTTCTGTATTCGTTTACAAGCATTCTTACTTCTCTGCCCAATATGTCATATATTTTCAAAGTAACAAGCCCTGCCTTCGGCAGTGAATATTCTATCTTCGTTACGGGATTAAACGGATTCGGGTAGTTTTGAATAAATATATAATTTTCACTAATAACTGCCGTATTATTTTCAACTCCGACAACTCCTGCCGGATTATAAACATATAAACCGCCCGCTACACAAATCCACATATTGCCATATTTATCCTTTGAAAAATTGAATACATCGTTGATGAAAGGATAAGGAAATATTTGCCATGTTGTATCATTATAGATTGCCAATCCATTTCCTCCAATCCATTTTACATTATTGTTATCAACATATACGGAATATAAATTATTGTGATGAATACCGGAATTAGTTGTATTATAAACTGTCCATAAATTTTGCGATTCGTTATATTTTGCCAATCCTCCGAAAAATGTCGCAAACCATAAATTATTTTGCAAATCCGATGTTATC
>Ga0194112_10004305_pt1 | contig 19523 bp, 14 predicted proteins | sample TA2MahC400mmetaG_FD_146191 | JGI IMG/M metagenome (GOLD analysis project Ga0194112, IMG submission 146191) | Freshwater microbial communities from Lake Tanganyika, Tanzania - TA2015016 Mahale Deep Cast 400m | ecosystem: Environmental > Aquatic > Freshwater > Lake | place: Tanzania: Lake... | reverse complement strand
CGGCAGCCAACACCGGGGCGGTGACCGCAATAATGCCAAGTACGCACGCGACGGCAGCCGGCGATCTGGTCATGGTCGGCCCCTCCCTGGGATTCACTTGTCGCTGCGATTCTACCCGCGGGGCGTTCCCGGGAACAGTGTTTGCCTGCGGAGCGCCCGCGCGGCCGTCATATACGCGCGCCGCGCCGCGGGCGCCATGCTTTCGGGCCGTTGCGAAAGCATGGTTGTGCGCGGACGCGCCCGCGCCCGCATTCTTGCGAAGCGACCGGGCGGCGGGTACTATTATTTCCGGCCCATACGCAGGCTTAAGCGCTCCCGAACCGGAGGGCACGCCATGCGGCCCCAAGCACTTGTCCCCTTTGCCTTGTGTGCCGCGCTGCTGCTCGGCCCGGCCACCGCCGGTTCCGCCGGTGCCGCCGACGCCGAGGACGCCGCCCAGGCCGTCGAGTCGCTCTTCGGCAACGACATCCGCAGCGTGCGGGCCACGCCCGACGCCCGCGACGACGTTGAGTTGGCGGGGCGCATCCTCGATGCCGCGCGCAAGGCGCAGGGCCAGCCCGCCTTCGCCGCCGTCCTGTGCGAGAAGGCGTACGAACTTGGCTGCGCGAATCCGACCGGCTACCCGACGGCGGCCGCCGCCCTTGAACTCCTGGCACAGGCTGCGGCGGACCGCGCCGCGTGGTGCGCGGAGCGCGTGCTCGACCTGCGGCAGCGGCAGTTCGATGCGGCCCGCGGCGACGAGAAGAAGGCGGCGGGCGAAGCGCTCCTGGCCTGCCTCCTGCCGGCCCTGGAGGCCAAGGAGAAGTCCGGCGCCCTGCCCGACGCCGCAGCCCTCTGCCGCCGCATGCAGACGGTCGCCGCGGCCACTGACAGCCCGCGCCGGGCCGACATCGACGCCCGCGCCGACGCACTCGCCATGAAAATGAAGGTCGCACGCCAGATCGCCGACGTCAAGGCCATGCTCGCCAGAGACCCCAGGAACGTCGCTGCACGGGAGGGCCTCGTGCGCCTCTACCTGGTGGAAATGGACGACCCGGCCGAGGCCGCCGGCAACCTGGAGGGCGCGGCCGACGAGAAACTCCTGAAGTACGTCCCCGCGGCGGCCAAGGGCGTTGCCGCCGCGCCCGAAGTGGCCTGCACGGAACTGGCCGACTGGTACCGCGGCCTGGCCGAGACCGCGCCGCCCGCCGCCAAGGCCGCCATGTATGCTCGCGCAAAAGAATATTTGAAGCGGTTCCTTGAGGTTCATCCCGCCCAGGACCTCGACCGCACGCGGGCAACCCTGGCCCTGGCGAAAATAGAGGAGGCCGCGGCCAAACTGTCCGCTCCGGCGCGGCCGACCCCGACCCCGAAGCCGCCGGCGCCGCGCGAAAAGCCTGCGCCGCCGGTCCAGCAGTGGATCGACCTCCTGGCGCTCGTTGACCCCGCTCGCGATGCCGTCCTCGGCGACTGGTCTCTGAAAGAGGGCTCTCTGGTCATGACCGGGCCGGGCAGCACTCGGCTTGCGATCCCCGTCGCCATCGACGGGGACTACCAGTTGCAGGTAGAGTTCGCCCAGATGCGTGGAGACAACGAAGTGGCGTTCATCCTGCCCGTGAGGTCTCGCGCGACCGCCCTCCTGATCGGCAAAGATGTGCGCCAGCGGAGCGGCCTGTTCTGGGCCGAGAAGGGCGACACGATGGTGTCCCCCGCCCCGCTGAAGATGCGCGAGCCACATGCCCTCGAAGTGACCGTGCGCGCCGATAAAGGTTCCGCGGACATCGACGTGCAACTCGACGGCAAGCCTTACTTCCGCTGGCAGGGGCCGCAGGGGTCGCTCACAGTCTGGGACGCGTACCGGCTGCCGGACTCAAAGTGCGCGGGGCTGGGCGCGTGGGGCGGCGAAGTCGTCTTCAAGAGCGTGCGGCTGCGGATGCTCTCAGGCGAGGCTCGGCCGTTGCGCCCGCCGCCCGGCGGCGCCACCAAGGCTCTCAGCCCGGCCAAGCCCGCGCCGGCGGCCCAGCAGTGGATCGACCTTCTAGCGCTCGTGGATCCAGCAAAGGACGCCCTGGCCGGGCAATGGGAGCGTCAAGGGACTGCGCTGGCCATCGCCGGCGGCGAGCCCGACCGGCGACTCGCGGTTCCTCTGGCCGTCGCGGGAAGTTATGAACTGGATGCCCGGCTGATGCGCACCGCCGGAGACAACGCCGTGATGATCGCCCTGCCGGTCGGCGCGGCGAGCGTCGGCCTGTGTTTCAGCGTCAGGGCAAGTGCCGCAAGCGGCCTCACGCGCATCAACGGGCGCGGCGGCGACGCCAACGAGACAACGGTCAAGGACGCCGCCCTCCAGAACGGCCGCGCGTATGCCGTCCACGTCAAGGTGTTGGTGCAGGGCGATAACGCCCAGGTGGAAGTCACGCGCGACGGCGCCCCGTTTATCTCCTGGAGCGGCCCCCAGTCGGCCCTGACGCCCGGATGGACGTTCGCCGATTCCAGGCAGCCGGGCTTGGGCGCCTGGGGCTGCAAGGTCATTTTCCACAGCCTGCGGCTGCGGATGCTCTCAGGCGAGGCTCGGCCGCTGCGGCCGTAGCCTCCGCGGGCACTCAGCGAGGGGCCGCCGCAAGGCGGGCGAACTCTTCAAGGTCCTTGTACTCGCGGCGCCAGGTGGTGTACATCATGCCGCAGACGCCCTGGAAGTTCGCGGCGGCGGACCGCCAGCCGTCAACGTTCGCCTTCACGTCCGACGCATCGTAATATCCCGCCATGATGATCCTGTGGCCGCGGCGCGAGAAGAACTCCAGCGACTCGCTGCGCTTGCCGAAGTACCACGCTGCAACGTTCACGCTCCTGTCAAGCCCCTCCCACGAGCCTTCAAGCGTGCTGCCGACCAGGTAGTACTTGTCGCGGGCGTTGTGGTTGGGGTCGAACATGTCGCTCCATACGAAAATCTCGGCCTGCGGCTCGGCGCGGCGCACGAGTTCGGTGCAGCGGCGGACGTTCTCGGCCAGGGCCTGGCCGGCCGTCCTGCCCCCGGCCGCGCACAGGCCGCAGTGCCCCGCCACGCGGATTTCGTCGTGGCTCATGAAGTACTTCCGCGGCGCGAGGTGCTGCCGGATGAGCCGCACCTGCTCTTCCATGTGCCGGAACACCTCGTCGCTCGTCAGGCACGCGCACACCTGCCCGTCGTGGATGACCACCGTGTGGTAGAACGAGGCCCGCAGCATCTGGCCCTCGCGGATGCGCGAATCCGGCATAAGAACAAGCGGCGGCTCGGGATGGACGACTTCATACTCGCCCGGCCAGGGCACGCGGCCCATCTTCGGATACTCCCAGCGGAGGAAGTCGCGGCCCTCGGCGTACTCGGTGCGGCCGTCGTCGCTCGTGACGCGCAGGGGGCATCCTTCGCGGCGGAGCATGTTGACGCCGGCGACCTCGCGCAGCGTTACGTCGTCAAGCCATAGCGTGCCGTCTCGCCCGCCCCAGATGCCCGCGTAGAAATTGACCTCCGTGCTGTCGAGCGTGTTGAAGAGCACGTGGTGCTCGGTCCAGTCCTGCGTCGCCCGCACGCCCAGGTTTGTGAAGTTGAGCGACCTGCCGCCCGCCGATATGACGGCCACGCGCACGTCGCCCGGGCTGGACAGGCCCTGCGTCTTTATCCACAGGTCCGCGCGGTACTGGCGCCACGGGGCGAGGGTGAGTTTCTTCGTCACGCGGCCGTTGCCGTGCGCGGCGGCATCGCGGAACTTTTCAAGGCGTGCCGAGGCCGCGCCGGAATGCGCGACGGAAGCGTCGCGGGTAACGCACGGGTCAACATAATTCCATCCGGTTGGCCGGCCGCCCCTGTCCTCCTCGAAGCCGCCGACGCCCGCGAGGAGGTCCCGCTGGTCGGCCGCCCCCGCCCGCCCGCCGCGAACCAGCATGGGGCAGTCGCGCACCGGGATGCCCTCCGCCAGGTGCGGGTTATTGACCAGGATGCTGTTTGAGTACCCCACCGGGCAGACGGCGGGGATGATTTCAATTCCCAGCGCCTCGGCCGCGCGCCGGGCGCGGGCAAGGTTGCGGTAGTAGTTCTCCGGCCGGTCCTGTAAGCGGCCGAACTTGTGATCGGCCACGAGCATACCGTTGTAGCCGGCCTTTTTCGCCCGCTCCATCAGAGCCAGGAGTTCATCAACGTTCTTATCTACCTGGAAGTTGCACGGGGCGTAAACCCACAGCCATTGCCACGGCGCATCGGCTGCGCGGGCCTCCACGCCGCACGCCGCAAGCACCGCAGCGAGGACCAAGCACAGGCCGCAGGAAGCCGCGCTCTCGGAACGCCTCATGGCTCTCACCTCATGTCGCGCGCCGGGTCTCCGCACCCGCCTGCTCACCTTCTCGGCCCAAGCCGACCCCGGCGCACGGCAGCCGCGCGGCGGGCGCGCACGGCGATGGCCTCAAGTTGCAGCCGCGCGCAGAGGCGGCGCACGTCGTGGTACGCGGCGCGGGCGGCGTCGGCGGCGAGGCGGCCGGGCGGCCCCTCGCGCGCGGGGTCAACGAGCGCACGGGCGAAGTCGCCCGCCAGGTCCGCCACCTCGGCCGCCTCGATCCGCTCGCCGAAGCGGCCCCGCAGGGCGCGCACCTGCCGGTCAAAGGACTTAAGGAGCGCCTGCGCCCGGCCGGCCGCGCGGCGGGCCTCGTCGATCCTCGCGTGCTCCGGGCTGCGCGGCGAGACGAGGCCCTTGACGACCCGCCACGCGCCCGCCCTGGCGAGTTCCTGCGCAAGGGCGACGCAGCGGTCGAGTTCGGCGAGGGCCTGGCGGCCGGTATCAAGGGCCGCGACCAGTTGCCGCTCTGCTGCATCGAGGTCGTCGGCGGGGGCAGGCGTCGCGGCTACCGCCGCCTCCGCGGGTCCCTCGACGAGCGCTTCTTCGGCAAGCGGTTCCTCGGCGGGATGCTCCTCGGCCGGCGCGGCTGCGCCGGCTGGTGCGGGCTTGGCCGCAGCAACGGGAGCGCGCAGGGCCTGCCCCGCGGCGTCAAAGCCCATCGCATCCTCGCTGACTTCAGCCGCGCCGGCCTGCGGAGCGCCCGGCGCGACGGCGACCGCCGGCGCTGCGGCCTGGGCGGGGCGCGGCGTCGCCGCCGCCTTGGCGGGGGGCGGCGTACCCGGCGCCCTTGCGGCGGCGCCGGCGCCCGCCGGCCGCGCAAGGGGCGCCTCGATGATTCGCACAACCGCCTCCGGCGTGATGCGCGGGGCCGCGGCCGGCGGCGCCGCGCCGGCCTTGCGCAGGGCCTCGCGGAGGGCCTCAAGGCGTTTTTTCTGCTCCGCCAGGCGCCGCTCGGCAGCCTCCACCTCGCCGGACAACCGCTGGTACTCTGCCAGGAGCGACCGGACGAGTCCTTGCCGGGGCGAGGCCTGCGACCCCGACTCCAGCAGTTCTTCGAGCAATTCCTTGAGCATGTGTTCCCCCTTGCGCCCAACAAGCACGCGGGCCGCAGACAGCGCGCCCCCCTCGGTGGCCGCGGCCGGACAAGCCGGCCGTGCCACGCGCTCCGCCGCACGGCGGGTCAGGAGACCCGCCCGCAAAGTTCGAGCCGCGCTCCTACGTTTTTACGGCCACGGGGCGGCCGGCCCGTGCGCTGCGGACCTCGGCCTCGACGAGCGCGACGGCGGCGGCCGAGTCGGCCGGGCGCAGGCGCTCCGGCTCGCGCCCGGCCGCCACGCAATCAACGAAATATCGCAATTCCTCGGTATATCCGCTGGCGGCGGGCACGGGCGGCGACTCGGCCTTGCCCGTGCGGCCGTCGTAGACCGTCAGCGCGGGCGTGCGCAGGCTGGAGTACTCCACGGCGGCATGCTCGAACAGGATGCGGGCCTCCATGCGGAACGGGTACGGGGCGGGGAAATTCCACCCGCCCTCCGCCACCACGAGCGGCCCGCCCTCGAAGCGGTACTCCGTTACGATGTGGGCGACGGCGCTGCCTTCGAACATGCCCGCCGCCGCCACCTTCGCCGGCCGCCCGAAGAACCACAGCACCGTGTCCGTGTCGTGGATGTGCAGGTCCAGGGCCGCCGCGCCGCTGCGCTCGGCGTCCTGAATCCAGTTGTCCCACGACCACAGGGGCCGGGCGCTCAGGCGGACGAAGTAGGCGGCCCGCACGGCGCCGTAGCGGCGGCTGTCGATCATGTCTTTCATCATCAGGTACTCGGGCCAGAACCGAAGGACGTGGCCGACGGCCAGCATGCGCCCCGCCCGCCCCGCCGCGCGGATCATCTGCCGCGCAAGGCGCGACGTCCGCGCCATCGGCTTCTCGCAGAATACGTGCTTGCCCGCCGCAAGGGCCGCCAGGGCCATCCCGGCGTGCTGGTTGGTGGGCACGCACAGGTCCACAATGTCCACTTCGGGGTCGGCGGCGAGCGCGGCAAAATCGGTGTACTTGCGCAAGGCCGACAGGTCGGTCTGCTGCGCGGCCCCCGTGTCGATGTTGCCCAGCGCGGCAGACCAGTCGCCGGCGAGTTTCCTGGCGTCGGGGTCGCAGACGGCCACGACCCGCGCCTCGGGAACCTCCTGGTACGACTTGTAATGCGTCGTGCCCATCATGCCCAGGCCGACGAGACCGATGCGAAGCGGCATGGCAAACCTCCTTTGCTTGTCGCCGCCCGCCGCCGGCGCCCCCGACGCGGGAGCGCCCGCCGCAGTGGGCGGCTGACCAGGCAACAGCGTCATTTCGCGGCGCCGACTTCGACTTCGGCCTCCCACTGATGCGCCTCGCGGAAGTCGGGCATCTGTTTTTTCTGCCTGCGGTAGTAGTACGCGAAGCCCTGGTTGATGCTGGCGTTGATGATCCACGCCCATTTCTGGGGCGGCCACAGGTCCAGCCGCTCCCACATGCTGGGCCAGGAGTAGAACTCGCGGAACGCCGCCATCTGGCAGTTGGCCAGTTCGCGCGGCGTCATGCGCGCCGGCCGGAACACGACGGTCGTACCGTTATATTTCGACCAGTCCTTCGTCAGGATGCGCCCCTGGCTTTCGTAGTCGCCGTAGAGCGGCGTGCCCGGATACGGCGTAAGGATGGGGTAGCACGTGATGCCCAGGCGGGCGCGGCGGGCGAAGGCCACGGTCTCGCGGAGCGACCCGACCGTGTCGCAGTCGAAGCCCAGGAGGAACGAGCCCCACGTGCCGATGCGGGCCTCCCGCATCCGCCTCAGAAGCGACATATATTCATCGGGATGGCAGTAAGTCTTGTTGCCCAGGCGGAGGCTCTCCGGGTTGTGGCTCTCCAGGCCCACGATGAGGCCCAGGCATCCGCTGCGCTTCATCAGATGCAGCAGTTCCGGGTCGCGGGCCGCCGTGATGGTTGCCTGGCCGCACCAGCCGACCTTGAGTTTCGCCAGTTCCGTGTAAAACTCGCGGGCCCATCGCGGATGGCCGACGACGTTGTCGTCGGCGAAGATGACCCGCCTGGCGCCGAGGCCGCGTATCTCCTCGCAGATGGCGTCCGGCGGCCTCATGGCGTACCGCCCCTCGTACATCGCGTGCGTGGTGCAGAAGCGGCACCTGTGCGGGCATCCGCGGGAGATCTGGACGGCGTTCCATACAAGGTAATCATTCTTGTCGAGGAGGTCGCGGCGCGGGGCGGCGATCTCGACCGCGCCCTCGGCCCGGTACACGCCGCCCAGGCGTCCGGCCTCGAAGTCGGCAATCATTCGCGGCAGCGTGCCCTCGGCCTCGCCCACAGCCACGGCCGCGGCGTGCCCGAGCGCCTCCTCCGGCAGGCCCGACGGGTGGATGCCGCCTAGGATGACCGGCACGCCGAGCCGGCGGTACGCATCGGCCAGTTCGTACGCCCGCGGCGCCTGGCAAGTCATGGCCGTGATGCCCACCAAGTCCACGTCGCGGGCAACCCGCACGGGCCGCACGCACTCGTCGATGATCTCGACCTGCCAGGATCGCGGCACGACCGCCGCCGCCACCGCCAGGCCGAGCGGCATGAAGACGGCCCTGCGCCCGAACGTAACACGGCGCGCAATGTCGCTCTCCATCAGGTGGTTCAGCGGATTGACGGGGCTGATGAGCCGCAGCCGGGGCATACGCCCTTCTCCTTGGCCGTGCAGCCTAACGAATAGCGGGGCGGCGGTCAACGTATTGGCGCCAGCGCTTGGCGCGGCGCGATGGCGCCAGTAGCATGTAAGGCGGAGGCATCGACCATGCGTCTGTGGCTTGCTCCTGTCGTGCTGGCGGCGTCCAGCCACTTGTGGGCCGGCGAGGCTGCCGGGCCGCCGGCAGCCCAGGCGACAACGGTGGCGGCTACCGCGCCCGGCGGCGCAGATGCCGCGGCCATCGTGCGGGCCTTTTTCGCGGAGGCCGATGCGGCCGGGCGGGCGGACCTCGCGGCCAGATTCGCCGCCGCCGCCCCGAAATCGTGGGGCGACCTGAAGGCCATGCTCCACGCCGCTGCGCCGCGTCCGCCCCTCCCGGCCGGTCGCCATAAGTTGCAGACGCCCGGCGACGCCGACTCGCCGCCCGTCCGCTACGTGCTGCGCGTGCCCGAGGCGTACGCGGCCGACGCCGCGCGCGGCTGGCCGCTGGTCGTCACCTGCCACGGGACGGGCGGCAGCGGAGAGGGGGCGCTCAACGCGCTTGAGCGCTGGATGGGGCCGGACGCCGAGCAGGTCCTTGCGGCGGCGGCCGAGGCGCCACAGGGCGAGCGGTTCGAGCCGACCCGCATCAACATGGAGTACCCGCTGGCGGTGCTGGCCGACGTGCGGCGGCGGGCAAACGTCGATTCCGACCGCACGGTGCTGACGGGCTTCTCGAAGGGCGGCTACACGACGTGGGCCACCGTGCTCTTCTCGCCCGGCGAGTGGGGCGCCGCGGCCCCGATGGCCTGCTACCCGATGACCGAGGCGGGCGCGGCCGCGGCGATCCTTTACCTGCCGAACGTGCTCGCGCTGCGGGTGCAGCATCACTGGGGCGAAAACGACATCGAGGCCGGGCAGAAGGAAGGCATCAACACATTATCACGCGACGTTGCGGCCGAGATGAAGCGGCTGGCGGCCCGCCGCTTCGAGGCCGTCGAGTACGCCGGCCAGGGGCACGGCTTCCAGCCCGACTCATCCAGGTTCCGCGCCTTCGTGCGCAGCGCGCAGCGCGAGGCGTTCCCGGCCGAGGGGCGGCTCATCTTCCACCACCTGTGGCAGGGGCGGGCGTGGGCCGCACGCGCGACGGCCCTGGCGAAGGCCGACTTCGACTTCAGCGCCCCGCACAGCGTCCGCCTCACCAGGCCCGAGGACCCGCGAAAGGTGAAGCGCGACTTCCTTATGTCGCAGGCGTTTGAACTCACCGTGCGCCTGCCGCCCGGACAGAACATGGTGGCCGTCATGGCCAGGAACATCCGCGAGGTGGAGGTGGAACTGCCGGCCGAGAAACTGGACTTCGCGCGGCCGGTGCGAGTGACGCTCAACACGCGGACGGTCTTCGAGGGCCTCCGCAAGGTGGACTGGCTGGAACTCCTGGAGACCGCCCGCCGCACGGGCGACTTTGAGCGCCTCGTGGCCGGACGCCTGAAGGCCTCCGTCGCCGGCGCCAAGTCGCCGTGAACGCCGCCTCCCGGCGCGTTCCGCCGACACTCAGCCCCCGGCGAGTACGCCGGGGGGCGCCAGGGAGATAACCCTGGTCTGCGCGCCTGCCGTCACTTGGGCGGCCCGGCTTTCGCGGGCGCCGGCGCAGCGGGCGGCGGGGCGCCTTCCGGCCGGAAGGTGAACCGGCGCAGGCGCACCTCCTGCACCTTGCCCGCCTTATCGACCGTCATGACGGCCAAGTCGATGGCGTTGCCGCCGGCCAGCATGCGGCGCAGGGCGAACTCGGTACGCCCGTCGGGGCCGGGCTCGCTGCGCGAGAGAACGCAGTCGGGGTTGAAGAAGACGATGTCCGGGAAGTTCAGGTCGGCCGGGAACTCCATGTACGCGGCCTTCGCCCGGCCCGGCTCGGGCAGCACGCGCGGGGCGAAGAACATCAGCGCCGCGTACGTCAGGACGACGCCCTGCGGCACGGGCACGTCCTTGCTCGCCTGAAGGGCGGTGACGAGGGGCTTCTGCTCCTTGTCGGCGTAGCCTGAGACGTCGGCCTTGACGCCGCCGGCGCCGAAGGCGAGCGTCCCCTCCATGAGTTTCAGTTGCCCCAGGCGCGTGCTCACCCTGGCGCGCTCGGGCCGCGGCGGCGGACCGACGCGGTAAGTCACCTGGCTGTCGAAGGCGGTCTCCTTGCCCTTGATGGAGGCCGAGAACTCCTGGTCGATGATTGCAAGGTCGCGCACGGTCATGATTTTGAAGCGCGCGCGGCCGACCTTCCGGCCCTCGGCGAAGACGTCCCACGCCGACTCCTGCGTTTCGATTGCGCCTGGGGCCGACTCGGCCGGCGCGCGGCCGGCGGGGGAGACCCAGAACGCCGCCGTGCACGCGGCCGCAAAAACCACAAGGCGTCGCCGGTCCATGGGATTCCCTTCCGATAACACGGCCGGGCAAGACGGCCGTGCCACACCTGCTTGCGAAGAAGCCTCTCGGCGCGGCAGCAGCCATCACAACCGGCCTGAGCGCAGGATCGCCACCGCCAGCCACACGCCCAGGAAGCCCGCAACCAGGAAGCCCAGGATGCCGATGAGCGGGATTTCGGTTCCCGGCACGTTCGGCCCGGTGCGGGCCTGGAGGAGGATGGCCGACCCCAGGATGCTCGCGGCCACGACCATGGCGAACGCCATGCGGTTGCTCGAGCGGTCCAGTTCCGTGATGAAGCGGTCCAGGTTCTCGTGCCGGAAGACTATCTGGAGCCGCCCGCGGAGGACCTTTCGCGCCAGGTTCCGCAACTCGCGCGGCCCCTGCTCGGCCAGCGCCACCAGGTGGTAGGCGCTCGTGACGGCCTGGTGCATCACGTGCCGGGGCGACACCTTCTCGGTCACGAGGGCCTGGACCTTGGGCCGCACAACCTCCACCATGCTCATGTCGGGGTCAAGGTCCAGCGCCACGCCGCCCATGGTTACGAGACTCTTACCGAGAAGGACGAAGTCTCGCGGCAGGATGGCGCGGTGGCGCCGCGCGGCGGCGGAAATCTCCTCGAAGAGCGCCTTGAGGTTCACGCGCTTGATGGGGACACCCGCGTACTTATCGACCAGGGCCGAGAGGTCGGCCTTCAGCCGCTCCAGGTCCACCTCGTCGGGCAGGGCGCCGAGGTCGTCCATGACGTCGGCCACGATGTCGAAGTCGCGGTGGAGGGCGGCGATGAGGGCGGTGCCGAGTTTGCCCCGCATGGCGTCGCTCATGCGCCCCACCTGGCCGAAGTCGAGGATGCCGATGACGCCTGGCGGCTGGACCACAAGGTTCCCCGGATGCGGGTCGGCGTGGAAGAGGCCCATCTCGAAGTACTGGCGCATGAAGCAGTCGGCCAGGGCGGCGGCAAGGCGGCGGCGGTCGGCCCCCGCGACCGCGAGCGCCTCGCGGTCGTATATCGGGATGCCCTCCAGCCGCTCCAGCGTCAGCACGCCGGCGGTCGTCAGGTTCCAGAGAACGCGCGGCACGCGGATGGCGGGGGCGTCGCGGAACGCCTCGGCGAAGCGCTGCGTGTTTGACGCCTCGGCCACAAAGTCCATCTCGCGCCGCACGGTCTGCGCGAACTCCTCCACCAGGAGCACCGGCCGGAAAAGCCGGTACTCCGGCACGTAGCGCTCGGCCAGTTCCGCCAGGCGCCGCAGGATGGTCATGTCGGCCTCGACCATCTCGCGGATGCCCGGGCGGCGGACCTTGACCACCACGCGGACGCCTTCCCTGGTGCGTGCGCCGTAGGCCTGGGCGACGCTGCCGGCGGCGAACGGCCCGGCGTCGAACTCATCGAAGAACCGGTCCACCGGCCCGCCCAGTTCCTGCTCCACGGCCGCTCGCGCCTCGCTCGTGGGGAACGGCTTGACGCGGTCCTGAAGTTTGCGGAACTCCTCAATGAACTCCGGCGGCATCAGGTCGGAGCGCGTCCCCAGGACCTGCCCAAGTTTGACGTACGTGGGCCCGAGTTCCTCCAGGACGTGCGCCACCTGCGCCGCCGTCGTGGGACCGGGGGTTTCTTCCTCGCTCGGCATGCGCCGCAGCAGCCGACGCCGGAACGGCACGAAGCGGTCCAGGTGGAGGTTCAGGACGAGCCAGCCGTATCCGTGGCGGCTAAGGACGCCCGCCACGTGGCTCAGCCGACTGAGGCTCTTCAGTTGGCGGCCGAACGGTATCAGGCTCATGCGAAGTTCCCGCGACGGACCTGCATCAAGAGCGCATTATAAGCCGCGCGCCGCCCCGATGGTAGGAAAACGCGCGGCTGCTCATAAACGCAACTTCGCGCGGCGTCTGAGCGGCGTCACTCGCGGCTCAGGGTCCAGGCGCCCGGCGCTGCCTCGAACCAGGCTGCGCCCTGCTCCTCGGCGACTTGGACTGTCCTCGCCTCGCTTCCGCCTGCGCGGCGGGCCCGCCAGGCGCCGGGTGCAAGGCCGGTCACGAGAACGCGACAGGTTCCCTTGCCGGCAACCTCGAACGACTGAGGCTGCGCCGAGAGGCGGACGTCGCGGCGAAACAGCACCATCCACCCGCCGCCCGGTCCGTCGATGCGGCAGCCGACGCGGTCGCCGGCATCGACCCGCTGGACGGGCAGCGCGGCGGGGGCGAGCCGGTCGGTAACCTGCATCACGTTGAGGAACCGGTTCTCCTCGGCCGGTTTCTTCGGCGAGATTTCGATCCGCCACGCGCCGGTCTCCATGCTGGACCGCTCCCTGCGCCCGGGCTCCGGGTCGTTGGCGTAGTTGCGGCCGAAGACCCAGTACTCCTTGCCGGGGCCGCCGACCTTCTCAAGGCTGAGGTCTTCCGCGTCCGGCAGAAGGGCGCTGAGAACCAGCCGCCCGCGCTCGCCGTGCTCCGTCCGGTCCACGACGGCCGTCGGGCCGTCCAGCCGCGGCTCCTCCAGCGTGTGCAGGAGCCAGAACTTGCGGAACGAGGGATCGCTCGAGACGACCCGGTCGAAGACGACCAGGGCGGCGGGCGCCTGCGGGCTCCGCAGGTTCAGAAACACAAAGGACCGCCGCACCTCCTTCGCCTTGCCGCTGTAGGCCGCCGTTATGTCGCCCTCAAGGAGCGTGTAGTCGGGCGTGCGCGCGTCCGGGCCGAAGCCGCGGGCCAGCACCTCTCCGGTGCGGTAGCCGTTCTTGGGTTCGAGCAGCACGTCGAGGGTCCGCGGCTCGGAGCGGCCGTTGGGCAGGCGCTGGCCGCCGTCGTTGCCGTATTCGCTCCTGCGGCTGAACACTTCGGCCGGGTCGTGGATCAGGAGGCAGTTGTGGGCCGCGGTGCGCCAGTAGTAGTTCGTGCAGTGGGGGCTGCCGTACTGCCCGGACGAGCCGGAGTACAGGCCGGAGTCGATGGCAAGCGCTCCCCGGTAATAGACCTGGAATGCGCCCGCGTCGAGGTGCTGGTGGTTGCAGAAGTTGTACACATTTATCTTCATTTCGGCGATGGCCGCGCCGTCGTCCCAGCCGGTGCGGGCGACCATCCAGCCGAAGGGCGGCCCGAAGTAGCGCGCCGGCGGCAGGTCCGCCGGAGGTTTCGGCGCGAGGGCCGGGTCGCGCCACAGGAACTCGAACAGGGCCTCGCTGTCGCCGATTCCGCCCTGGGCCAGGGCGTGGCCGAGCACGTACGGGTCCCCGTAGTAACTGGCCGTAAGAAGGGCGCCCAGGTAAACGCCCCACGGCCTGCCGCGAGCCGCGCTGTGGGCGAACGTGTCGCCCGCCCGCAGGCGCTGCCCGTCGGGCCGGGTCAGGTACATATACAGGTATGGCACCCACCGCTGCTCGGGGTTGTACACGTTGCCGGCGCCCAGGCGGTCGAAGATGAACAGGGGATAGGTGTCCCAGGAGTAGCGGTGCGGCCCGTAGGAATCGCCCTGGTGATACGCGTGGCCGTTGTAGAGCCAGTTGCGGGCCGGCAGGTGTTCGCGGAAGACGCGCCCCGCCGCAAGGTCGTACATCTCGGGGAACTCGTCGTAGATGGCGATGCCGGCGGACACCATGTCGCGCATGATCATCGCCTCCGATGCGTGGCCGGTAACGGACCCCTGGCCCCTGGGCGGATACCCGCACTCCTGCGTCTTGGCCAGGCGCACCAGTTCGGCGATGAAGGCCTTTTTCTCGTCGGCGCCAAGAAGCGGGTAGAGCCAGTCGTAGACGATCGCCCCGGTGACCATCATGCGGCCGGTGACGCGGCAGGCGTCCTGGCGGTCGGGCAGTTTCGACGCCCGCAGCAGTCCGAGCGCGGCCTCGACCGTGGCGCGGCCGCGGCCGCGGTCGCCATCAACGAGGAACCGCAGGGCGTCCCACTCGGCCCTGAACTGCGAACTGTTCCTGGCCATCGCCTCCAGGCGCGCCGCGACCGGCCGCAGCACCGGGTTCTCCAGCCGGCCCTTGAGTTGCGCCGCGTGCTCCGGCCGCAGGTACAGCCGCGGATGGACGCGCGGCGGGACGGGAACTTTCGTCCCGTCCACCTGCTTCCACTCGACCTGCGGCGCCGGCGCCGCCGCCGCGCCGCCCGCGTGCTGCGCCAGGCCCAACAGAAGGACGCACGCCACGGCCGTCGCTCTCATGATCGCACCTCCACGGTTCTATCGCGATTCTATCGCGGCGGGTGCGGAGACCCGCCGCGCCAGGTCGTCCGCGCGGCTTGCGCAGGTTCCGCCCGAGCGCTCACCACGGCCCCGGATCATCGTAGTCGGCCGTGGCCAGGACGGCGACGTAAACCTCGGCTGCGCCCGCCTGGCGCACGGCGCGCTCGCATTCCGCGATGGTCGTGCCGCTGGTCATCACGTCGTCCACCAGCAGGACGCCCCTGCCCTTCACGCCCGCCGCGAACCATCCCGGCCGGAACGCCCCGCGCACGTTGCTGTGGCGCCGCGCGGACGGCAGGAGCATCTGATGCGGCGTGGGTCGCGTGCGGCGGAGGCGCCCCCGCGCCGCCTGCCGCGCGCCCGCGAGCCGCACCTCCCTCGCAAGAAGGTCCGACTGGTTGAAGCCCCGGCGCGCACGCCGCGTCCAGTGCAGGGGCACAGGCACGACCACTTCCACGCGGTCGGCCCAGGGCGCAAGGGCGACCCGCTCGGCCAGCAGGCGACCAAGGAAGGGCGCCAGGTCGGCCCGCCCCTGGCCTTTGAAGCGCAGGATGAGGCCCCGCAGCGGCTCCTCGTACGGGCCCACGCGCACCGCCGCATCGAACCTGACGGGGTAGTTGCGGCAGAACAGGCACCCGTCCGGGCCGGAGGCGTAAGGGCCCGCGTTGCGGCCGCAGAGCGGGCAGTGCGGACGCTCCAAGAGGGCCGCCAGCGCCCGTCCGCACGCGGCGCACAGAGGCATGCGGCCGTCGCCATTCAACGCCCGCCCGCACGCCGCGCAGTGCGCCGGCAGAATCAGTTGCCTCAGCGAGACCAGCAGGGGCCGGAGCATGGCGGGATTATAGGATAACCGTCATCCTTCCGCCACGGTTGCTTATCCGCCGGGTTTCTGTTATCGTCAGGGCCGTCGCGGGCGCTCCGGCGACGCGGGGGTAGTGTGTGCATGCGCATCCTTCACTCCTACATCCTGAAGGAGATGCTCAAGGCGCTGGCCCTGGCGCTGGCGGCGGTGTCGGCCGTGGTCTGCTTCGGCCTGGTCCTGGCGGCGCTACAGCAGAAGGGCCTCGGACCGCTGACGTCGCTGGTGTACATGGCCCTGTCGGTGCCCGTGGCGGTGTACATTGCGCTGCCGCTGGCGGCGGTGCTGGCGGCGACGCTCATCTACGGCCGCCTTGCGGCCGACCGCGAGGTCATGGCCTGCTGGGCCAGCGGCATCCCGGCATCCAGCCTCCTGTGGCCGGCGCTGCTGCTGGCGCTGATGGGCGGCGGCCTGTCGCTGGCCCTGGCGGCGTGGCCGCTTCCGCAGAGCAGTTACGCCGCAAAGTGCCTCGCCCTGGCCGACATCGAGCGCCACTTCTTCACCCAACTGGCCGACGGACACATCAACGTCAAGGAAGCCAGCGTCCAGTTGACCGTGGACCGCGTGGCCGGCACCACCCTGTACGGCCCCACGGTGAAGTATCGCAGCCCGAACGGGCAGACCTACTGCTACGCCCGTTACGGCCGCGTGGAGTTCAACGCCGAACGCAACGAGGCCAAACTGGCCCTCTGGGACGCCATGGTCGTCGACGAACTGCACGCGCTGCCTGTTCGCGGCACGCACACCCTTACGATCCCGCTGCCGACGTTCGTGCCGCGGAAGGAAGACGACCTGACGCTGTGGCACCTGATGCTCATCCAGGCCCACCCCGAACTGGCGGACCGCGTGCGGATGCTCAAGGAAGGCACCCCCGAGGCCGCCGTGCAGTACTTCAAGGACGCGGTCCGCGCCGCCTGCATGGCCGAGATGCACAAGCGCCTGGCGACCGCCCTGGGCTGCGCGGGCCTCGTGCTCGTCGGGGCCGGGCTGGGCCTGCGGTTCCACAGCGGGCACCTTCTGACGGCCTTCGGGGTGGCGCTTGCGCCGTGGCTCGGCTCGTGGCTGATGACGTGGGTGGCCGAGAAGGCCGCCTCGCGCGCCGTCAGGAACCCCGAGGACCTCATGTGGATCATCTGGGCCCCGAACGTCCTGGTGGCGCTGCTGGGCCTGGCGGCGCTTGCGGCCATAGCGTGGGTCTGGGCGCACCCCGTGCGGCTGCGCGACCGGCTCCTGGGCAGGCGATGAAGATACTGGACCGCTACATCGTGCAGACGTTCCTGGCGTCGCTGGCCATCGTGCTGGCGGCGATGATGGGCCTGTCGCTCATTCTAGATATGTTCATCAACGTAAACAAGTTTCTCGACCTCCGGGCGGCCGCGCGCGAGGCCGGCGTCTGGCCGATCCTGTCGGGCATCGCCGAGTACTACTTCTACAAGATGTTCGACTACTTCCAGTTGGAGGCGGCCCCGTCGCTGCTGGTGGCGGCGGCGGCGGCGCTGGTGCGCCTGAACCGGGCGCGGGAACTCGTGGGCATCAAGGCCGCCGGCGTCAGCCTGTACCGCGTCCTCTGGCCCATGATCGCCGCGGCCCTCGCCCTGGACGCCTTCTACGTGGTCAACCAGGAACTCATCATCCCGGCCATCTCGGCCGAACTGGCGCGCAGCCCCGACGACATGGAGGTCCGCAAGGAGTTCTCCGTCGATTTCATTCGCGACGAAAATAACAACATTATTTACGCCCCCCTCTACAACCCCCGGACGCACGAAATGCTTTCCCAGGCGCGCCTGAAGGACGACGGCACGCCCCTGTTCCTGGCACGCGTCCGCATCTTCCTGAGGGATTCCAGGTTCCAGCCTCGCGGCACAATCGAGGCCGAGTCGGCACGCTGGGACCCGCAGGCCCGCGGCTGGCGCCTGGCAAAAGGGGTAAGGCTGCCGCCGCTCAAGGAAGAGCAGTTCCTCCTGCGCGCCCCGGAAGGACCCGAAGGCGACCCCGTGGACTTTTACGCCACCAACATCGGCCCCGACGACATCCAGCGCCACCGCGCCGGCGATTTCTACCGCTACATGGCCTACGGCGAACTGCGCGCCCTGGCCGAGGACCCCGTGCGCACCAACCGGCACCAGATACAAGTATCAATGCATCAGCATATAACCGGCCCCATCATGAACGTCCTGCTGCTGCTCCTGGGCCTGCCGTTCGTCGCCGGCCGCGAAGACCGCAACTACTTCGCCAGCATCGGCGTGGCCGTGGGGCTCGGCGTCGGCGTTTACGCCGTCACCTTCGCCTCGAACGCCTTCGGAAACGCCGGCCACGTAAGCCCCCTGCTGGCCGCGTGGCTGCCGGTGTTCATCGTCCTGCCCGCGAGCATCCTCTCGATGGAAGCACTGCGGACGTAACGGCCGTTCAGCCCGCCGCCGCAAACAGCCGTCCCAGCAGCGACGCCCGCCACGCCTCTGCGGCCGCACCGCTGGAAAACATGCCCGCCACCCGCACGGCCCACATGACTGCCGCCGCCGCGACCAGGAGCGGGACCGACCACAACAGGAACCGCGCCGTCCGCGAGAAAGGCCTGCGCCCCGCGACCGCCGCCGCGGCCGACCGCACCAGCACGAACAGCACCAGCGCGTACAGCGCCGGACCCAGCGGATGATGCCCCACGGCCTCGCCCCACCGGCCACGAGAAATGTCGCAGAACGACCGCGTCAGGCCGCACGTCGGGCACGGCAGCCCCGTCATGCGCTTAAGCATGCAGATGCTTGTTCCCTCGCCGCCGATAGACTCCAGGCCCGGCACGCGCCAGCGGTCCACGCCCAGGAAACTCGCCGCGATGACGGCGGCCGCAAGCGCCGCCGTCACGGCGTGCCCCGCCCGGTCGCCGCGCGAAACGCCGCTGCCCGCTTCCGTCGCCGTCATGCGCGCTCAATCATGCCCGCAGCCTCACGGCTGCGGCTCGACGGTGCCGCCCGCCGCAACTTCCGCCGCCGGCGGCTGCACCAGCGCCTGCCCCGTCCACGAGCGGTACAGGTACAGGGTCGCGCCGGCGTGCCAGGCCTGGAAGACCGACATCGTGAAGAACCGCCCGACGCAGCAGGCCAGGACGCCCGCCACCGTCGCTGCCAGCCACAGGCCGGCAAAAACCAGGCCGAACCCCAGCGCCGCGCCGAAGTGGCCCGTCACCAGCCCGAGCGACCGCCGCGCCGCCTGCCAGCCCTCCCCGGGATGCTCCCAGATGGCCAGCATGGCGAACATGAAGAACAGGCCCACGATGCCCTCAACCGCCTTCTGGGCCACCACGGCCGCCCCGTCCGCCGCGTAAAGCGCCGCCATCTGCTCGTTGAAATGAGCCGGCCCCGAGAACCGGCCCGACATCCCGCCCCACATGCCCACCGCCATGCCCAGCGCGAACCGCACCGCAAACGAGAGTATCCCCACCACCAGGCCGGTCAGCGTAACCGGCAGCCCCGCCACCACCGCCGGCCAGTAGCATCGCTGGAACGCCGTGAACAGCCGGTTGAACCGCACGGCCGCGCCGTCGGCCCGGTCGCGCACCACCAGGAACAGCCCCGCCATCATCGCCGGCCACAGAAACACCCCCGCCACCGGCGCAAGGCACGAGATGCACGGCGCGACCTCGATCCCGCCCAGGATGCCCACCACCACCAGCGCCGCCAGCCACAGTTGCCAGAAATCCTGCGCGAGCAGCCGCCACCCCATCCGCACGGCGTCCATGACGCCCGGCGAGCCCCCCGGCGGCACGGACGGAAGATTCGTTCCGGCATCGGCGCTCATTTTACGCTCCTTGACCCAGCGGCCGGCCGGTCCACGACCGGTACAGGTACGTGACCGCGGCCATCTGCCAGAACAGCACGACGGGCGTCGTGAAAAGGACGCCCACGCAGCACGCCAGCAGGCCCGCAAGGTTCGCCGCAGAACTGATGAGGCAGTATAGCAGCGTCAGCCCCAGCACCGACCAGAAACGTTCGCGCACCATGCGCATCGACGCCTTCGCCGCCTCCCACCCCGACTCCGGG
>Ga0194112_10004304_pt1 | contig 19529 bp, 16 predicted proteins | sample TA2MahC400mmetaG_FD_146191 | JGI IMG/M metagenome (GOLD analysis project Ga0194112, IMG submission 146191) | Freshwater microbial communities from Lake Tanganyika, Tanzania - TA2015016 Mahale Deep Cast 400m | ecosystem: Environmental > Aquatic > Freshwater > Lake | place: Tanzania: Lake... | reverse complement strand
AACCAAACTTTTCTTTTAGAAAGAAAAGTTTGATCAAAAGAAATAAGAGGAATAAAGTAAGATTTTTCACGTTTCACGCATCACGCTTCACGTTTCACTCAAAATATTTCATGCTAACCTTCTTCAATTCCTTAGTGCTATACAATTGCTTGTAATCTTTAACCCCCGTCCGTTCGGATATTTGCGCAATAACTCGTTTGCATTCATCCTTATTTTTGCCATGAATCATGGTAAACAAATTATATTGCCAATCGGGATATGTTGGACGTTCGTAGCAATGGGTCACTTCAGGGAATGTCGCCATGATTTTCCCAATCTCCTGCACCTTCTCTCTCGGCACATGCCATACCACCATAGCGTTGGCGGCAATGCCGAGGTTCCGATGATTCACAATCGCGCCGAAGCGGCGAATAATGCCCTGTTGTTTAAGGCGACGGATTTCAGCTAATAACTCGTCTTCACTAATCCCAGCCTGTTCAGCTATCGCCTTGAAGGGATGAGAACAAAGTGGCAAATCATTCTGAAGTGCTTTTACGATATTCTTTTCTATTTTAGTAAGCATAAAAATTCCATCGTAGCCGAATTCACCAGAATTCGGGCAGCCCGAATTAGCTGAATTCCCGAAGTCTGGCGACTTCGGCTACAGTTTAAAATCCACCCTAACCTTGAAAAACCGAACCGCTGGTAAATTCATCAGGTCAGCAATCCCGCTTTTTTCTTGTATTTCTCGCAGTATATCATTCTGTTCTTTCTCAGATTCGGTGATAAGAGTGAACCACATATTATAATCATGATTGCGCAAGTAATTATGGGTGACACCATGATAGCTATTGACTAATTTCGCGACTTCATCTAACCGTTCCTTGGGGACTTTCATAGCGCACAAAGTGCTTTGGTATCCTAACTTTTTTGAATCGAACGTCGCGCCTATTCGACGGATGATTCCGTTTGTTTTCAAAGCAGTGAGACGCTGAATAACTTCTGCTTCTGAAATTCCCAATTCAAGCCCGATTTTTTTATATGGCTCAGAAATAATGGGAAAATTGGTCTGGATTAAATTGAGTAATTGTTTATCAACAATGTCCATAGTTGGAGTAAACTACTATAAAGTTTTCCTTTCTCTATCGGCCACTCCGATAAGCTGTGACTTCCGCTGCAATTTCTTCCTCTGTTATCTTTCTAATATGTGGTAGAGATTGTGTTTCTTTAAATAGCGTCTTTAATGCCTGAATTGCTTCTTCCGATTCTGAGCTATATGCCAGGAACAAAACTTCAACTTGCTCTCCTGGACGAAAAGGAGTATTAGAGAGCACCACTCGTTCAGGGTCGGTAATGGTCAAATATGTTCGATAAGCTTTCATGTAAGCCTCGTTTCTAAGTAATTTAGTTGCGTTAGCAATCTCTCACTTAGAGTATTTGGGTGCTGTAGCAGATAATGATAATCATCCTCAATAGCCTGTCTGTCTTCAAATTCTTACTGGAAGTTGGACTCTCTGTTTCCGAGTTTTCCAATTTCATTCTTGATACCAGCATGCGAAATCCTTGGCAAAATAGGTCAAGATGATATCCGCGCCGGCACGTTTGATGCTGGTCAAAATTTCCAAGGCGATTCGTTTTTCATTGATGCAACCTTTTTGCGCCGCCGCCTTCACCATTGCATATTCGCCGCTAACATTGTATGCTGCGAGCGGGTATCCGAATTGTTCTTTGACGCGGCGGATAATATCCAGATATGACAGCGCCGGTTTGACCATCACAATATCCGCGCCCTCTTCGATGTCCAAGCGCACTTCCCGCAATGCTTCATCGCTATTGGCGATATCCATCTGATAACTTCGACGGTCCCCAAATTTCGGGGCAGACTCCGCCGCATCTCTGAACGGGCCATAAAACGAAGAAGCATATTTGGCGGAATAAGCCATGATAGGAATATGGTCGAAGCCGTTGGCGTCCAACTCCGTCCGAACCGCTTTGACCTGTCCATCCATCATTCCTGAAGGCGCGACCATATCTGCGCCAGCCTGGGCATGGGATAGGGCGGTTTTTGCTATTAGCTCTAAAGTCGCGTCGTTTACCACCGTTGCATTTTGATTGTCCGAGGTAATTGGCCCACAATGTCCGTGGTCGGTGTATTCGCACAAACATACATCCGTTATAACCAGTAACTCGGGACAAGCATTTTTCACCGCGCGCACAGCCTCCTGAACAATTCCATGCGGGTCATACGCAGAAGAACCGACGGCGTCTTTGGTTTCAGGAATGCCGAAGAGCAAAATAGCTGGAATACGCAGATTTGCTACTTCTTGAACTTCTTTCACCAGATTATCAATGGACAACTGATATACTCCCGGCATTGATTGGATGGGATTTCGCACTCCTTTGCCATAGATAACAAACAGGGGATAGACAAAATCATCAATCGAAAGTTTAGTTTCGCGCACTAATCTTCTTATAGTTTCTGTACTGCGTAATCGTCGCAGTCTGATAAGGGGAAAAAGCATTTTTTTGTACCTCAATTATAGTTTTCCGTACAACTTGACATAAATTGAAACGTGAAACGTAATGAGTGATTATAGCCGCCGATTTGAAGACCGCGCTGATTGGATAGTCCTTTTAAAATCAGCGTCGTCTGATAATCAGCGGCTATATTCACGTTTCACGCATCACGCATCACGTTTTAATCTCTTCATCCGTCAAATAGCAGGCCGGGTCTTCCGCCCAGAGGTCATTAGAAGCCGCTTGAGCGCGAATGCGGCAACCACCGCAAACGGATTTAAAACTGCAAAGTCCACAGCGTCCCTTGATTAAATCCGATTTCTGTCTCAGTTGAATTAAAAGTTCGTGATGTTCATCGTTCCAGATTTCGCTGAATTTCCGCTCTTTCACATTGCCTAACGTCTCATGCTGCCAGAATTGACAAGGATGAACGTTTCCCAGCGGGTCAACGTTAGCAAATTTCGTGCCTGCCGAACAACCGCCGTGCATCCGTAGCAATTGCATAACTTCATCTGCGCGTTCGGGGTCAGTCTTTTTGAGATAATTGTAAATGTAAACTCCGTCGGCGTGATTATCAACCGTCAAAAGTTCTACTTCAACGCCGCGCTTATGAAGTTCCAGAGTTTTCGCGACTATAAATTCAATAATCTCACGTTTTCCTTTTAAATTGGTGTCTGTTGACATCAATCCAAAGCCGCGGCCAGAATAGACTAAGTGATACATGCAAAAGCGGGGAATGCCCTCTTTTTCCACCAAATCAATAATCTTTGGCAATTCATCCTGATTAAATTTATTGATAGTAAACCTCACGCCGGTTTTAACGCCTATTTCCAGGCAATTTCGCATGCCATCCATCGCGGCTTCGAAGGCACCGTCCATAGCGCGGAAATCATCATGAGTTTTCGGCATTCCGTCAATGCTGACGCCAACGTATTGAAAACCTACATCTTTAATTTTTAAGGCGACTTCTGGCGTAATAAGTGTGCCATTGGTAGAAAGCACAACCCTGAGTTGCAAATCAACCGCAAATTTGCCCAATTCAAAAATATCGCGGCGCAACAACGGTTCACCGCCGGAAAAAAGCAGCACCGGCACTTTCATGTCGCTCAAGTCAGTGATAAATTCTTTAGCCTCTTCGGTAGTAAGTTCGCCTGTATATCTTCTATCTTCCGCACTGAGATAGCAGTGTCTACATTTAAGATTGCATCGGTTGGTGATATTCCAAACAACCAGCGGACGCATGCTCGTTGAGAATTGTAACATCCGCGCCGGCGTTCTTGAAGTATCCTTGCCATATTTAAGCGCATCTGAAACTGTGGCAGTGCCACAGAGTAATTTTGTACATCCAATCATTTAAAATCTCCTGGTAAAATGCCTATCTGACTCCAGACTTCCTAAGTCTCTGAGACCTAGGAAGTCTGAAGTTAATTAGTTTGTTTCAATGGCGCTATCAAGCGATTACACTTCTTGCAATGTTCAAAAAGGAAAGATGTTGTTGAAGTGAAATAAAGTCCTGAAGCTTGAGCCTTTGCGGATGATTCTTTATAGGGAATATCTATGGTTGCATGAAAAATTCGCAAGGTTTGAAAATAACTAACTTTGAAAAATAAACTTAACTTTCCGAGACCCAAAGGGTTTCCAAAACCCTTTGGGTCTCGGGGAGCGGCAAATGTAAAATTTAATATTCAAAATTAGTTATATTTCGGAAGGAAGTTAATAAAGTTTCAATCTCCAAAGGGAGAATCTCATCTTTCCTACCGATAATCAGCCCCTCGGCCCACCCTCTTTTCACCAGTTTCAATCTCCAAAGGGAGAATCTCATCTTTCCTACGGGAAGAAGCTCTCCCTGATGACCCACGTAGAGTTGTTTCAATCTCCAAAGGGAGAATCTCATCTTTCCTACCAAGCGTGAATCTCGCAATACTTGTCTTGAATTGGGTTTCAATCTCCAAAGGGAGAATCTCATCTTTCCTACTAGATTTGACAATACCAGCCTTCTTGGACAACACGGTTGTTTCAATCTCCAAAGGGAGAATCTCATCTTTCCTACGTAACCTTCCGTTTTGCAGCGAAGGCAATACTCAATATCGTTTCAATCTCCAAAGGGAGAATCTCATCTTTCCTACAAAGGAGAAACTTACCGCACATGAAGATTCTCAAATAGTTTCAATCTCCAAAGGGAGAATCTCATCTTTCCTACGATATTGATGAGCAAATCCAGATAGTTGAACAGTATCGTTTCAATCTCCAAAGGGAGAATCTCATCTTTCCTACTAAATCAACTCTACAATATTGGCGATTGCTTTGTGACGTTTCAATCTCCAAAGGGAGAATCTCATCTTTCCTACAACCCGCTCGCCGCGGCGCCAGCAGCTCGTCGATGTTGTTTCAATCTCCAAAGGGAGAATCTCATCTTTCCTACCAGAAATAGTTCTAATACTTTTTCCAATTCTAAGACGTTTCAATCTCCAAAGGGAGAATCTCATCTTTCCTACTGATTATAGTGATTACACGGTGATTGCCGGGTCATCGTTTCAATCTCCAAAGGGAGAATCTCATCTTTCCTACCAGTGTTGTGTGTGCCGAAAAATTCGGCATCAAAGTGGTTTCAATCTCCAAAGGGAGAATCTCATCTTTCCTACCTCAATAGCTCGTTGTGCGTCTTTCAGTATCTCGCTGGGTTTCAATCTCCAAAGGGAGAATCTCATCTTTCCTACTGGACAGGAAGCAATATGGGAACTAATCCATATCGTTGTTTCAATCTCCAAAGGGAGAATCTCATCTTTCCTACTGCCACACTGGGAAGCCAGTCATAGCATAAGCCCAAAACACGATTTGCGAGGGGGAGGTTTTGGAGGCGAAATTTGGGGATAAAATTGGAGTAAATTTGCATCTTTCATTCTTACCATCCTGCATTACAACTGGCTTTGTGGCATTTGCGAGGGGCCCTTGGAAAAAAGTTAGCACCGCCCGCCTCGCAAAAATTCTAAGTAATGTAATATTTTACACAATATAATCCTTTTTGTCAAGCATTTTTTTCTCAATACCGATTCTTTCCATCTGTTTCGCGCAATGTTGACATAGATTATAAAAGAAAACAGAATCTTCTTCTGCATTGATGATTTTTTCCAATTGGTCTTTCATACGGACGTAATGTTGTTTCTGAATGTCACACTCAAAAACGCTGTATTGCATTCTTTGCCCAAAATTCAACAGCGATTTTGCGACACGGTTTCTACGTCTATCATCTGTGATGTCATAAGCGACGACAAAATACATTTTGTTCACCTCGAAGGATGAAACGTAATACGTAACGCGTGATGAGTGGCAAGTGACTTATCACTTATCACTCATTACTTATCACGTTTCACGTTTCACGTTTCATTTTTCACCTTATCGTTAAAGGATAATACTCATCAATTTCACCGGTTAGAAATTTGGCGAGGATGCGCGCTTGTAGTTCAAAAGCCCGTCGGTAACTCAGCTTATACTTAAAAACGGGATGGGTGACCAATTCATCCTTGCGCTGTTCATAAGCTGCGTAGAATTTTTTTCTCGCCTGGTCGTTCAAAAAATATCCGCCGTTAGTTTCCGTAAAATCTTCAGGTTTTATGATGGAATGATTTATCAAACCGATGACGACGGAATCCGCTATAATTGGTCTGAATTCCTCCATCAGGTCAAGGGACAAACACGGTCGGCCGTATTTGAGTTGGTGGTAGAACCCGATGTACGGGTCGAGTCCTACTATCTGGATTGCAGAAGTCAGGTCAGACGTCAATAGCGAATAGGCGAAACTGAGCAACGAATTAGTCGGGTCGGCGGGCGGCCGGCGTGACCGACGCTCAAAGTCGAACCCCATTTCACTTTTCAACAATCTCCCCAAAACGCTGAAATAATCTGCGGTACCTGCGCCTTCAACACCGAGTAGTTCATCCAACCGCTGCGCCTTTTTCGCCGCTTCTATCATTTTCGTTAATCTTTCGACGCTGGTGTTTAGAAGCGGGTCGTTCTTATTTCGCCGTCTGAGCATCGTGCGCATGTTGGTCAATTTACCGATAACGAACTTTTGAGCTAAAGCTAAAGCCAAAGATTCGTCATTCGCTGTTTTATGTTGCGCGACGCGCAACAGGGAATTTTTGGATATTTGTGGCACTAACATCCCTTGATATCGGCCGTACATTGAGAGGAAGACAACGGGGATATTCTCACTCAGAAGGAACTGCATCAAAGGCGTCGTCAAAGAAACATTGCCGCAGATGACCAATTGTCCGACGTTGATAACAGGCATGTCGCGAATGGTTTCGCCTTCTCTAACAACTAAGATGCGTTCACCTTGTTTTTTCAGACTTGCCCCCGCCTCATCAATGTAGAAAACGTTTTCAAGAGAAACCGAGTTTTTGGAAAAAACTCGGTTTCTTATCTCTTTCGGCGGATTATCGAGGTCCTGCAAGTAAGCGACTTCATAAGGCAGACAGAGCGGTTGCAAACTACAGCCATTGCAGCGGTTATCGTGAATAGGTTCAGGGATATTTTCTGTCTCTGCAACGACGCGCGCTTGCCCCACCGCTTCCAGGCTAATCTTGCGAAGTTCCTCATTAAATTCGATCTTTCGTCTTCTCCTACTACTGATGTAGTAGATATAACCATACGGGATAGATTTGCCCGTCGCTTCCTCAAACAGCATACCTTGCAAGCAGAGTTGTACCTTGTCATTTAGCCAGTTTCCTGTGCGTCCCTTTTTGTATTCGACGGGATACAGTTGGTCATCTTTTTCCTCAATAAGGTCGATATACCCTGACACGCCAATTTGCATGGAAGCCACATATTGCCTTCTCGACATTAACTTACCGCGTTCACTGCGTTTCTGCATCGGTTCATCAACACGGTTATGTTTAATCTTTCCCTCCTCGACATGTTCATTGATTCGCATTTCACCAAGGACATATTCGTAGTAGAAACGTCTGGGGCAATAGATGAATGTGTTAATCTGTGAAAGTGGAATAAAATCCATTTGTAATCACCTCTTTTGTGCAAGCTACCAAAATACTATGCCGTCTTGCCGTCTTGCCATCTTGCCGTCTTGCCGTCTTAACCCAACCTCCTTGTTTGTCCCATCCCCATCGTCGCCTTCAATCCGGTTCCCGCGTAGAAGGCAAAATCCGCGAGCAGATTGACTTGTTTCAGCATCTCCTCTGCCATTGGGCCAGGTTGAGGTGGAGCATACGGTGACGGTTCAGGCGCTGCCCAAGGCTCTCCCTCTTTCATCCCCTCCTCTGTCCCCCCACCCCTTCCCTCCCCGCATGCGGGGAGGGTGAGGGAGGGGGGGGAAAGGTAATCCATTTCCTCATCGTCGAAATCCCAACCCCAATCCTCGCGGAATTGGAATTGGCAATTACCGACAAATCCGACTTGTTTATGTTTGCCAAAATCCATCATGCGCGTGCGGGTCTCAATTAGCGTAAGTCCGCCGTGATTTTGGACAAATGCTAACAACTTATCTTTATCTATTTTCACAGGCGCAAAAACGTTCCATTTATTGACCCAACTCTGATAACAGCCCATCATATCAACGCCTGGGAAATTCTGTGACTTGCCGCCTTTGGGGTCTCGTTTTCTGAAAGCTGTTGGTGAATAGAATCGTAGGTCGATGATAGTATTCGTTTTGGCTTGTTCCATCAATTCCTCATAACTTGCATGTCCGCTCCATTTAGTTTCTTCCACATTTTGGCTTGTCAGCAATTCTGTTAATTCAAAAACGCCGCGCCCAAGTCGAAGCGTTGGACGCTGAACCGTCAAAAAATAGCGAGAAAAAACGGGAAACAGCTCATCATCCAATAACGTATAACGCATCCAGCATTCTGTTCCCGCTGTTATCAACACCTGCCCTTTGCCAACTTTTTTAAATTCGCTCTGCAAAGGCGAAACTGTGAAAGGCTTAACATCGGTCATATTATGGACGCGTTCAGCTATATTCTGGTCAGATTGATTTAAAATTTCAAAAAACACCGCATGCCCATACTGCCCCATCGTCGGAGGGAGTATGGTGTCTTCTTGGGGAAATAGTTTGATGACTGTGCTAATTGGCATGGTTTGTCTCTCCTTATTGTTCATTAGCCTTCATTACCTTTGTAGTCACGACTTATGATGATCAGTCGTTGAAGAAGCGATTGAAATCGCTACTGCGAATCCGTCAGATTTTCAACTTGCGCCAAAGTATCGCATCTCAACAGGAAGAGATATTTCTCCCACCTGTACATATTTTCCCTGTAGCGTAGCATTACACACAAGGCTTATCGGAGGCATGGAAATTAGGTCATACAGTTCAGGGCGCAAAAGTAGGTCTAACGGGTTCAGCGGATGGGCACACGTAAAACGTCCGTATTGTGGTTGAAGGTTGAACGAAACGCCTACCTGATTAATTCTAGCTTTGCTCATCCATAATCCCAGCCGAATCCATTTGGGAATCGGTTTGATGGGTGTTCCCATGACATAAAATTCAAACTCGCTCTCTGCTGCTATCTCTTTCGCTCTTCCGTAAGAAGGTTTATTTGTGATTCTAATTCCCAATTGTCGTTTCATCTCGTTGCTCATGATAGCCCGATATTTGTTGTCAGCCAGTTTGAAGGTGTTCAATATGTACTCGTAGCGAATTGGCTTAGCAGGTGTCACATAGACGCCTGTCTGATTCAGCGGCGTTAAATCCTCCTGGTAGGTAGGTACGCTGGAAGGACAAAAGTAGTCTTTTTGGACCAGTCCCAAGGCGTAAGTCAATGCCCAGTTGTGGATGTACTTCTCGGTTTCATATAACCTACCCATTTCGCGGGTCGAGTAATATAGAGAATCATGTAATGTTAATTGATATTTTGTGACCAACATCGTATTCCTCCTGGTAAGAAACCCGTTTTCTCCGAGAAAACGGGTTTCTGGCACTAACTCTTCTTACTCGATTTCGGTTTTTGAATAACCCTTTGCGAATACTCTTTCGCTTCCTCGGTAGCTTCCTGGAGAAAAGCGGCTAATTTTGTTTCATCTGTTGTTACAGATTTCACCATCTCGACCAATTCAAGCAGAGGTGCGTCAGTCACGACTTGAAAACTGACTCCGTCTTCAGCTAACAAAGGCGAAATTGCGGTTTTGACAGCGTTCAAAACGTTAGAACGGTTAAGTGGAGTTTCTTCAAGTTGTCCCTGTTTCGCCATGTAATCATAAACCGCTTGAGTGAGCTTGAGGTTGGAGAATATTTCACCATCGGCAAAGACCAGCCCAACGATGTGATTTTCCATTTTTCCTGTGCGAGTGTTTTGTGCGCCGTAGCGTTTGGTGCGGATAACATTGTTCATCACATAGACGAAACTGTTTACAGTCGCATCCTTGATAGTAACCACGCCTGGGAAAAACACTTGAGGAACAATGTGGTCTTGTTCTCCGAAGCCAGAACCAAATTTGCCGTGCTGGCTTATGTTGCCCCTTTCGAAGAGCGCATTAAATGAAAATTGATGATGAGATTCATCGTAGCCTGTGATTGAGAATGCTGTATCCACATACACCTTCGATTTTTCTGAACCTGATTCTCCGATGGCAAAACCGTAATAGACGCAGTCCGGGCATTGCTGGCAGAATTGTTCATTGTAATCGCAGTATGCCTCACCCTCCTTGTCTTCGTTTTGCGTGATGCCAAAACGGCGAAGAAGCTCACGTCCCGTCAAACGTTCTGGTGAACTCTGTTTGCGTTTGAACATCGCTAAACGGGTCAGATTTCGGTTATTCTCTTCCTTCAGCCCCGCCCGTACTTTGGCAATGTTGAGTGAGCCATCTGTTTGAAAGATTGGAAAGGATTCTGTTTCTCTGACAAGCACAAGATGGACATAACGCCCTTGTGGGGCTTTGGGAATGCGCTCTAAGAAAAATTCTTTTTTTACGATAGTTTCGGGAATTTCAATTGCTGGCATCTTTGTCCTCCTTTTAGAGACAATCCGAAAATGCCTTGAATTCAAATTCAAGGCTCATAGCTAAAGTCAACTAAAAGTTGACTACGGTTGCGTTTTAGTCGTCTTGAGACGACTTTAGCTTTCAGCCTGATAATTGATTATCAGGATTGGTTTGACGGATAAACTTCCGCCAGTTTTCGTGATACCACGCAGTAACACCGGCGTTGAAGCGATTCCTTCTATCTCTGAGAATCGCCCTTTCGCCTTCACAATAGTTGAGAAATACTTCGGTGTAAAAATAATCGACAAATTCGCGAATTGCTTCAGATTCGACGCCATCTTTGAGTGGTAGCCGTCGATAGCCTTGCGCGGCGTCTCTGCCAATTCGTTCCATCAGATTGCCTATCTCACCACGTGCTTCGTATTTTAAATCATCTGCAGAGATTTTGGGGTCGCTATTGATAATCACATCTTCGACAAGCGTAACCATTCTTAAAATGGCGTGCGTTACAAATCCGCTTGGTCCGTAAAATGCAAAGCACCGTTCGGCGACGCCTTCGATGAGACTCATGTTCGCACCTCCTACGTATTCATAAGTTTTTAAATAACGACAGGGGATAGATAATTCTCCCTCCTTCGGTTTGGGAAAGAAATCCCACTTGTTTTTGCGTTGCAAAGCCGCAAAGTAATGAAAAACGTAAAATGCGTCAGTATCCACATTCCTTGCGACTTCGTTCAGATGATTCCATCCTGGGTCAGGCCCATCTTGAAAAACATCAATATTCACATCGTACAAACTGGCTGTTCGTTTCAATGCTGGATGAATCTGGTCGATGCGCAGTTTGTCTGTGGGTAGAATATGGGTGACAAAACTATGCGGCGCGTCCAAAATCACCGTCTCGCGCCACTCCTCACCGTTGGGATAAAGTGGAATTGGGGATTCCGTAACGACGACTTTAGCGTTGAAAACAATCGGCAACAATAGCCCTAAAAACGTGGGCAACACCCATGATTCTGTATCCGTCGGGTTTTTGCCCAACGTCGGAATACCACAGAAATAAAAGGTTGCCAGGTCGTTTTCCTCAAATTCCATCTTCAAAATCGGGTCATCGGCTGGGTCAAGCTCTTCAGCTATCAATACTTCATCCAACGTGAGGAAATTTTTGATTTCCATCCCTTCGTGCAGATGCCTACGGACATCAAAAAAGTTTAGATTCCTCAACTGATTATAGATACTTCGGGCAAAGCGTCCTGTTTCTGTAGTAAAAAAGTAACTGGGATAAAGGTAAAGCCACTTGATTTTCACATTGTCATAGTCTCCACCGACAAGATTTAACTTTGTGCGCATCATAATTTGCCGCAACATCATTTCGATTGAGCATAACTCACAGATGCCCCTTTTCAGGCGTGTGGAGCCGAGAGGATTCTTGCCGCTATAAACCTGCGGAGCAAATGTGACAGAGGTTTCACTCTGTTCGGTAGTGGCGAATGACGACGAGCAAAGCGAACAACCTTTGTCAGAACCGCGTCCAGTTTTTTTAGTGGCGATATATCTGTCCAATTCTGCTTTGAAGTCTCGTTGTAGATTGTCGTTTCCGTTGATGTCAATCAACTGTTTGACATACTCACGTAAAGCAGGGAAGCCTGTTCTTTGGGTGTCGTGTTCGGAAATTCCATCGGAAAAATGGTCACAAACACTTTGAGCAACGTTTTCCAATAGTTCCCGCATCTGAACATTATCTAACCCGCGATAGCGCGATAGGTACTTCCCCGCGAGGAAATACCAATGCAACGGCACGCCGCCAGCTCTGGTATCGCGCGGCACTGCTTGAAAATCAGTTCTCAAATCCATCATTCCCAGAATTTCTGAAATCTTCTCCGCGACAATCTCTCTACCGATAATTTCACCGACGACTTTTTCTATTTGGTCTAAGTATTCGGCGAGTTGGTCGACGCGTGTGTCTAGCTCGAATAATATATCCATATTTTTAAAAATGGAATCATATTCGATCTTTGACGGCATTTCAATTAACTCTTGTATGTCCAAAAGCTTTGCTAACCTACCTGCTGATGCAGGGCAATTTGAAGGTTCAACGCTATTACGTATTTTTCCTCGCTCCTGCCATTTTCGAATGGATGCCCTAATATCTGGTTGAGGTTTAACAAATTTATTCTCTGGAATCTTTCTGAAGCAACCTTCATGGATTACATATAATAACTCTTTGGTTTTGAAGAAATCGTAATAAAAATCAGCAAACTTAAACCCTTTCCCATCTCGGCTAAACCCATTTAGATTATTTCTCAAACGCTCTTTGCAATAATCGACCAATCGTGTTTCAACAATCTTCGCAACATTTTCCAACGTCGGAAGTTGCGCCTCTTGCATTTCACGTTCTTTGAGATAGGTTACACCGACCGGAAAAAACAGCAGCGGTTTCCAGCCTATCTCATCCCGTAGCAACCGCAACAGAGCATTGTTGATGACGTTGGTAATCATGCCCCTGTTTTCCGATATTTTGTGATAAGCAAACTGTAGCGAGCCGTTTGAAAGCTTGTTCAGACATTCCACTAAATCAGGGCGTTCCAGAAACGCATTTGGGCTTTTGAGAAAATAGGCGACTTTGTCCGAACAGATACACATCTCCCTCAGAAAATCGCGTCTTCGCCCACGTAGTTTCAAGTCGTAGCCTGGCAAATTAAGATTGGTGCCGTAGACGGTTTGGGTGTTGAGAATCAAATACGCTATGTCACCGAGATATTGTTGATATTCGGGGAAGAACTGATGAATCTGGAGAGTTTGGATCCAATTCTCCAGATAACTGTAAAATTGCTCTACTTTCTCAAGGTCAGCTACGCTCAAACGTCTAACCTGAGTAAGCTTGTCCAAATCGTGAAAGGTATAGCCTACAAGATAGATGCGTTCCTCCCTGTCGTCGAGTAGTTGTCCTGCAGTTTTCACAATCCTGAGAGTTGGGAACACGCCGTTTAAGATATGCGCCAACATGCTCTGGTCGGGATTGTGTTCCCAGCGTGGGTCAGAACTACCCTTCGCGGATAACAAGCTGAAATGCTCTAACATCTGAGGTCCGACGACATCCACGTAATCTATCAAAACGATATCTTCAGGGTCAATTACACTTTTCAGCATCGCAACTTGCAACAAGTGTCGTTCTTCAGCAGGTTCCGGCTGTTTGATTGTCCCAATTCCGGGGATTTCCAATTGTTCTTCATTCATTTTCGTCCTCCTTACGGATAAGAAACCGGGTTTTTCCCAAAAACTCGGTTTCTTTAGTTTCTATGTATCCTTGCTAAAGATGTACGGCTGCGATTGCAACAACAGCGCCTCTTTGGAAAAGGCGATGGTAAATTCGTTTCCATCCCGGTCAATCAAACGATAGAGTGGAAACATCGCTGGCAATCGCAGAATTGCGCGTAAAGTATCGGCTCGTTCCTTTCGGATTAAACACACCAACTTTTTGGGTCTAATCCATTTGTTGATAAGATTGATGAATGGAACTCCATCAACTTCAATCTGGAAACCGTACAAAACCTGCACGGCTCGATAATCTTTTGGCTCAAATTTCTCCTCAATTGGGTAATTGCACAGCAATCTGAATCTGAGACGTTCATCACGGTAGTTGAGCAAATGCAGGAAAACTTCCGCATATTGAAATTTATGCGGGCTAGCGCTGCGTTTCTTCACTTCCTGGAAAAACTCTGATTTTCCGATTAATTCCACTTCAGCGTTGCTCAACACCCAGAGCAGGTTGTAATCTTTAATCTCGCCGTCGGTTTCGTCGATGATGCCGCAGGTAAAAGGCGTTTCTCCGCGAAACTTTATGACGGCGTCGTCAATTAGTTCACCTTTTGCCTGACTAATGGCGTAGTACCATTTGACCCGTTCAGCGATGTCTGCTTTGTAAATCTGCGTGTAAGTTTGGGTGAGCTTATCGCAGGTGGCGGCGTAATTTTCGCGCAAGCGCGGATGTCCCAATGTATTAATCACGTGCGCCGCATGTAACCAGCCCCACGATTTCCGATAATGCCTGAAAGCATTCACTGTGGAGAATATTCCTTCTTTTTCCTCTGTGCCACGCACCAACTCAAAAAGTTCCGATTTTATCAACTTTGACCTGTCAGTTAAGGTTTCTTCAACTCGTTCATAAGAATACCTGGGCAAAAGCGAATGAGCGATATACGCACTAAAAGATATCTTCTCGCCGTCAGGTTTAGTGTACTCCTTATGTCGTCCCAAGCGTCCAAGTCGTTGAATCCATGTCCCTGCGTCAAGGGCTTCGAAAACCAGAAAATTGATTTTGAAATCTACACCCACATCCACTGTTGATGTGCCCACCAATAAGTCGCTTTCGAGCAAAGCGAAACGCTTTTCAGCCATTCCAGTTAAACCCGTATTTTCGCCGATTTTAAGGTTTTGCGGGAAGTCATTCGCCTGCTGCCGTTCCTTGAAAAAAGCGACGATTCGCTTCGCCAACGCAACAGAATTTACGATAATTGCGCCGCGAGAATTTGAATGTGTTGCAAACCATTCCGCAATCAATGGATAGTTTTGTTCTATCCATTCTTCTGTTTTGCGTCCGACGGAGTGGAAATGCAGGTCAATTTGTGCGCTGATAGACTGCCATTCTTCTTTGGGAAACGGCTCTTCGTGCGCATAGCAGCCTTCGATGACCTGATATTTTACACCCGCTTCCTCCAAACATTTTAGTAACATGGGGCTGGGAGTCGCTGAAAGGAAAATGAACTTTTTCCTGTACGGCAAATTTCTCGTTTGCTCAAGTACGTAAAGCAGCGACGTCAATACGGACACAACTTCGGTTGCGCTATAGATATGAAATTCATCGAAAAGAAATAAGTCATAACGTTCAATGACGCGATGTAATAGAGCATCGGGGTTCTGGTTTTCGCGAAGATATTTAAAATTGGCGATTAAATTGAATATATCAGGGTTCGTAAGCAAAATCGGGTTTGTCCACGTCAATTGGTCAACAGCTTTCCCCTGGCTGCGCAAGTCAAAATCTGCTCGCAATTCATACAACCTGTCGCTGTACATCATATCTTGTGGAATTTTTGTCTTGAATAACTCTTGATAGTTCTCAATCTGCCGTTGCTGGTCACTTATCAACTCATTAGTCGGATACATCGCTAAGATAGCCTGGTCATACAATAAGACAGGCAAATAAGCCGCTAAACTTTTCCCATCGCCTGTCATCGCGGTGTTAAAAACAACATCGGCATCTGAATTCATGATAGCCGATAAAGTTTCAGATTGATGTTGTCTGAGCAATATGGGTAACTCCAGATGCAATTTAGCCTCTGCTAATTTTGAATAAACTCCGCTGACTTGAATATGTTTCATTACTTTATACTCTCCTTTTCCTTCAGGTAGCGCTCCAGCGTTTCTCTAAGTTGCACATCATCTGGATATTCCTCCGCCAAACTCCGCAACAACTTCTCTTGTTCCGCCGTAAGTCTGACCGGACTTCGATTTCGCAGGCTTTCGACAAAGTATCGTGGCAATTTTCTGCGTAGTATCGTTGCCACCTCCAAATTCAGAACAGATTTTCACTTTACGCAGAATATTATACAATAAGGTTGTCGTTACTTAGACTACAACTTCAAAAAATCTTCAAAAATTTTCAAAAAATTTTTTAGCTATACATTTTAAGCATCTCCTCTGCAATTTTTCTGAATTGTTCTCGCAGTTCTTGAGGCTCAAGGATTTCTGCCGCTGTGCCTAAAGACAACACCCACCAGGAAAATTCCTCCTTTGGCACATGCACTTTGATGATGACGGAACCGTCATCAAGCCGTTCGATTAGTTCCTGTGTCGGGTGGCGTTGTTTCTCTTCGACAAGGTAGGCTTTGTGTGAGTTGATCTTTACTGTAATGTCAATCGGCGGGCCGCTGAATAATTCCCACATCGACGACAAATATTTGTCCAAATTGAAGTTGGGTAAATAGTCGAATGTTTCATGAGTGAGTTGGACGGTTTTAAAACGAATAATTTTGAATGTGCCGATGGCTTTTGCTATATGCGTGTAGGCTGCAAGGTACCAATCTTCTTTTCGGAAGAAAATGGCGTAAGGGTCGAGTTTATGTTCTAAAGGCTCCAGCTTACCGCCTGCCTGGTATAAGGCGATAACAGTTCGTTGTTCTTCTATTGCTTGTTCCAACGCTGAAAAGCATTGCTCGACCGATTCGTAATTATTCCCTGACTTAATCTTTATGGACATTTTGTCCACGCGCGGCATTGCGTCTTCAATGAGAGTCGCCAACGGATTTTTGAGTTTTTTTATAGCGCTTTTGAGGTGTTTTTCAAATGGCGCACCGATATTCAGCGGCGGGGCAGTCACGACGATAGAAAGCGCCTGCGCTTCCTCTGAGGTAAAACTCATCGGTATCGGATTCCCGCCCGGCTCAATCCACCAGCGACCGTCTTCATTGCACAAATAACAAAAACACCCCAATATCCGCAGGTCATCATAAATGGTACTACGATACACACCGTAATAATTCGCTAATTCAGTTACGCGCCAATGTTTTCGTCCTTCTAACCGTTGCGCCAGGTCAAGAATCCGTTCTACTTGCTTGTCGTTACGGTCTAGCTCTGACATATTCGACCTCCAAGGTATATTGATTGGTAATACTTTAACATAACTGATGATTTTCTTCAAGAAATGTTACAGGCTTTTAGAAAAAAATGCTTGACAAAAAAGATTATATTGTGTAAAATATATTTGGTTTTAGAATTTTGCGAGGCGGGCTGTGCTAACTTTTTCCCAAGGGTGCCTCGCAAGTGCCGTAAAACCAGTCGTGCGTTGGAGTTGCAAAAATGAGAGAGGTAAATTTTCGCCAAATTTATCCCCAAATTTATCCTCTGAAACCTCTGCCTCGCAAATTCCGTTTTGGGCTTATGCTACGACTGGGTTCCCAGCGAGGCAGTAGAAAAGATGAGATTCTCCCTTTGGAGATTGAAACAAGACCAACAAGCAAATCTCGATATTGCCAGCGCGTTGTAGAAAAGATGAGATTCTCCCTTTGGAGATTGAAACATTGAAACTATCGCCAATGAGTTTTATTGCACACTCAGTAGAAAAGATGAGATTCTCCCTTTGGAGATTGAAACGTAAGCGACTTCTGATGAAACGGTTAGCTTCGTTTAAGTAGAAAAGATGAGATTCTCCCTTTGGAGATTGAAACTCAACGCGGTTGGCAACCTGCCCTTAGAGTGGCAGCGTAGAAAAGATGAGATTCTCCCTTTGGAGATTGAAACTACCATTGGGATGAGATAATCGACGCTAATGGGCGGGGGGTTATCATGACCATGACCGAATTAAGCCCCACTCTTGATGAGTGGAGTAAACTCTATCAAGCTGTAATCCGAGTGAAGAAAATCGCTCCCTGGGAGTGGATGACAGAGACAGACATCTTTGGAGTGCAAAACCCTGAAACCAATCAGTTGGGCTTTATCAGTTTTATGGGTATGCTGGGGGAACACTTTGCCGTGGCAGTTTATCTCAATCCTGAGGGGCTATACAGCTTCTGGGGTTTCCAACGCCTGGCGGATACTGCACCTTCGGAAGTTCTGTTTGAAGTTTTGCTTGGGTTGTTGCATCTACAAGCCTCTTTTGAGAACCGCAACGAATTGCACCAAAAAGACCGTGATTTAATCAAGGAACTGGGGCTCAAGTTTCGCGGGCGACAAGCTTGGCCGATGTTTCGTAGTTATCGTCCCGGCTTCTGTCCGTGGTATTTGGAAGCATGGGAAGTTTGCTTCTTGACGCACGCTTTAGAGCAGGCGGCGGAGGTGGCGTTGCGATTCAAAGATGATTCTACTATGTTGGACACTTCTAATGATAGTAGTTACCTGGTGCGGGCGCCGCGGAAGGAAAAGGGAACTCTTGTGTGGACAGATAGGATTGTTACAGTGCCTCCGCCGGAAGCAAAATTGATTCCCATCAAGATAGATGTTGATGCGCTTGCAGCAGTGGAAAAGCTGCCACAGGTTCGACAGCGTTTCGAAATGGACTGTTTCATACTGCCGACGCGTATTGCAGAGAAAGATACTCGCCCTTTCTTCCCTTATATGCTGTTGTTGATAGAGAGTAATAGTGGTATGATTCTTAGCACTGAGTTGCTGCAACCTCACCCGAGTCTGGAAGTCATGTGGGGCTCGGTGCCGATGACTCTGGTGTCTCAGTTTGCCCGGTTCGGAGTGTTACCGTCGCAAATCAGTGTTCGGTCGCCGCTACTGATTCAACTGCTCCAGCCGCTGGCCGAAGCATTAGGCTTTGAATTGAAGGCAACACCTGTCTTACGGAGTCTGGACCAAGCCAGGGAATCTCTGCGACAGGTGCTTGCTTGAGACAGACGGAAAAACAGTGGTAGTGAGGGCCCCACCCAAAAAGTTATGCTATCCACTTCGCTTCAAACGTCCTGTCTTCTTAGCGTGAATTTCTGCCAAATGAAATACCCAGAGTCCTAACGGAATAGTTATAATTCCGATGATAAGTAGCAAAATTAGCTCATTTACTTGTTCACTTATAGGCGCACCATGCAGAACAGCGGCGCGAACCGCTCTTAGGGTATAAGTCGCTGGCGAAATTCTGGACAGCGGTTGAAGCCAGCCTGGAAGCACATCGATTTCGTAGTAAACTCCTGAGACTAACAAAACAATCGACTGAAGGATGCCGGTCGCGGTGGAACCTTTCTCGGGAGATAGTAGAGGAAAGATTGCTGCCATCAACCCGATGCCGATGAAGGATAAACTGGATACTAACACAACAACGCTCAACGTCAGCCAGTTGACGCTGCTTAGACTTACGTCGAAGAATAACGGCATGACGATAAGTACGATCGAAGTTCTCACCAAACCGTAGACGATGGCAAATAAACAGGAGCCAAATAGATGGGTGAGCCGATGAATGGGGGCCATGAAGGTGTATTCGATTGTGCCCTCCCACCGTTCCCACGTTACAGCGTCGCTGACCTCGCGCATCATGATGGAAAGAAAACCCCACATCAATGCGCCCAGTACGAGATATAACACATCCTGGCTCGTCCCGCGTCCAACCATAATCA
>Ga0194112_10004290_pt1 | contig 19572 bp, 19 predicted proteins | sample TA2MahC400mmetaG_FD_146191 | JGI IMG/M metagenome (GOLD analysis project Ga0194112, IMG submission 146191) | Freshwater microbial communities from Lake Tanganyika, Tanzania - TA2015016 Mahale Deep Cast 400m | ecosystem: Environmental > Aquatic > Freshwater > Lake | place: Tanzania: Lake... | reverse complement strand
GAACGAAAACCTGCTTCACATTTGCCCCCTCACCTTTATCCTCTCCCCCGTGGTCGGGGGAGAGGGGAGGGTGAGGGGGATGTAATAAAATGGATAATGTTCCATTACTTTTGCGAAATTCAATAATACAAACGCATTATATATTTTGATATTACCCTCACCCTAACACTCCCCCTTGAGGGGGAGGGGAGGGTGGGGGGTATAATAATTTATTGCGTTTGTATTGGTTTCTTTGGTTTGTTTAGTTTTTTTGGTTAACGAAAAAAACCAGATAAACCAGAGAGACAAGACGAACAGGACCGGCGATGGCACTTGCGATCAAAGCAGAGGGAATATTTAAGACCTATCGATCGGGTTGGAGAGGAAGGAGACAGAAGGAGGCCCTCAAGGGGATAAATCTTCATATTGAGAAGGGAGAGATCTTTGGCATCATGGGACCCAACGGGGCAGGGAAGACCACCCTCCTCTCCATCCTCTCCACGTTGCTCCTTCCTGACAGAGGAAAGGTTCAGGTCTTTGGCATTGATAGCCTCAGGAACGGACACCAAATCAGGGAGAGGGTGAACATTTGTAGTGGAAATGCTAATTTCCTCTGGAGCCTGACCGTGAGGGAAAACCTTCACTTCTATGGAATGCTCTATGGGTTGACAGGGAGGCGGAGAGAAGAGAAGGTTGAATCTTTGATTGACCTTTTCGAACTGAATGAATATCGGGATATCTCTTTTGATCAGCTCTCAACGGGAATGAAGCAGCGCCTCTCCCTTGCTAAGTCTCTGGTGAACGATCCCGAGATCCTTTTTCTCGATGAGCCAACCGTTGGCCTTGATCCAGACGTCGCCGCTCGGATCCGAGAGATGATCCTATCGATCCACAAAGAGAAGGGGATAACGGTCCTTCTGACGACACACAATATGAAAGAAGCAGAACATCTCTGCGATCGTATTGCTTTTCTAAAAGAAGGAGAGATCTTGGCCACAGGGAATGCCCAGGCGTTGAAACGTATGGTTCGAATTGGAGATGTGGTGAAAGTTGAATTTAAGGGATCGATTGTGGAGGAGGAGTTACTTCGTGCGGAAGGGGTGATCAATTTTTCGATTTCCGATAACCTCTGTGAGATAATTGTCGACGAAGGGGAGAAGAGATTGGGGCCCTTAGTAGCCATGATTTCTCAGGGAGGCGCTCAGATTAGAAAGGTCACATTAGGGCAGACGGATTTAGAAGATGTTTTCACCGAATTTGCAAAGCAGACTGATTCAGATATGGGCCTTCGTGATTAAGAACTGGATAATGACGAGGCGAAATGTCTTTAGCTTCTTCGAGATCCTTTTCTGGCCCGTGGTTGGCTTCTTTTCCATAGGACTCTTGACTGACTTCCTCAGTTTGAATCCAAACACGGCCGGTTTCATCCTCGTGGGGATCATCTCCATGAGTGTGATCCAGGTCTGTCAGATTGACGTTGCGGAGGCGCTCCTCTATGACCTTTGGGCGAAATCGATGAAACATATCTTCATTGCTCCGGTTCATCCTTTTCAACTGATCCTGGGTTCCTGGCTGATTGGTGTCATACGATCTTTCATCGTCTTTCTTTTGCTCTCCATCTTTAGCAACTTTGCCTTCGGTTATGACTTTTTTCGGCCCGGCCTTCTTCCCATTGGTCTCTTTCTTTTGGGCCTCTTCCTGACCTCTGCCTCTGTGGGCATCACGGTATGCATCTTAGTCCTCGTCTTCGGGTATAAGGCCGAGGTGGCAGCATGGTCCTTAAGCAGCTTAATGTCCCTCGTCTGTGGAATCTACTACCCCATTTCCATCCTTCCTTCTCCACTGCCCGAGATCGCACGGGCAATTCCCCTTACCTACTTTCTGGAATATTTTCGATCTTTTTATGGATTTGAAGGGGGATTTAGGAACCCTTTGGCCTGGGGGTTTGGTCTGGCAACGATGTATCTGATCCTTGAAGCATTTCTCTTCAAGGTTGTCCTCCACCGGGCAAGAAGGACCGGCCTTCTGCTCAAACTCTCAGAGTAACCTCTTCTTCCTCGAGGGTGAGTGGCTCTCCACAGTGATGGCAGATCCAGGCTTTTATAGAAACTGTTTTCCCGCAGGCCTGACATTTTCGAGTCAGCCTCTTGGGGAGGATGTGGACTTTTCGGAAAGGGGAGACCTCCTGAGCCTTTTTGAACAGGATAAAAGTGAGAACCAACCCGAAGACCCAGACCAAGAAGCCCAGAAGTAGAAAACTTCCAGATGCCTTGAAGGTCCCAGCAACAAGAAAGGCATCATAGAGCCAGTGAAGGGAGACGGCCAGAATAAAGCCAACCCAGAGCCATTCCTTTTTCCCCTCCATCTTTGCCTTTGCCATATAATAACCCAAGATCGCGGAAAAAGAGACATGGCCCAAGTAAGAAAGGATGGCCCGGAGGAGTCCGACAGAAAAACCGAATCCCAACATATATCCCACATTCTCAGTCGCTGCAAAACCCAGTGCCGCTGAGACCATATAGATCATTCCATCCATTACCTCATTAAATTGGCTCGATCGATAGACTGTCAGGCGGACCGCAAGGAATTTAAAGAATTCCTCCACAATGCCTACCCATAACAAGGAAAGAAAGACTTCCTCGAGAAGAAGGGGGTGAGAAAGTCTTTTCATCGGAAGGGGGATCTCTAAGAGGGCCGAAGGAATGGTTGCCACAACTCCAGAGAAAAATGCCAAGTAGATGAGGCGCTCAGGCTCCTTTTCATACTTATCCATCTTTCGAAAATTTTTAAGCCAGAAGAGAGCGACAAGAAGAGAGAAGGCAAGGGAGAAGATCACAGGGCCTCCCATATCTGTTTTATCTTCTCCATGCTGATCTTGAGATAATCCCTATCCTTGGAGAAGACTTCGAGAGTGATGCTATCGTCGTATTTGGCCTCTTTCAGGTCTCTCAATATCCTTCCAAAATCGATGATACCAGCCCCAATGGGAAGGTGGTTGTCCTCTTTCCCAAAGTTATCGGCGGCGTGGACATGGCTGATACGATGGCCATAGCGATAAATGAATTCTGAAGACTTATTCCTCCCTTCTCCAATATTGGCATGCCCAATATCCAAGGCGAGGCGGATTTCTGGAAATGTCTCGAAGACAACTTGAAATTCTTGGGGATGGGAGAGGAAATTGGTTTGAGGAAACATATTTTCTATGCAGACGGTCATGCCGAGACTTATTGCCTTCTTCAGTATGGCTTCAATAGATTCCATGCCATATTGTTTTGCCTTATCCAAAAGGAATTTGCCCAAACCCGTGATATATCCAGGGTGTAGCACAACCTTTTCGACTCCCAACTCTGCCAAGGCCTCTAAGGCCTCAAAGTTTTCCTGGAGGGAAACCCTCCTCAGACTTTCATAGAGGTCCGATGTCCAGAGAAAAGTGGGGAGATGTCCTATGATTCCCATCCCATATCGTTTAAAGAGTTCTTGAATCGATCGCTTCTGTGCCAAGATTTTTTGAGGAGTGGCCTCAGGTGGATCCATAGTCAGTTCCAAATAATCGAAACCCATCTTCCCAATCTCTTCAATTTCCTTTAAAAGTGTCCTGATCGGAAAATTCATCGCTCCGTACTTCATGATTGACTCCGTGAATCGTGACTCGTTAGTCGTGAGTTCGTGGTAGCGCCCCCATTTACTGGGGGCGAACTATTTCGTCGGCAATAAATGCCGACGCTACCTATCTATTGACCACTGACTACTGACAATTGACTATTGACTCCGAACTTTCTTTCGTGCTTCTCGTATCCAAATCTTAATTTTCGCTTTTTTAGGAATGGTCCTTCCATGGAAAACCTGTTCCATTCTTGTGTAAAGGGTTCCCGGATTTTCAGAAGCGAGGGCAGAGATAGAATTGATACCTGCTCCTTCTAAGAACCTGAGATTTTCAACCCCCAATCCTTTTAATTGAACCAATTGAGCTTTTTCTATCCAACGGTTGAGTTCTTCTTTTGGAAGAAGGAGACGAAGGGCCATTTCCTCTTTTTCTTTTTTCTCCCTGGTTTTTGAGAGAAGATCGTCAAGGGTAGTAATTCCTACTTTGGGAAGTTCTTTCTGATACTGGGGATCAATCCAGTAGGCATCTTTGAGGCTGACTTCATAAGAATCAACGGTTTTAAAATCGATCCCTTTGAAGACGAGAATATAGAAGCCCGCTAACAGGATAACTGTTAGGGCTATGGTCAGAGTCCTTGTCCTTATTTCTGGATAGAGATTGTAAGTATTCTGCTCCCACCCCCTTCCAAAGCGAAATAAAGAGATAAAATTATACATCACATAAGCTTGTACAGCAAAAGGAGGAAAACCTAAAAATCCGAGAAAGGGCATTTCAAATCCTTTCATTTCTTCAAAGAAGGGAACTGTATAGACCCATTTTGAATTAGCCCAATAGTTCCAGAATTCCCAAAGGAAGCCACATATCAGTCCAGCAGTAAGGAGGAGATATATTTTCCGGGGATTTCCCTGCTCAAGGTCTTTCAAAAGAGAACTCCCGCCAAATCTGTAATTGAAAGGTTCCAGGAGAAAGATGAATCCTACCCAAATTGTAGAAAAGAAGTACTGAGGGATGAGGACCGAGGAGACAAGGCACACTACACCCAAAAGAATCAAAATTCTATGTCCTTCTAAGGAAATTACAATTTTTTTAACCTTCGATTTTTTAAAAAGTCCTAAAGATTCTAAAAATTCGGTGGTCTCAAAGAGTCCAGGAAGAACAGTTCCATAGGCAACCGCGTAACCCAACCATCGCTCGATAATAGAGTGAGGGATATTGATGTAGTACCAGTTCTCTAAAGAGAGGTTTGCTGCCTCAAAGATCAGCCAGATAAAGGTCGACCATGGAATCATCAGAAAGAACTCTTTAGTTCGATTGAGGAGGAGGGAGTTCCCTTTCAGACGGTAGATGATGGCATCCAGGGTGAGGATGTAGGACCACCAAGCAAAAGAATAAAACCAACTATAAAATGGGTCGACTTTCTTAAAATGCAGGATTTCAGAAAGGACGAGAATGGAAATTCCCAAAATCCCGTGTTTGGGAAATGTTTTTTTCATTTTAAAGTGGATCCATAAGGGTGGAATGGTCACATGGAATACCAGCCTTTCACGGACAGATACTGGTGATGGTTCCTGTGAACTCTTTTATGTCATTAAGGTTAGAATAGATAATATGGTTTATAAATAAGAAGTTCAACATAAAGGGGCAAGCTTTATCCTCTTTATATTTTCTTCGATCGCTTCAATGTAATGGTTTCTTGAATCTTTCAAATGATAGGTGAGGTATTTATATAAAGAACCCATCTTTTTAAACCTTACCATTACTACATTCTCGTAAAAATAAGGGGTCTTTCTAATTAAATCCTCCGCACTTTCGAACACAGCTATCCCTCTTTCATGCAATCTCTCTGTCCCTTCATAGCGATATGCCTCTTCAAATTCTTTGTATAATGCAGGTAGTTTCTCTGGATAATCAACCGCAGACATCTGGCCTAAAAGATCAGCAGTTCCCAGTGCATATCCGATGATCCGTTCCTCTTCTGAGCTAAAAGGAAGCTTATTGCAATCCACCTTCACTCCAGTACACATGATAGTATTCCGGACACTGGATATTTTATGTTTCTCAAACCCTATCTCTATCAGGTAATGTGCTGCAAAGTCAGCACTCCTGGATATGTGAATGAAAGTATATTTGGCCCCTGTCCCATCAATGTCGTCCACGGTTTTTATGTAACCTGTATCGTGTAATAAGACTGCAATGATCCCTATATCAAAAAATTCTCTTGATAATGAATGGGGTATTTTGGCTTTTGTTCCATCCATCTATAATTCCTATAAATGGTGGGATAACCTGTAAGGTATGCAAAAGGTCATGGTATTTAGTATCACATTTCTGAAACCCCTTCCTTTTACCGGAGAAAAGATCTATCACATCGTTAAGGACTGCTTCAATGATGTCTGTGTTGTCTTTCTGGTAATTTTCTTTACAGATGGTTCTAATTTCGTCCAGAATATTTTTGGGGGTAAGTTTTTTCATATTTAACATAATCTCTGATCAAGGACAGAGCCTATCTCAATATATTTATTTTTAAAAATAATACACTATTGAGCCCAATTGTTCAAGTAATAATACGGAAGATAATATGAGAAGTCGCCATACAAGAGTCAAAGGGAGTAAGTATTTTATAAATTGACCCGTTCGACAGCGCCGAAGTCAAGCCCCAGCCGCTTGTCCTGAGCGCAGTCGAAGGATTAGGCTGGGGATGTCGAAGGGTTGACTTTCATCCCCTTTTTACGAAGATATTCTTTCACTTCTCTTATCCTTAAAATCCGATAGTGAAAGACTGAGGCGGCTAAAAGAATCTGTGCACCACCCTGAATCACTGCCTCATAAAAATGCTCAAGTTTACCTGCTCCCCCTGAAGCAATCACTGGCAGATCCACAGCATTTGAAATGGCTTTGGTAAATTCCAGATCGTAGCCAGACTGAGTTCCATCACCATCCATACTCGTTGGGAGGATTACACCCGCTCCCAATTCCTGACACTTTTTAGCCCAGGTAACAGCGTCTTTGCCGACCGGTTTTGTGCCTCCTGAGACAACCAGTTCAAATCCAGAGGGCATCGCTTTGTTCCTTCTCGCATCGATTGCTATCGTTACCTTTTCTTTACCAAATATTTTGGAAGCCTCCATGACCAGGTCCGGATCTCTAACTGCAGCACTATTCATAGAAATCTTATCCCCCCCAGCTTTTAAAACCAGTTCAATATCTTCCAAAGTAGAGATACCACCACCAACAGTTAAAGGGATGCTGATCACGGACGAGACATTCTTAACCCACTCCAATCTGGTCTTCCGATTTTCTACTGTAGCTGCGATATCAAGCATAGCTAACTCATCAGCCCCTTCTTTTTCATAAAAGGCTGCATTTTCTACAGGATCGCCTGCATCTTTGAGATCTACAAAGTGGACACCCTTTACAACCCGACCCTCTTTCATATCAAGGCATGGCATAATTTTTATTGTTTGCATAATATCCCCTTTTTTATTTTATGAGATATTCTTTCCATGACCCCCTCCTAATCCATAGATTATTATCCATGCCTTGTTTATCACGAGCAGTTTCTTCAAGAGAAGGGCTTTGACTGCTCAGGAAGTTAGGTTAAAAGAGGTTTATCTTTTCCATACCTGTTTGTAGGTCCGGAATGACCCGGAATCTCAGATACCACATACGGGGTTCCATCCTGACAGCCACGGCAGATTGCGCCATCAGCAAGCGGATAAGCTTCTTTACAATGGGGACAAATGACAATTTCACCCCTTTGCTTCTTTTCCAGGAAACGGATTGCCACCCTAACGTGTTGGATGCTGAAGATACTCGCTCCAGCTTCCTTGATCTGTTCCATTAGAAGTTGATAGTCTTGTTTATTTTTAGGCTTCAGCTTAAAAAACCAGCTCTTAATCTCAGGCCATGCTTCTATCTTAGCCGGATCTAAAAAAATCCGTATCCCTTCACCTTTTGATTTATCGTAAAGGGTCATGGCATATCGACCCATATTTATAACTGTAAGCCGGCCGTTCCCAACGGTGCTGGTTGTAAGAAGTTGTATGGCATCTGGAAGACATTTGGGAGTTTCGCAGATAGAATTAAACAGTCTTTTGGGGGGAAGGTGCTGATATGCCAGGTCTACCATAAACCCACCGATCACTACGCCCGGGGCTGCAAAGTCATGAAAGGCTCTGACCCGGTCGATATATTCTTCAAAGGTATAAGAACAAATATTCATAGGAGAATACCAGCTAATGTCCTGAGTCATTAATTCGTTTGCATATTTTTTAGGTTGTCATTCCCACGAAAGTGGGAATCCAGAAGGGAAATACTGGATTCCTGCTTGCGCAGGAATGACTTTTAAGGAAACGAACTTCTGACTCAGAACACTAATGATATTTTAAATTTTAAATTAATACAAACGCAGAATAAATTTTGATATTCACCTTGACTCCCCTCACCCCCTCCGTTCGGCTGAGCTCACGACGAAGCCCTCTCCCCCGTTGGGGAGAGGGGAAGGGTGAGGGGAAATTCTAAATATTTTTGGCTATGCTTTAGATTTCATTTGAACTTTGCACTTTGACATTTGACATTCATTTAAATTTTGGAATCCTTTTCCGATAAATGTTAGATGAAGATTCTTATACTAAAGGAAGATCGTCCCTATATTAAGGCTTTTTTTCAGATCGACCTCGATGTTTTTCGTATCATAACCGGTGTAATATATTTTAAATATATATTTTCCGCTATTTTCTTCAAGATTGTCAAACTTAAAATCGCCGTAGTTATCGGTCATGCACTCGCCTATCTTCTCGTTAGCGGCATTGAAAATGGTCACTCTAACACCTTCGGCGCATTCATCTTTGCCATTCACTTTCACAGCAACGCTGCCACCGATGAAACAGCGGGTAAACCGATACAAATTCTTGTAATAGACACGAGGGCTGGTTTTATGTTCCAGCTGATAGGCTTCAAGCTTTTCAGCCTTGATGATCTCCTGCATCCGAGCGTCCTCGACATGACGCATGCTCAATGCCCCCATAGGGCAGGACTGTACACAGCGGGTTTTTCCCCAACCATCATCAATGAGATGGGCACAAAGGGTACATTTTTGAGGTATATCGAGATCCTCGTTCCAGGCTATTGCATCGTAGGGACATGCATTGATAACATTCTTCTGTCCTTTTGCCTTGACCGGGTCAATAATAGTGATGCCGTCAGGTCTCTTGTATATTGCTCCACCCTTCGCCGCTTTGATACATGGAGCATTGTCACAGTGCATGCAAGGCATAGGGAGGTAGGCGACATCGATAAAGGGATACTGACCCCGTTCTTTTACCCGGATCTTTATCCAGTTCTGTCCACGACTTGGCTGGGGTGCCGAATATCCCGGCCAGTCATTATCCACGTGCTCGTCTTTGCAAGACAAAAAACAGTTATTACAGTTTTCGCATTTTTCTACATCAATGACCAGATACCATTTTTTCATTTTAGATTTTCTCCATCCCCAGCCATTTCTCTATTTGAACCAGGCATGAATTTGCGGCAAAGCTGTGCGATTTTTTGATGATCGGGCGACTTGGGGTCAATATATTCATGCATCCACCACGATCCGCTGATATTCCTGGCTCGCCTATTGGATCATATACTGCCGAGCCTTCGTATGAGTGAACAGTTCCTGGACGAACTCTCTCAGTTACCTGCACCGCGCAGACCACGGCACCCCGGTCATTGAATACCTTAACCAGATCGTTCTCTTTGATCCCACGGTCTTCAGCATCCTTCGGGTTAATCCGTACAATCCAGTAATAATAATCATTAATCAGTACCCTGTGATCCTTGATATCATTGATCCAGCCATGTTTGCCATCGCCCATGGTATGAAAGCTATACCTCGGATGCGGGGTTATCAACTGTAACGGGTACTTTTGATAAAGTTCGATAGTATGATGGCCCTCCCAAGAGGGAATGTATTTGGTCATCACCGGCCTCTCCGGGTCGTCAGGATCAAACCGCTCGAGGCTGGAACAGACAAACTCCAGTTTACCCGATTGAGTCTGAAGTCCTTTAAATACCTGTTCTGTATAGTCAGCCGGAAGTGGTGCGATCTCCGGTGTATCTTTTAGCCTGTCCTCAGCAAACCACCTAAAAGAGACAGGATGTCTTAGCTCCTCTTTCGGTGCAGGGACGACATAGTAGCCTTTCTTCAAGAATTTTTTCCATGAAATGACTTTCGGAACATCTGTGGCATCGAATAATCGTTTGCACCAGTCAAATTCAGTGACACCTTCTGAAAACATTGCGGAGAATCCAAGCCTCTTTGCTATCTCAAGGAAAATCTGGAAGTCTGATTTTGATTCGCCCAGGGGTTCGATGCACTTGTGCTGAATGAGGATAACACGATGGTTGCATTGATTGAAGCTATGCTGAATATATCCGCCGCAGTTAGCAAACTCACTAATATCCCATCGTTCAAAGTTGGTGCAAGCAGGCAGGATGATATCGGCAAATTTGGCTTCGCCTTCAAACCAGATGGATTGATTCACAACGAATTCCAGGTTATCGGACCGGTAAGCCTTTGCATAGCGGTTTGTCTCGGCCATGGTGCCCATGTGAGAGCCTCCGTATTTGTAATAAATCTTGATTGGGGGATAACCCGGTGCCGGATAATCAAATCTACGGAACTGGCCTTCAATCGTCTTGGAGTCCGTTGGATAACCATAGGTATGGCCATCGAGAATCGCCTCCGGGATGCGCAGCCTGGGCACCCGCTGATAGACCGTGTTGACTGTGGGAAGTTGTGGAAACCGCGAAAAAAGGTTAACTCCAAGTGCAGTGCTTTCAAGGTCTCCAGAGAGTCCTCCCTCGGCATAACCAGGGAAATAGAAGCTCGTGTCTATGGGTGTTCCTTGCTGCATACACCCCATATTCACTCCAGGTTTGCCCAGACCCTGCATCGCCATAAGGCAGACCATCGAGCGAGCCCATTCATTGCCAGTGGCACAACGGCAGGCACTGCCAAAACCAGCCAATCCTCCTGCTGCCAGGTAAGTCTTTTTTTTCCCCCATTCTCTGGCAAGTGCCCTGACATCTTTGGCCGGGATTCCTGCCTCATTTTCCTGCCATTCCGGGGTCTTAGGGATTCCGTCTTCCTTGCCCAGGATATAGTCCTTCCATTGGTCAAACCCAACCGTATGCTTGGCAACATACTCTTTATCATAGAGACCTTCTGTGATCCACACATAGGCAATGGCTAGAGCCAAGGAATTGCCCGTTGCCGGCCTGGGAGCAAACCACTTGCCACCCAATAGAGCTGCAGTATGGTTATAAAAGGGATCGATATGAACCATTTTTATGCCCAGTTCTTTTAACCATTGGCGCCGGACAGTTCCTTCAAAGGCAGCATAGACACCGCTGGTCGCTTCAGGATCACTTGACCAGAATACCACCATCTCACATTCCTTCAGACAGTCTTCAACCGTGCCATAGGTCTCTGTTGCACCAAGATGCATACTCTGTCCCCAGTGATGCATAGCCCCCCAGTACCATCCCTCCCAACTGTCGGGGTTATGGACGACTGGAGTCCACCCGATGTTATTGAAAAATCTAAGCCTGGCACTTAGCCAGTAGCCCAGGATCCCCCACAGGTGGTGAGACCCGCTGCCATTCAGAATGGCTCCTGGACCGTAATCTCTTTTCACGCGCTTTATCTCATTGGCCACTATATCGAGGGCCTCTTCCCAGCTTATCCGGAAATAACCCGAGATTCCCCGGTTCTGGCAATTCCTTTTACCCTTCGGGTCAAAATCAACCCTTATCATGGGGTATAAAATCCTGTCCGGCGAATAGATCATCGATTTGAATACTAAGGTGTAAGGCGAGATGGTTGTCTTATGTGGAGGAGTAAATGTCTTACCACGTGCTTTTATAGTCCAGGCCGGAGCATCGCTCTTGTCAAACTCAATAGGGGTGATTCGGATGATCTTGCCATCTTTCACATAAACAAATACTGGACCGCCATTGGTATTACTGGTATATCGGATGACACCTTTACCAACTTCCGTCCCATACTTGGTAACAGTGGCGAGCATTATACTCAGTGTCTCCATCCACCAGCAACTCAGTTCCTCAGAACCCTCCAGCCCCAATTGGAAACTCTTCTCAGCGTTCACCATGGCTAACTGGTCGCGGGGCGGTACGAGTATGTCCAGTGCCAAACGGGCACTTCCGAAAATCATGGTGACATCAGGACTGGTATGAATACCATTTTTGGAAATCATCCTACCGTCCCTGAAGGTAAAATATCTGCCACACGAATTGTCCTTGAGCCTTATTTGCACTGTCAGATTCTTCTCTTTAAGGCGATTTTTCAAGATCGGAAATCTCATTGCCTTCAGCTCAAAGGACAGCTTTATACTGAGAAGTACGATTGAAAATATCAGGTTGGCAAGTGAATGTGATTTGGCTAACATGTTCACTATCGATTTCATGAGTGCCTCTCACCCCCACCTTTTCCATCCCCTTAAGCCTGCCTGCAGTAGGCAGGAGGTTAGGGTAGGGGTATTATTAATTAATATGTTTCTATTAGTAGTTGACTTTATCCTTACCTTTTAGGCCAAGTATTTTTCTGGCTTCGTCGGGTGTGGCTATTTCCCTACCAAGCTCCCGAGCAATTCTAACCACTTTTTCTACAAGTTCAGCATTGCTTTTAGCCAGGACTCCTTTCTCAATAAATATATTGTCTTCAAATCCCACTCTGGCATGTCCTCCCATGATAATGGCCATGGTCGCTAAATTGAATTCTGCCGGGTATCCCGCACCAATAACTGACCACTGGTAATTGTCAGCACCGATTAATCTGTCTGCAGTTTGCTTCATGTGCATCACTTCTTCTAAGTTGGCCCCAATTCCGCCCAGAATCCCGGTGACAAACTGTAACCAGATAGGTAACTTAACGACATTCTTTCTGATAAGGAAGTTAAGATTGTATAGATGACCCACGTCATACGCCTCATACTCTGGCTTGGTGTCATTCTCCTGCATTATCTGGCAGAGCTTCTCAATATCGCCAAATGTGTTTCTGAAAATAAAGTCCTTAGTGCCCAGAGCAAACTCCTTCTCCCACGGATACTTATAATCCTCGTCCTTGTAACGTTCGGCTATAGGATGGATCGAGAAGTTGATGGACCCCATGTTAAACGTTGCGAGCTCCGGCTTGAGGGCAGGAACAACCTGTGCTCTCTGTGCTGGTGTCATATCTGCTGTGCCACCTGTGGTTACACAAACGATCACATTGCTCCTGGCCTTAATGCCAATAGCAATTTCCCTATATACTGCTGGCTCAGTAGTTGGTCTGGCGTTTTTAGGGTCTCTGCCATGGATATGCACGGACGAAGCCCCCGCATTTGCCGCTCGGACTGCATCATCAATGATCTGTTGCGGAGTTAACGGCAGATAGGGTGTCTGAACCGGCAGGGTAATATTCCCGGTAATAGCGGCAGTAATAATTAATTTTTCCATGTTGTCTCTCCTTTGTAAAGCAGGATAGTGTTTACCGTGTACTGATAAAGTGTGTCAGATAGCGGTAAAATTGGCTATAGCGTAATACACCGACAATGCCTTGCGGCGATAGCAACATGATACCGATCAGTATAGCGCCCTGTATCAAAAAGCTGTAGCCGGCATACCTGGCCAGCAGGAAATATAAGAAAACGACGACAATCGTGCCGAAGATAGGTCCTTCTTCCGTCCGCATACCCCCGATGACGGTAGCCAGAAGCAGTGTCATTGTCCATCTTACATTAAAAGTAGCAGATGGCTCTATGTATCCCTGATAAAGGTAGTAAACAGCCCCGGCCAACCCGGTGATGACTGCGGCAATGATGAAGGTGTGCAATTTAAGTCTGAAAACGTTTACCCCGGAACTGGCAGCAGTTCTCTCATTATCACGGATTGCCACGAGGCCCAGTCCTAACTTTGATCTCAAAATAAGTCTCATTAGAAAGATTGATCCTATCCCGATGATAAAAGCAAACCAATAAATCAGACCTGTGGAGACGTCCCCGATCCCTTTGATCATATAGCCTGCACCGGCGCCGTGCATAATCCCTCCCACGGGTCTCCATAGATAAAAGATCATCCTCAGCGCTTCAGGCACAACAAGGGTGCCTATAGCGAAGTATATACCGCTCAGTCTGAAGACAGGGATAGATATAAGGAGAGCAAATAGTGCGGCAACAATGGCCCCACCTATCAATCCTGCCCACCATGGGATACCCACCCATGTAGCTATTGTCATGGTGTAACCTGCGAGGCCCAGGAATGCAGGTTGGCACAGGGAGATCAATCCGGAGTAACCAGCAAGCAGGTTCCACATATTGGCCATGGCTAAGTAGATAAGAAAGAGAAAGACATAGAGTAACCAGCTCTGGGGTGCCCCTATTAACGGGAGCAATGCCAGAATGACCATAGGCGCTGCCATCGAAATGATTCCTATTCTCATTCGAGGTATCTTAAATCCCATTCTACTCCTAACGGCCAAATAGGCCTTGGGGCCGTATGGCCAATATTAACAGGACGATAATGTATACAATAAGCATCTGGGAGGCTGGGCCGAAGAAATAGCCGCCCAGGGTTTGAACCATCCCCAGAATGATGCCTCCAAGAAATGTCCCCAGCATGCTTCCCAAACCGCCAATAATAACCGTCCCAAATGCAATGGTCAGGAAAGAGATGCCTGAAAAGGGAGTAAATGGGAACGTCATTCCCATAAAAACACCGGCTATGGCAGCAGATAGCATGGCAATGGCAAAGGCATAGCCGTAGATCCGCCTGGTATTAATCCCCATCAGTTGAGCGGCTCTCTTGTCCTGGGAGGCGGCAGTAATAGCCCTTCCAAGATAGGTTCGGGTCAGGAATTCCCGTAGGGCGAGCATGACAAGGATACCTGCGATGAAATCGAGCAGATAGGATAGTGGAAATTGCCGCTGACCAATACTGAAACTCATGAGAGAATAGGATGTATTTAAACTTCTTGATAACGGTGTCCAGGCGATCTGATTGGCGTTTTGAATAATTAAGGAGATACCAAAGGCGATGATCAAAGGAGCTTCTGTGGATATCCCAAAGGCACGGCCCATGAGATATTTCTGGATGCCAAAACCCAGGGCAAACATGACCGGTAAGGATATAACTAAGCCCAAAATAGGGTCAAGCCCCAGAATGGCCATCAGGGCATAAGCAATATAGCTTCCTAAGATAACAAGGTCGCCGTGGGCCAGATTGATCAACCTCATCACACCAAACACCATGGAAAGACCCATGGCAATGAGGGCATATAGTCCCCCTAACAGGAATCCCATTATAAGAGGAGTAATGATATCGCCTGAACCTACCATCCCGATCCCATTTATAGACCAAAGTATGCTTTCTTAATCTGATCTTCCTCTTGGAGTTCTGCCGCAGTGCCGGCCAGGGCGACACGTCCGGTTTCCAGGATATATGCCCTGTCAGCCTCCTGGAGAGTTCTTTTTACATTCTGTTCCACAAAGAGAATCGTGATGCCTCTTTCTCCAATTTCCTTTAAGGCTTTAAATAATTCATCTATCACTCTTGGAGCAAGACCCAATGACATCTCATCAATGAGCATCAGTTTTGGGTCGGCCATTAAACCTCTACCGATCACAAGCATTTGCTGCTCTCCACCGCTAAGCGTTTTCGCAATCTGTCTTCTTCTTTCTTCCAATATAGGAAAGTGCTCGTAGACTTTCTTTAGATTCTGTTCTCTTTTAGATCTTGCCTTTCGACTGTATGAACCAATAATAAGGTTATCTAAAACGCTCACATCGGGGAAGATGCATCTTCCTTCCGGGATCTGTGTAATGCCAAGTTCAACGATCTGGTAGGGGTCTAAACCGCTAATATCCTTTCCCTCGAATTCTATGCTTCCTTTAGCAGGATGGAGCAATCCAGATATGGTGTCTAACAGGGTCGTTTTGCCTGAAGTGTTGGCACCGATGAGTGCCAAAATTTCACCCCTTCTGACCTCCAAGGATACATCCCACAGAGCCTGAAAAGTGCCGTGAAATACATCTAAGTTGGTAATCTTGAGCAGCACTCCATGTGACATTGTATACCCAGCCTTCTCTCTCCTATTTTTGGCGAATATTACCGAAGTCATGCGCCGAAATAGGCTTCAATGACTTTGCTGTCATTCATGATCGCATTTGGCTCGCCCTCAGAAATTTTCATTCCCTTATCTATGACTACAATTCTATCCACTGCATGGACCATCACTTTGATCACATGTTCAACGAGGATAACGGTTATCCCCATGTTACGTATCTCTTTTATGGTCGCTAATATCTTCGGAATTTCTATTTCTGTAGAACCTGCGGCCACTTCATCGAGCAATAACAACTCCGGGTTGCGCGCTAATGCCCGGGCCAATTCAAGTTTCTTAAGAGACAAAATGGGAAGACTTCCTGCAAGGGTATCCCTCTTTTCTGAAAGATTTACTAAGTCAAATATCCTGTCGTCTTCGAGCTTGAAAGTAGTTCTTTTGATCTGTCTGCCGAATACTGCAGAGACCAACAGGTTTTCACGGGCTGATAGACTTACGAAAGGTTGGGGGATTTGATATGTCCTCGCAATGCCGAGATGACATATTTTATGGGGTGGGTAGTTTGTGATATTCTGTCCCTTAAACTTGACTGTACCGCTATTAGGGGCATATTCACCAGCTATGATATTTAGCAGGGTCGTTTTGCCAGCGCCGTTGGGGCCCATCAACCCAACTACTTCACCTTTCTGGACATCAAAACTCAGGTCTTTCAGGGCAACTAATCCGCCAAAGCGTTTGGTTATTCCATTAACGGAAAGGATCGTTTCATCCATATTTAAAAAAATAGAAGGTGTTAAGATATTGAGCTTCGCAAAAGGAAAGAAATACAGAGCTACTTTTTTCCCTTCCCCCTCCCCATTTGGAGACTATGTCGTAATTACTATTTTGTCACCCTGAACTTGGTTCAGGGTCTCGTAACTATTTGGTTCTATTAGATGCCGAAACAAGTTCGGCATGACATTTTTTACAGTTTCCCTTATTACGACAAAGCCTCTTGGAGGAGAGGGAAGGGCGCACATAGGCTTGCTGTTTCCTATGTCCCTTATCCAATTACTTATAAGGTTTTGGAAATATGGGTTTATCCGTCGCAGGGACAAAGTCGTGCTTGGAGAAGACCACCTTTAATTCCCATTTTTCAGGTTTATCCGTCTTGAACCACTGGCCAAACATGAGCGGTCCACGGCTGAAATGGTTCTCGTCAAACTTGACTCGGTGCCCAATCGTTAACAAGTCGGTTTGAACAAACGAAGCATTAACCTTTTCTCCATCAAGTGTGCCTGCTCTCTGGATAGCGTCAATGAGGACCTGGATCGCACGATAACCTGGACCGATTCCAGGGTTTAGAGGTTGCTTAGTCTCTTTAGTCCATCTTTCGGCAAGCGACATTGGAGTGGTCCCTCCAATGCCTGGTGAATCCTTGAAGGATGGATCCCACCAAACCTCTACGCCTATACCCCAGGGGAGGTCACCACCCCAGGCAGAAGCATCTGCATAGAAGAGTGGGGCTCTACCGATGCAAACCATCTTTGGTTTAAAACCAAGTGTATAGGCTTGTTTCCAAAGTGCTCCAAAGAAGGGGCCGGGACAATTACCCCAGAATATTTCGCATTTGGAATCTTTCCATTGCTTTATTACAGAAGAGAAGTCTGTGGTTTCAAGGGGCATAAGCCCGAGATTTTTTTCTATGCCGAGTACGTTATAACCTAACTTCTTTAGTGCTGGCCCGAATAACATATACCAGCCTCTTCCATCCGGTTCGTCTGAGGCAATGAGGGCGACTTTCTTATTGGTCTGGCCACCGAAGAGATCCAGCATGGCCGTCCATGTATCCATGACGGTATATCCTGGTTTAGCTCTGAAATCTCCTGCTTTTGCAGGCGTATCGATGGCAAAGAGACCAGTTGCCCAGGTATATTGCCATTTCGTTGGGGTTTCCTGTCTCATCGCCAACCATGGCTCAACAGGTCCAGTTGAAGTAACATAGGGAATTTTGTACCTGTCGGCTGCATGGGAAGCGCCTGCATGCATCGGTGGTGGTTCATCGCCGCTACAAATGAAATTAACCTTATCCTGAACGATTAAACTTTCAGCCAGGGACCCTACTTTATTCGGGTCGCTCTCGTTATTGACCACGATGAGTTTAATAGGTATCTTAGTGTTACCCACTTTCACTCCGCCCTGTTTGTTAATATCATCGACAGCGGCTTTTATTCCAAATACACCCCCCTGACCAAAGGCCGCAAACATTCCTGTCTGAGCGTGAATAACGCCCACTCGGATTTCTGCGGGTGGTTTTGGTTTGCCACAACCAACCAAAATCAAAGCGCCAATAATGATAATGCCTCCTGTTATTAGAAATATTCTTTTCATTTTGCATCCTCCTTTCTATGGATTAATAATCCCTTACTAAAGGCTTAAGGACTTTGTCACTTTTGAAACTTTTTTATTATCAATTATTTTTTCATAACGCAAGGTGTCGGACAATTCTGGTGCATACACTGATTTAATATAGAAAGAACAAAAATGATTATTTTTTCATGATTTCGAACTTAGGCCGATAAAATTTTCCGTCTTTGAAGTATCCCGCCTTCTCATAAAGGTCAAGCTGTGGGGGTGAAGCAAATCCACTCGATTTGAATGGTTTTTCCCTCTCTTTGGTGCAACCCGTCCCGTGCTTTACACCTGCAGGTGCCACCAAAATGTCATTCTCCTCCATCTCGATCCAGCGATCTCCCAAGTACCCTCGACCCTTGCCGTCAATACCAATGATCATGTCATCGGAAACAGGATGGATGTGAGGAATGAAATCAAAACCAGGGTCCTGAAATGCGATATGATATGAAAGCATCCTGGTCCCGGTCCCTGGCCATAAGATAAGTAACATAGGTGCAATGTGACCGGTGAACATTGCTCCTTTATAGAGATTGAAAAGGGCTCCCTTTCTCCGGATATCTTCTGGGGAAAGATTCCAGGCGCGCAACTCTGAGTGAGACTCGCTGAAATGGGTTTCATTTATAGAAGAAAGATTTCCTATCTCTGTCTTCTTCATCGCTTCATCTACAGCCTCGAAGTCAATAACACCATGTTTCTTGTCAAAGAAACCATCTCCTGCGTAAAGATCGAGAGAAGGTGGAGTGATGCAGGCGACCAGAACGAAATCCTGTCTGTTCTCTTCCGGATTTCTCATTCCATGGATCATCCCTTCTGGGAAGTAAGCCACATCTCCAGCTTCAATATCGGCCCACTGTTCGTGGATAAAAACCTGGCCTTTGCCTTTAAGGCAGATCATACCTTCCTCAGACATGGCATAGCTATACATCTCGCTCTTGTCACCAGGTCTAAGGGAAAGCAAATGGATGGTTTCAGAGATGGGACCAAGGCCAGGCCAGACTACCAACCGAGTCATTATCCCATGGAGTCTTGTTACAATGCCTTCGTTGAGATTGAAAAGTGCACCATTTCGTCGGATCTCATCGCGCGTCCTATTTCGCGACCGATAGGTTTCAGGATTCATCGTTTAGTTCCCCTATTACCATGACTGCTTTCTTAAGAAATGTTTAATGACGGTTACGTCACCCCTGCCTACCGCAGGCAGGCTCGAACGATGAAGATATCCCCCCACCCAACCCCTCCCCCTCGATGGGGGGAGCTTGCTATATTATAGGGAGGGAATAGCTTAATAGAAAAGGCTATACTTTTTCTTTTGGATTTGTTGAGCAAGTTGGTTAAGGACAAATCGAAGAAAGGAGTATAGCCGTGAGAATAATTAAAACAAAAAAACATAAGATCGTCAATGGGAAAACGCTTCTGGTTGCTGTAGACCTTGGAAAAAGCAAGCACATGGGATATTACCGATGTCCCGATGGGACTGACATCAAGCCTT
>Ga0194112_10004286_pt1 | contig 19585 bp, 15 predicted proteins | sample TA2MahC400mmetaG_FD_146191 | JGI IMG/M metagenome (GOLD analysis project Ga0194112, IMG submission 146191) | Freshwater microbial communities from Lake Tanganyika, Tanzania - TA2015016 Mahale Deep Cast 400m | ecosystem: Environmental > Aquatic > Freshwater > Lake | place: Tanzania: Lake... | reverse complement strand
TGGTGGTGGAGAAACTGGGTATCTGAGGCACGGACATGCCGGCAGAGATAGAGAAACTTCCGGTCGAATAGTCCCCGACGCCGTCGCTCCAGCTTGCCGAGGTAGAGTATTTGCCTGCCAGGGCGGGTGAAAAGGCTAAAAGAATAGCCAGGATCGAGGCCAATGCGCCTGATGCTGGCTTATAAATAGAAATATACCTTTTTCCTGCCAAACTCCGTTGGCCCGGCCGTGGCTTGGTATACATTTTCCCTCCGTAAGGCCGGCCCGAAAAAAGGGCCGGGCTGCTTACGGCGCTCTTTTAAAGAAATTTCTCTCTCCTTAAGAGGCCTTCAGCAGCCCGGCCAACCCCAACTGGGGTAAATTACAGAGGAAGCGCAAAGAACAGCTGTATTTACCGCGGGACCCTCGCCTGCGCTTCCTCCCTTGAAATCAGATCATTAATTCATTGAACCGCTGTCAAAAGATGAACCTGTTCCGGCAATATAACTGCTACCAGTACTTAAATCGCTATCCGGCATGTTAGGCGTGTTAGACGGCGCCGGAGGCAGAGCCGGAGTAAGAGACGTGGAAGAAAGGTTATTCTGTAAGTGCCAGATCGGACCGGTCTGTGAAGCCGGCGAATACATCGGATTAGGATAAGGCGACCAGAAGGTAACATTCAACAAAGGCGCGCCGCTGCCGTAGCTTAAAGTCTGCAGTATCGCGTCATTGGAAAGCTCATGCGTAAGCAGCTGCTGGGTGCCTACGGTCTGCGTGAAGTCAATATTATCCGTGCCTCTGTAGGTCCAAGACTGGGCCGGATCCTGATAATATAGTCCTAAAGCCAGGTCATCCGAATAGCTGAGTTTGGATTCCGGAATAAAGTCCATCCGGGCATATTCGGGATAATACGGATTCTTGACAAAATCTCCCTCTTCCCACTTTTCATGGATCTGCGGATTGCGGTAACCGTCAAAGACGGTGACCGAATAATCTCCTGCATTCCAGGCTATCTGCATCCTTTCATAGGTATTGCGGTCATAGGTATATTTGGCCAGCGGCTCATCCACCACCGTCAGGTTCTCGCGCATGACCAGCCTCTCCGGACGCATATGCGTGACTAATGCCACATAAGGTATCTGCAGGAAGGTCTGCGTCCATCTGTTGGCAATGGAGTTCTTATTTGCTTCGGTAGCCAGGGTCGTGATCACGCCTTCTATGCCGTCTTCTGCCTGGGCAAGGCTGGTAAGCGATGTGTCGGAATTAAAGACATAACTCATGAATGTCTGCGGGCTGATCTGCTCAGGCCGAAGGCCTATAGAATACCTGTCCTGGCTGTCGCGCATTATCGGCGCGCCGAAAGACAATAAGCCGGCCAGGTATTCCTGATTTGCCTGGGCCATATTGGTGGCCACGCTGAAGGCCAGGCTCGGATGCTGGTCGCTTGCGTGCGCATAGGCGATCCAGTGATGCTCGGTATCCCAGTGGCCGCCGTCTGCGCTGTTATCCAGGATCCAGGTCTCCTGCGGCATATAAGCCATATTTGTCCCGCCGTGGTATTTTCCGGTATAACGGTTAAAGGTGCCGGGATCGCAGTTGTTCAATGCGGCGAACCTCCAGAAGTTCTGCAACTGGTCGCTGTAGCTGGACTGATCCAACTTGAACTGGACATAATTAAAATTGGGATTTCTTGAGCCATCGGAATTAAGCGGTGAGACCGTATACTGCGTAGGCATGACAAAATCCAGGTGATTGTTCCAGTCCCACTTGTTGGTCGTATGGTTCCAGCCGTAATACTGGGCAATGCCGGTAACCGCAGCGCTCAACTGGTTCGCCGCGTAAGAACCGGCGATCTGGGTGAGCGAACTGTTTTTATTCGCATCCGTAAAGCTACTCATCCCGGCGCTGGCCAGGCCTGAAACTGTGGCGCTGAAGATGCCGCTCCTCCAGTTTTGTCCGACGCTGTTTGCGAATAATTCCCACCTGCTTGTGCCGACACTTTCTAATCCTGCCTCCAGGCCGTTAGTATTGCCGAGGTGTCTTGGGCTTTCGGAATAGAACCTTCTCATTTCGGAGATGGTCCGGTTACGGATCACATCTGCCCAGCTAGTCGGTTCGGTGCTGCGGGCAAGATGCTCTAATTCCGCTTTCATCGCCCGCGTATCTGCGACATTAGAAGCGCTGACAAGATTATCACGCACCTGTTTCGGATCAAAGGTGACCAGATCCGCGGTGGCGCTCGGCTTCCAGAACCCTTTCTCTAACACTTTCCTGTCTACGCCCGTATCTTTAGCTGCCTGATTCAGATAACGGCTGCAGGCCGCATCGATCTCAGCCTGCCTTGCCTGGATCTGTTCGGTTGTACTTGCGGGCATTTCGTCGATCCGGGCAAGGTCTGACTCCAACCGGTCAACTGCTCCGCCCTCAACGCTCAAAGCTTCATAAACTTCGTTTGACTTATTATCCAGGCCCAGGGTCCTTAGCTGATGCGCATGCTCTATACGCGCCTGGATGATATCCTGATTATCCCCGAAATAGAGGCTGGGATTTGTCCAGTCTACCATCATCTGCGTGCCGCTGAATATAGGCTGGGTAACTGCCTGGGCCAGGCCGCTAACCAGCGGTTTCCACTTTTCATCGTCCTCATCGGTTATACGACTGGCAGCATAGACCCCTACGGATTGAGCAGCTAAAGAAGGCCAGTTCTGGGCAGTGGTCAGGAATGTGCCCCTGCCGATATTCAGCGCGATCTCACCGGCAGTAAGATCCGCCTGCGTATCCGTGACTGTGATCCTGCCCGGTGCAGACTGCTGATACTGATAGCGTGGAGAAAGATGTTCATAATCGAACTCGCTGTTTAAGGTGGTATTCTGGTCAACCTTCGCTATCCCGTCAGTACTGACGTCTGTAACCTTGTAATAGTTCTCCTTGGTGAAATCGTAGGTATCGGTATTATTGGCCGCAGCCGTCTTCTGGACCTCTGTCTTATTCTCGGACTGGTATGTGCCCAGAGTCTTATGATCGTAGGTCGCCGGGTTAAAGACGGTCCGGCCCAAGTTCATAGCCAGCTCACCGGCAACGATGCCGGCGATCTGCGCGCCGACTCCCGGGTTAGTATCTTCGTCATCATCGTCGATCTTATCTCCGTCAATAGCCACTACTGCCCCGCCATAGGCTGCTCCGCCCATTGCTCCGATAGCCGCGCCCTCTAACCGCTGCAAGACCGAGATCGTGCGCGCAGGAGCGACAATGACATTAGCCGAATTGATCCCGCCGACAGTCAGCTCAGAGGTTATACCAGAGGAGGAAACCGTGGTCGTAGACTGAAGCGTTACTCCGTCAGGGCTCACAGTAGGCATTGTGCCGGAAGAATACTGTATGCCTTCATTATTTAAATAGGTCTTCGTAGCAGAGGCATTGGGTTCGTATTGCACTACATAGCTAGCATTCGGCGTAGGCGTGATGCTATAGGCTTTGTAATTAGTCCAATCCGAACCGTATTGAACAGTCAGCCCCCTGTTGATCTGGGCATCGGTCATGCCCGAATCACGCATGCTCTGAACCATATCCTGATATTCGGGAGAAAGGTTGGTCGTATCAATAGCTCCCTCTCCGCCCAAGGCCTCGGCCACCTGTGGATTGTCAGTGTAGACTGTCTGCTGGGTATCCAGGTCTCTTCCGGTTGAGCTCTCGGGGTTAAGGAATCCGGCGACCGCAGCACATGCTACCAGAGTAAGGATATAAGTAGTCCGGTTGCTCCAGTCATAGTAAGCGCCCATGGCGCCGATCAGCCGGGCGACCTGATAAGTGGCGACATAGGTATTATAGGCATTCCTGACCGTGCTAAGTATGCTCTTCAGGGACATCGCCTTTTTCGCTCCCTCCCAGGCTCCCTTCAATACCGAAGTCTTAGAAGCCACTTCCGTCGCTTTCTTAGCTGCCTCGGCAGCTTGTGCCGCCTGCCGCTCGAGCTTCTCGATCTTTTCCAGCGCCTCTCCTGCTTTTTCCGCTGCCTCAAGCTGTTTCTCTATCTTCTCTGCCGTCTCGACGGCTTTTTCCGCGGTATTTGCGGCATTCGCTGCCGTAGTAGCTGCGTTCCAGGTCGAGCTGATCAGGCTGCCGACATAGGCGATGCCGATGGAGATCCCGACGCTGGTGAGGACCCTTTCGATATCAAACTCTTCCAGTTCCCCGCCGCCTGCCTCGCTTCTGGCAGCCAGGGCCTGGCGAGGGCAGACGCAAGTGAACAAAAAGATGCCGGCGATACTTGCCGCCGCTATCTTAAACCCGAGCATCTTTGTCCATTTGCTATGTCTCATTTAAGCTCCTCTAGAAACATTCCGGATAACCCGAGCTTGTTGAGTTTACTGTCTGCTGCAGGGCGTCTCTCTGGGCCACTAATTGCGCCCTTCTTGTCCGGCAGTCTGCAGCTGACGCATCCAGCCTGTCGGCAACCGCCGTATAAAGATCGCCTTTGCGGTAGACATTCTGGCCGAGTATATTCTGGCTCACCGGATCCACATCAAATTCATCCGCCATCTCATCCCACTCTTCCCCTGAACACTCTGTCCCAAAGAGATATGCAATATATGCCCGCTGCCTGAACTCCGCCTCGTAATTCTCCATCTCGACGACCTGAGAATCCAGGTCTGCGATATTGCTGTTTAACTCGCCTATCTGGCTGTTTGCGGTGTTCACTGTGGCATTGAGGCTGGCGCAATCCGTCTCCTGCTCTGTTACCTCCTCTGTGACCTCCTCCTGCCAGTCATGCCAGTCAAAAGTCCCGCCTGCCTCGCCGCTTGAGCCGCCGGATAAGCCCGAACCCGAGCTCCTGCTGGCTGAACCGGCACTCATCCCTTGACTCATGCCGCCACCGGAAGTACTGGTCCTTCCCGGAGAATACTGCTCCCCGCCGCCAAAGACATCCGCTGACTGGCGGAACTTCTCCTGCACTGCGCGGGTGAAAAATACGCGCATCCCTACCAGCGCTGCCGCTACCAGCGCAAATAAGACCGCATACTCCATCAAGTGCTGCGCCCGTTTACTTTTTAGCTTTTTCATAGTCTACCATTATATTCGTATAATCCATTTTTACGCTCACTGTCTCACCGAGCCCTTTGGCTATATCCTCTACCCCCTTAGCCAAAGACTGAAAGTTATCCGGAAGATCGATCTTGGTCAGGACGATATTACAGGTATCTCTCTTGGCGTTCATAAAGCTGAGCTTATGTATCGCGATCTTCATCGGGACAGGCGATTTCTGCGCGCAGGTAGGGCAATCCTTAGGCATTGTATCTTTACCGCTGATCTCCTCAAACGGCTTCTCATTGACCAGGCTAAAGCCCAGGGCCGGCATCTTATCCTTGTAAAAACGGGCGATCTTCTCCATCTTATCCCCGGACAAATAGGCGAGCCTTGAGATGCGCTCGTCTTCCGTTGCCCTCACCAGCTTTGCTCCCGGATATACCGGCGCCACTTCCCTTTTAGGCTTAGTGAGGAGTTCGGGGACAGAGCCCTTCTGGCCTCCCTTAGGAATAGAAGCATCCCCCACGCAGACACTGAACTTGATACGTTTATCCGTGGCCCCGGAAGCGCCTTCAGGAATGAAGCTTATGATGATCCTTTTATTCTCCTTAATGAAAATAAGGTTCTGCTCCAGCATCTTGCTGAACGCATCCGGCCTGATTGCGGCCATCGTTTTTATGTTCTCCAGGTCAGCCTTGAAATCACGCTCCTGCCAGCCCAGGGCAGTAAGTTTTGTGCGGTAAAAATCCTTTACGCCCGCAGGCTCAAGGCTGCTGGAATAATAAGTAAAGATGTATTCTGTTCCTCCTACCAGCCGCTTCTCCTCCTTCATCTTCTCGGTCTTGGCCGGGACCGGAAGGCTGCCTGAATCCCACCGGGCAGCATCACCCGAATCTATGCCGGAAAAAAGTATGATTGCGGCAATCAGTATCAGCCCTGCTCTCTTTACCCCGAAAAACATCTTTGCACCTCCGTGAGTATTATTTTCCATTTTATTCTACCGAGACTATAGAAGCATCATAACGCATCACCGGCTCATAGATATCCCCGTTACCGCTAAAATCAACCGTGGCAGAGCTATAGGTATCCGGATAGGTGGTCTCCCAGAAGCCGTAATCACCGCCTCCGTGGCTTTGGGCGCAGCTGACCGAGATCCTGCGGTCATGCACCAGGTCAACCATCCAGAGAATGATCCATGTCCAGGCATCCCCGCAGCTGGTGCTATCCACGATGTCTCCCGGCGCCAGGCCTGCCCAGGCAGCAGCCACCATGATATCAAGAGCGATCAACTCCCCTTCCACCGTTCCCAGAAGAACTAGATTTGCGGCGACTGTTACCGCTACCGCAGCCACCAGCCCCTCGGCAGCCCCCAAAAGCCCGGCTCCGATAGAAGACCAGGCGATCCAGAGGGCGCAGGCAGCGCAGCAATACGGACACCACGGCCCGCATCCGCAACAGATGACCTGAAAGACTTCGGCCACCCATAAAACGATCTCCGCGATAAAAAGGAGTATCTCTGCAAGAACAAGCTTTATCGTCATCGTCAGGAATGTTGCGGCCACAGTACCCAGCTCACCCTCGACAATCTCTGCTAACGTAATAATTGCGATCAAATCCGCTTCTTCCACCGGAAAGGGCAGGAGCGCCACCTGCAGCTGAAAATGGTCCAGAAGCTGGGTGGTGACATTGGTGGTCACGGAGTGACCCCTCCCCTGTCCGTCACTCCAGGAATAGGTATAAGTCTCAGCGGGGGTATCGTCGTCGCTGATAGCATCGGTGAAGGCCTCGAAATCATCCTTCTGGGAGTCAGTGAGCTTGCCGGCGGTGCCGCTGTTAGAGAAGGCATATCCATGCCCCATCTTGAGGGCGCTGTAGCGGCCTTCTTCCGCCGTATCGCGCAGGTTGCAATAGATGTAATACTGGGCGCCGTAAAAGGCAGTTACGGAGATAAGGATGCCCCACATAGTACTGATAAAATCTCCTATCGCTACTATTGCTGCAGCAACCGCTGTTTCAGCTAAGGCAAGGGCTGCTTCAGCAGCACCGAGGGTAACGATTGCTGCCGCCGCGTCCAGCGCTGCCGCACCCGGCAGCTCATACGCCAAACCTATGGCCGAACCTATCTCTGCTAATGCCACATCTAACTCCGCTTCTGCGACACCAAATTCCGTTATGGCCGTAGCTACTTCTAACTGCGCAGTCACCAACGCAACCACGGCTTCAATAAACAAAACACTGACCTCGACCATAAACTCCTCATAAGCGGTGATCATGTAGGAATTAGCCTGGGCCAGGCTGTTAAAGAGGCTGGCCATGGCTGAGCCGGCGGCTATGGCTCCGGCATCTGCGGCATTAGAGGTCTCGGTCTTGATCAGGGCGACCTTGGAGAGGTTCACCGTGACCATGGCCATGATGATGATCACTATGATGATGACGATAAAAAATGGGGCGACCTGACCCTTGTTGTACCGCAGCTTATTCTGATGAAAGTATCTGAGCATGCTTTTCCTTTATTTTCGCGGTTCCTCTGCCCGCTCCGGCAGGCTGTAATCCAGCACGCTACCCGTCAGCACCATGCCCTCGGTGAGGCTGGGCGGTGAATAGACCGGCCACTGCAGGGAATATCCGTCACTGGCTGTGCCTGCCGCCACCCTGCCTGATTCGTAAGCCTGCTGCCGCGCCACGATCTGGTTATTTCCCCAGAGCCAGATATTGATGATGCCGCCTAAGAGCGCTACCATCACCGTGATAGAGATGGTGGCTTCCAGTAAACTCTGCCCGCGCTTTGCCTTCATTAGAAGTTCGTCCTCCAGGAATGGCCGCCGCTTTCGCTTAAGTTTTGGCTGGTGCTTAAAAGCGTGCCGGAACTGGTCACTGCCTCGGTATGCTCATCTTTTACTTCATAAGGTATTGTCACAGTTACGGTTTCGTTTACGTTATAATTACGGATATTGGTAATGCCTGCTGTGTCTTCCCGCTTAGTCAGGCTGTCCCTCACGGTAAGGCTGGATGTAGAATCTATATTTCCGGGCTCAAATGTGTATTCGTCTTTTTCGTCGCCGTCGGCATCTTCGGTATCCTGAGGCACGAAATCGCGGTAATTAAAATCGAAAAGTTGCCCGTTGATCTCATACATTATTCTGCTCGGCGGGTCCACATCTTCCTTTACCTCCGGCACTGCCCAGTAGACGCTTCCTCCGCCCGAAGCCATCTGGGAGGTGGTCTTACGGTTGTAGACATCGACATTGCGGCGGTGGTCCATCACGGTATACTGGATAGAGGCTCCCGCGCCTTCGGCTCCGTCATTAGAAGAGTATGTGCAGGCATGATACAGGGCCTTGCGGAAAGCTGCCATGGTGGCGTATTCCTGGTCATTCTGGGATTGGATGTAAGAAAGGAGGGTTCCGAAGGCCAAGAGGATCAGGCTGCCGAAGAGCGCCATCTCCGCTACTGACTGACCCTTTTTATTCAAAAACATGATTCTTCCCCTCCTTAAACAATCATAATCTGTGTAATCTGTATTTTTAATCTGTGTAATCATTTTTTAAACTTAATTCGAATAACTGTCTGACTGGCTGCGCGACCTGATCGTCCTGTTCTCGTCCAGATTGATCCTGGTGCTGCCGCCTAATAACCCCGTCATGTCGTGGATGGCGTTTACGCGGCTTGAGGTATTGCTTGTGGTATCGGTCATGGCACTTGACTCCGTGGCATGATCAGTGCCGATGAAATAATCCGTAAGGTCTGCTACCCTTGCCTGCACCCCGCGCTTGACATAGATATTCATGCCGATAAGCGCAAGAGAGACCACTCCGAGCATCAGGGCGTATTCCAGTAAAGAGTTTGCCTTTATTTTTGATTTTTTCTTAAACATCTTACCACCTCGCCGGCTCTGCCGCAAGAGACAGGACCTCTTCATTCTTGTCTACGTCTACAAAAACATTGGAGGTAGTGACGGTCCTTTTGTGCGTATCCGAGACGGAGTCCGAAGATGTGTATTCAAAGGTATTGGTGCTGGTATAAGCATTCCCGATGGTAGCAGCAGGGGAATAACCGATCTCGGCGACCTGGCTGGTAGCGTTACGGATCCTACCCTGCAGGGAACGCTTGACATAGACCTGCATCCCGATCACTGCCGCAACCAGGATCGCGATCAATATCGCGTATTCCAGTGTGCTCTGAGCCCTTTTATTCATCTTGACCGCCCTTATCTTTTGGTCTCGTCCAGCTCGACCTGGATCTGCTTAAGGCGCGCGTTCATCGCGCGCTGCACATAAGGACTCATGGCCATGATCGCGACGGAGATCACCGAAATAAGCATCGCGTATTCCAGTAAACTCTGCGCTTTTCTATTGTAGAAAATCTTGAACATCATTCACCTCTATGGCGTAATGCTACCCTGCATGGAGCTTGAATACGCCTGAAATGCGCTCTTGACCCTGCCCAGAAAGCCGGTTGAGACCGCGGCGATCAAAATTACGCACATGATGATGATGTACTCCATCACACTCTGGGCAAGATTTTTACGTAAGTTCTTCATCCTTAAAACCCGAACGCAGGGTTGCTGCGCGTAAACTGCAAGATGATCGGGCCTCCGACGATGATCAAGACTACGGGTAAAATAAAAGCAAAAAGCGGAAAGAGCAGCTTGATCGGCGCCTTAAGCGCCATTGCCTCTCCGTCATGATACCTTCTGGTACGCATCTCTTCTGCCTGCAGTTTCAGGGCATCAGCCATGGGCGTGCCCATGCGGTCTGCCTGCACCAGCGTGCGCACAAAAGAATGGATCTCCGGCATATCCACGCGCCAGGCAAAGTTCTTCAGCGCCTCGCGCCGGGTCTTGCCCATCTGCGTCTGGCGGTATACCTCGGAGAGCTCCCCGGTCAGCTGGCAGGGTTTCAGGTCTTTGACTACGCGCACTACCGCAAGCATAAAGTCAAGGCCGCCGCTGACGCACAGATTTAAAAGGTCGATGACGCTGGGCAGGTCCCTGCGGATGGCGCTATGGCGCTTCTTGATCTTGCTGTTCAGCCAGAGCTCCGGGATCATCCAGCCAAGGAAGAGGGAGCCGAAGAATAACCCCAGTTTAGGGAAAGAGCCGCTGCCCAGAAAAATAAAAGCTACCACCGGAGTGATAGCTAAAGCAAGCAGCTTAAAAAGCATGAACTCCGTCACTCCCATAGGGGAGCCTGCCTTGATCAGCCTGCGCTTGATCGCCCCGCTTGGCAGCCGCTGTTCCAGCGCCCTGAAACGGTCGCCCAGGAAGCCCAGCTTCTTGCCTGTCTTAAAGGCAGAGGCGGATAACGCTAAGGAAGCCTCTGTCTTTTCGGTGAGCATCTCAGCCGGCAGATGCGCTTTTTCCGAGGCCTCGCCGGTAAACTGATACGCCACCATAAAAGCGCTTAAGGATAATAATGCTACAGCCAGAATTAACATTTCTTTCCCCTCTCTCTAGCTCTGTAATCTGTGTAATCTGTTTTTAAAATCTGTGTAATCATTTTTTATATTTCTATCTTACTGAATTTCTTAATAAAGAAAACGCCCAGTATTTCCGAAACTACCGCATAACCCAGAAGAAATCTGCCTAATGAGTCGTTGAGGAACGCATCAAAGAAACCGGGGTTGGTCTGATAGACAAAAGCGGCAAAACCTATCGGGATCAGGGACATGATCGCGCCCTGCAATTTACCCTGTACGCAAAGAGCATTCACCCGGCTGATCAGCTTATTGCGTTCCTGGATGGTATTGGCGATCTGGGTAAAAGTAATAGTAAGGTCTCCTCCTGTCTCCTTGGCCACCGTCATCGCCGAAACCGTGATGTCTAAGTCATCGCAGCGCATACGCTTTTTTAGATTGGACATCGCCTCATCCAGCGAAACGCCCATCTTGATCTGGCGCACTAACAAGTTGAACTCCTGCGAGATGGGCGGAGGCATCTCCTCTACGATGACCTCAAAGGACTGGGATAGGCTTAAGCCCGCTTTCAGGGAACTGGAGAGAATCATCAGGGCGTCCACAAGTTGTAGGCCGAATTTTTTCCTGCGCTGCTTCTCCAGGTTCGAGAGGACCATCATCGGTATGATCAGGCCGATTCCTCCAGCTCCCAGGGCTATGGCCAGATTCTGGGTTAAAATATACCCCAGCAATCCGGTGACTAAAGGTGACAGGGTGTCCAGAAGGATGATCTTCTTCTGCGGGATGAACAAAAAGATGTCCTCAAAGCGGGGGGCCATCTTTTCCACGCGTTTCTTCTGCCACTGTGTCGCGCTGTCCTCTAAAGAAGGATACAGCAGCTTCACGATCCAGAAGACCCCGCCGAAGACCACCATCATGATCAACAACTTAATCAGGACCAGCATGTCACCTCCGTTAATTTTGTGTCGCTACTCCTTACCACCATGTCTCATCCGCGAGATCATCCACCTCTTCGTTTCCGTAACGGTTGGAGAACTGGTTGTTGATCGTCGTGGTCGTAGTCCCGCTGCCTACCGCTTCGTTAGAATTGGTGAGTGAGTTGGTGGTAAAGGTGTAGGTGGTCAACTCCGGCGAAAATTGGTCGCCCATATCGTCGGCGCTGGCCCTTAACTTACCCTGATAACCTCTTTTCAGGTAGACCTGCATCGCGATTAAAGCCGCTGCTACTACACCGATCAGGATCGCGTATTCCAGTGTCGTCTGGCCCTTTTTCTTACGTATAAACATTTATTGTCACCTCCTTAAAGATTTTAACTTTAGTCGTTAGATGCGCGGCCTTTGTTCGCCTTGGAAGTTCCTTTTCTCTGCGAAGAATCGCTGGCCACTGTCCTGCCGATGTCGCCGCCGGTATTCATAGTTTCGCTTTCGTTGCTGCCGCGGTTGACGTCAAAGTTGCTTTCCATATAATACGGCTCATACTGGGCAGTCTTAAAGACCTCTGTTCCGCCGTCATCCGTTGTGTCCACTACGTCCTTGATCCTTCCCTGCAGGCCTCTCTTGACATAAGTCTGCATGGCCACTACCGCTCCCACTACCAGGCCCAGAACGATGACGTATTCGGCCACGCTCTGCGCTTTCTTGTTTCTGAGTAATCTCAACATTTTGATTTCACCTCCCTTATGTATTAAGATTATTCGAAGTTAATGTGCTGTACTGCTGCTTCTGCCTGCTCTGCGGCGTGGTTCATGATCCCGGCCATCTTGGTCTTGATGATGCCGTTGGCTGCCGCAATCACCACTGCTACGATCGCTGTGAAGATGATGATATACTCCAGCGTACTCTGACCCTTTTTGCTTCTGAACATGTCTCTCACCTCCTTTGCCTTTTTAAACTCTTTTTTAAACATTTTCGTTTCTCCCCAAAAAGAAAAGCCGGGTTACCAGAAAACTTCTACGGCTTTCGGTAACCCGGCTGACGTTCTCGCTTATGACCCGTAAGCAGAAAACTAAAGTAGAAAACCAAAATTATCGGCGAGCTTCGTCCCGTGGCTTTGCGCAGCAGGAACCTCCATTCCCGCTTTGCCTTTTCGTTGCCGCCTTACTCGTAAATCAATGACACCTCAAATATAACATTTAGGATTATGCTTGTCAAGGAGATATCGGGAGTGCCGGGAAAACGTTTTCAAAAGGGGTGGGATTTTAGAGCGAAAACCAGAGCGGCTTGCCTGCCTCCAGCCGGATCTGCCTTTCATTCAGGCGCCGAAGCGCATAAACCAGCTCTTTCTGGTAAAGGAATCCTTCGGGGAGATGGAAGGTGGCTAAAATAGCGTCTTTTTGCTTCCTTAAAACCACTTTTAAATCGTAAAAACCCTCTTTAACGCTGGCAAAATCCTTATCTTCGTATCCGTGCGGAAGGAAATGCCAGCGTACATAGAGGTCTAAAGCTTTGAGATAGCTTTCTAAAAGCGACTTAATGTCCAAAGAGCTCGCTTTGATCAGTCCCTGGCTTTCTAAAGAGAATGAACGTAAGGCGCTGCCGGTATAAGTAAAGAGCTCTATTTTGCGGCTATAATCGTGGAATGCTTCATCCAGGTTTGGCCACTGACTAAGATAAGTTTGCGCGAGAATGTCCAAACTGGCCGGTAACTGGTTGCTTAAAATGATCAGGCGCGTCTTCTCTGCGAGGCTAGTCTTTAAAGCGCAACCCTTAAGGGTGATGGACTGGTTCAGGTTTGGTTGGGACAATTCTATCTCTACCTCGGCCAGAAAATACTCTTTGCCCTGGCCGGGCATGGTGAACTTGCCGAACTCGCCCAGCTTTATCACCTTGCGGTGATCCACGAATTGCCACGGCCAGACTCCGAAGGTAAAGGCGTTCCTCCTTACCTGCTCAAAAGGCATGACCTCGATCTCTTCCAGCTGATTGCCGTAGAGGGTGAGGCGGAAGATCTTCTTCCCTCTTCCTTCAAGAGATAGGAGAAAATTAAAGAACTCCTTGTTCGGCACCTCATAACCCGGGGCCATGAATAAAAGCAGGGGGCTGGTCTCAAAAAAAGATTTATTGATAGCGTTCCTTGTGCTAAAAAGCGGAGAGGAAAAATCGTAAGGGATGTACGGGGTTGACCAGACGCTGTGAAACTGGCCGTCTAAATATACGGCTTCGCCGTCTAAAAGGCTCACCTTTATGCAGCGCACTTCCTGGAATCTGTTGGAGATCTCCTGCAGAAAATCCTGCGGCAGGGTCTTTACCGCCTGGATCTCCTGTAAATACGCCTGGATCTTATCGGGGGAGAGCATCTTGCCGGTGAGCGGCCATAAGAAAGATGTGTCTTTGTCTGCGGCTAAAAGGGGCGAATAGATCAGGGCTTCGGTCTTGGCCGTAAAATCGTCCTGGGGGTTTAAGATGCTCTTTTTAATGATCTCGGCAAAAGCCTGTGAGCCGCCGAGAAGATAATCTGCGGCCTTAAGCAGGATCGCGCCGGTAGTCTCTGCCTCTGCCCAGCCTTCGACCGGGATAGACGGCCTTGAAGGTGGCGCTATAGCAGGCTTAACGGGCGCCGGCACTTCTTTAGGCGCGGCCTTCTCTTTTTCTTCTTTAACCTTTCTTTCCTCTTCGGCCAGCCTTGCCCATTTTTCGCGCTCGGCAGCCAGAGCTTCCTCTTCCTTATTGCGCTCTTCCTCGGCCTTACGCTTCATTTCCTCTTCGGCTTTACGCTTTATCTCTTCTTCGGCAGCGGCGAGCCTTTCTTCTTCCTCTTTCTTGCGCTTTTCTTCGGCGAGGCGCACTTCTTCCATCGCTGCCTTGCGTATCTCTTCTTTCCTGCGCTCTTCCTCAAGCCGGGCCTTTTCCTGAGCCTCTTTTGTCTTCTTTTCCTTCTCTGCAGCCAGTTTTGCTTCTTCCAGGCGGGCTTTTTCCTTAGCTTCCTGTTCGGCCTTAAGTTTAGCCTCTTCTGCGGCTTTACGCCTGGCTTCTTCCTCAGCACGACGCCTTGCTTCTTCCTCAGCACGTTGCCTTGCTTCTTCTTCTGCGCGGCGCTTTGCTTCTTCCTCGGCGCGCTTCTTCGTCTCCTCAGCGTGCTGCTTAGCATCTTCTTCGCTGCGGCGCCGCTCTTCGTCAATGCGCTGCCTGGCTTCTTCTATTTCCCTGCGCTCCGCCTCTAATTTTTTGCGCTCTATTTCTAAGCCGGCCACCGCTTCTTCGGCAGCTGCTTTAAGGCTCTCCAGCTTCTTCCGCTCTTCTTCGATCTCAAGCCTGGCTGCCTCCACCTTATTCTTTACTTCTTCTATCTTCTTTAATTCCTCTACCAGGCCTGCCTTTTGCCGCTCTATGCTCTGCCTGACCCCTTCTTCGGCTTCCTTTCGCTCTTCTTCGATGGCCTTACGCTCTTCCAGGATCTTGCGGCCGGCTTCTTCGGCAGCTGACTTCTCCTGCGCAAGCTTTGCCCGCTCTTCTTCCAGCCGCTGCCGCACTTCTTCTTCGGCTCTTTTTGCCTCTTCGATCTTGAGCCGCTCTTCTTCGGCGTGCTTTACGGACTCTTCTGCTTCGCGCCTGGCTGCTTCTATCTGGCGGCGCTCCTCTTCAAGCCTGGCTTTCTGTTCAGCCTGGCGCGCCTCAAACTCCTCCTGCGCCTTTTTGCGCTCAAGCGCTGACTGCAGGAAAAACTCCTCGGTCTCTTTCTTGATCTGCTCTATCTTATGCAGCTCTTCTTCTATCCGCTGCCGCTCCAGAGCTTCTTCTGCCTGGATCTTCTCCTTTGCTTGGCGATACTCCTCCTCAGCCCGATGGAGCAACTCTTCGGCTTCGTTCTTTATGGTCCTGGCTTCGTTAAGCTCTTTTTCCAGGAGCGCCTTCTCCCTTAATTCTTTGGCCTTAAGTTCTTCATGGACCCTGCGCCGCTCTTCCTCAGCGCGCAGCAGCGCGGCTTCAGCTTCTTTTTTGGCGACATCTATCTTTTTGATCTCTTCTGCGGCTTTTTTGTGCTCTTCTTCCAGATGGCTTAAGTTCGCCTCAAGCAGATCTGCGGTCTCTTCCTTGGCCTTTCTTTCTTCTGCGGCAATCTTGGCCCATTTTTCGCGCTCGGCAGCCAGGGCCTCTTCTTCCGCGTGGCGGCGTATCTCCTCTTCAAGCCGGGCCCTCTCCCGTTCTTCTCTCGCTTTTTCTAATTCGGCTAATTTAGCCAATTCAGCCTCTTTGGCTTTGCCTTCTGCTTCCTGACGCGCCTTTTCTTCGGCTGCTTTGGCCTTTCTTTCTGCTTCGGCACGCTTCTTTGCCTCTTGTTCTGCGCGGCGCTTTGCTTCTTCTTCAACCCTGCGCCTTGCTTCTTCTTTGGCCTTGCGCTCTTCTTCTAATCTCTTCTGCTTTGCCTCTTCTTCTTTCCCGCGCTTCTCTTCCGCAGCCCACCCTGCCTCTTCGGGAAGCACAGCTGCGGCTTGCGGCAGCGCCTTTCTGCCCCTTCTTCCGATCGGCATGCTTAGGCCCGCCTCTTTGAAAATAGTGTTTACGCTTGACTTTGAGACCTTGACCTGAAACTTAGAATCTATGAGGGAAACTAAAGAGCGGCAGCTTAGCGCAGGATTAGTCTTCTTCTGTTCAATAATGAAATCTATGACTTCGGGTTTTAGCTTATAGGTGACTCCCATTGCTCCTCCGTACGTCCATTCTGGACAATCTTCAATCGCAAAAAAAGTATAACCCCAAAATTGGACTTTGTCAAGGTGTATCTTTTGGACACTGTAGGGATAGTTTAAATGGTCCCTGCGGTAGTTGATAACTTTGGATTTTTAGGACATTCTCCGCCAGATTGGACATTAGGGACACTCTCAATCGATCTCAAGGACACCCCTTGATTGACTCAAAGAGGATCCCTTTTGGTGGTTGTTTTTGGCCAGGCCGCCTTGAAAAGGCCCGGTTTGTGTGATATACTTTAAATCGTGAGAGCTCTTTAAATGACTGGGGTTACGATAAAGGTAAACTATCCGAAAGGATGGGGCACAAAACTATAGGGGCTAACCTCCGCTTATACGGAGCATGCCTGCCAGTTGCCGAAACTAAAACGCAGGAGTTTTGTAATTTAAGGAGAAACTGCGTCTAAAGCCCATTCTTTTCCATAGAGTGGGTTTTTTTGTTGGTGCCCCGTTTCCGAGTAGGATAGGAAGCGGGGCATTTTTATTTTGGAGAAAAGATGAAAAGGGAACCCGGAAGTAAAAGATTGATGATGATAGCGGCAGCAATCCTCATGGCCTGCGCTATAGGATTAAGGCAGGCTGTTGCTTTGCCCGAAGTCAGGGACATTGCCGAGGGCGAAGCAGACATACATTACCCTGATGAACGCACCATGCACATCAATGCCTCGCCCAGGTCCATCATCAATTATTATTCCTTTGACATAAATGAAAATGAATGCGTGATAGTCAATCTTCCGACGGCAAGTGATGAAATTCTGAACCGTGTCCTCGGGACTAAAGCGACGGAGATCCTCGGAAAATTAAATTCTAACGGTGTCCTCATATTGGTGAATGAAAAGGGGATTATCTTCGGCAAAAGCGCGGAGGTCAATGTCGCCGGGCTCATCGCCTCTACACGCGACATCACCGACTCCGACTTCCTGAATGCGAATTATATTTTCCAGCGCCTCTCCAAAGGTCAATTGGATATGCTCCTCTTAAATTCCGGCTCAATAAAAATACAGCAGGGAGGTTTCGGGGTCCTGATCGCCGGCGCGATTGAAAACCAGGGCACGATCATCGCCGAAGTCGGCACTATCGCCATGGCAGCCGGGGATATGGTGCGCTTAAACCTTGGCGGTAACGGATTGATCTCTCTGGCCATTGACAAACCCACAGCAGAAAAAGTTTATGATTATACAGGTAAGCCGGTGACTGACCAGATCAAAAATACCGGCACACTTAAAGCAGACGGCGGAACGATCATGCTGCATGCCGAAAGCCTGCCCGGAATATTTGAGAAAGCAATCAACCTTGAAGGTTTTGTCAGTGCAACAAAGGTGGAGAAACGTAACGGCAAGATAGTGCTGAGCACCGGCGCTACGAACACCGCTCCCAACACCAATGCACCCATAGTAGCTAAGATTCAAAGCAGCATAACCGAGGTTTATCTTCCCAATGCGGATATCCGGGTGAAAAATGTCCAATCTGATGCGAGGTTTGTGACCCTGCTGGCAGAGGGCCTGAAACTGGCTTACCTCAAAGACACGGAACTTATCCTGCAAACAGACCGGGCAGTTGACACAATGCCGGGGGTGGTCTTAGCGGCAAACTCTGTCCGGGTCATTGCCCGGCAATTCGGCTCAACTGAGCAGCCTTTAAACATTTCGGCAAACCAGACCCATATCCAGAGAGTAGGTGGGCCAATAGGGCTCCTCGAAAGCCTCGGCATTGGCTCAAGCATTATGCTGCGCGGCCCGCCTGAAGGCTTCGGGGCGATAGTTTATCGTAAGGAAACAAATCTCACACTCGAGGCTCAAGTCGTACAGGTTTTGGGCGCCGAGTCTTTCCATTTCTACGGAAACACAACCTTCTACAATTTCAACTGCACCACTCCCGGAACTGAACTCTATTTTGCTGCCGGCAGTCTTTACACCTTCAATGAAACAACTTACATCCACGGTGAACCCGGTTACGCCGGCCTGATAAAACTTCTCTCATCTGTCCCGGGAGAAGCCTACTATACCCAATTCTACGGCACGCAGACCATCAATTATGTGGCTATCCGCGACGCTTACAATCTCGGCTCCGCTGTCAAGGCGCTGCCTTCTACCAACCTTGGCAACTGTAAGAACTGGGATACCGATCCTGTATGGAACGGCCTGGGCCTGACCTATAACTGGTCAGATGCCCTTAACTGGGACACCCAGACCGTGCCCACCGAATTCGACACCGTCACCTTCAATGCCACGAGCCACAAGGACTCCTATATAGACGCCGCTTTTGGCGGCACCATCGCAAACCTCACAATAGACGGCTATACCGGAACTATCTATCTATATAGAACTCTTAACATCACCGGCGCCTATACCCAGAAGAGCGGTGCCTTCAGGGCGCAATCCTACGAGATGACGGTCAGGGGCGACTTCAGGCACACCGGCGGCTCCTTCTATTGCCCATCGAACAACCTCTATTTCAAAGGCTCCGTAGAGGCCCATTTCGACACGTTCTATGAGGACCCGGATGGCAATGTATATGTTCAGGCCTATGAACAGTGGTGGGCCTTTATACAGGCAAAGCTCGCCTGGGAGAACACCCTTCCTTATTATAGCGACGCAAGCGCCTCCTGGACGATCATAAACCCCGAAAAGGCCCTCAAAGCCACGATAGATGCTACCGGCTGGATGATAGAGGAATATAATAGCGATGGAACTGCCTCCGCCTGGACCTGGAAGTATATATATAAAGGTATAGGCCGCGAGGGGGATGGTATTGCAGCACAGCCCTTACCTGATATATATACCGATAATAACGCCACCACGGTCGTCCTCGATTACGGCGATGTCGAGGAATGGCTCCGATACACCTCGAACGGCATAGAACAGGGCTTCACGATCAATTCAAGGCCTGCCGGGGACGGGGAGCTTGTAATAAACGGCCTCATCATCACCGGGCTTACGGTCATATCTCAGAGCGACGAATATATCACCTTCGGGACGAGTTCGGGGATGACATTCACCTACCGCAACCTCGCGGTCTATGATGCCAATGGCGTATCCCTCGGCGCAAGGATGGAAGTGGTCGAGGGCGATACCGGCAGGTACTTGAGGCTCATCATAGACGACGCCAACGCCGCGTATCCTCTCACGGTCGACCCGCTCTCGACCGAGCCGTCGTGGTCCGCCACCGGTGAAAACACATACGACTACTTCGGCTATTCAGTCTCCTCAGCCGGAGACGTCAACGGCGACGGCTACTCCGACGTCCTTATAGGCGCTTATGGCTACTCAGGCGGTACAGGCAAGGCCTACGCCTACTATGGTTCGGGCTCAGGACTCTCAACCTCACCGGACTGGACCGCCACCGGTGAAAACTCATCCGACTCCTTCGGCTATTCAGTCTCCTCAGCCGGAGACGTCAACGGCGACGGCTACTCCGACGTCCTTATAGGCGCTTGGGGCTACTCAAGCTATACAGGCAAGGCCTACGCCTACTATGGTTCG
>Ga0194112_10004281_pt1 | contig 19594 bp, 20 predicted proteins | sample TA2MahC400mmetaG_FD_146191 | JGI IMG/M metagenome (GOLD analysis project Ga0194112, IMG submission 146191) | Freshwater microbial communities from Lake Tanganyika, Tanzania - TA2015016 Mahale Deep Cast 400m | ecosystem: Environmental > Aquatic > Freshwater > Lake | place: Tanzania: Lake... | reverse complement strand
GGAGGAGACGTCTATCTCGATGGGCGGGTTCACCAGCCAGTTGAGGTAGTCGGCGTGCAGCGACAACAGGCTGCACATGAACTCCCACAGGGTCTTGATCCCCTGCAGCAGCCCCCGGCCATCGAAGCGGAGCGGGTGGGGAATGACGCTGAACGCCGTGCCCGGCCACCTTAAGGTGGGGTAGGGGTTGACTTCCGGGAGCTTGATCACCCGGCCCCCCGCGGTGGTGTAAGTGGCGTTGGGCAGCAGCAGCTCCCCCCGGGAATCCAGGACCGTGCCCCAAAACTCCGAAGTCAGAATCAGGGTGCGGAACTTGGAGCGGTGATGGATTTGCTTGCGCCGGGAGGACACCGCCTCCTTGGTCATGCGCTTGTCGTCCGTGCTCCCTTCTTCATTCCCCGGCTTGAACTCGCCGATGTTGGTGTAGCGCCCGTCCTGCTCGAATTTTTTCAGTTGCCAGTAATCCAGGTATTCCGAGTGAATCCAGTACAGTCCCGATTGCGGCTCCCGGGAGATGGCGTCCGGGTCCCGGTAAATCTTCCAGGGTTCGATGAGCAGGTACTTGAGGCCCTTGCCCTTGCGGTACACCGGGATCATCTCCATGCTGGTGCCCACCGCACAGGACATGCCGCAGGCGTCGGAGAACTGCAGCGGGAAGTTGGAGAAGGTCCGGGACAACTGGACGGTCATCAACTTTTTCCGGAAGTCCGCCGCTTCCTGGTTCCGCTCGTTTTCAATGCTCAAAAACTGCACGTCGAACGCCTTGCGGATCAGGGCCATGGCGAAGAGCACCGACGCGTGGGGCATGGGCAGGACCACCCGGGACTGCCACGCCTCCTTGGCCGCGTAGTTGGGCGGCTCTTCCTCGTTCCACAGGCGCCAGCATTCGTCCTGGACCCGCCTGACCTCCTCGTTGGCGTTCATGGAGACCTGGACGCAGTCCTCCAGGTATTCCACGAAATGTTTTTCGTTCTCCCCGGCGTAGGCTTGGGCCGCTTCCTCCCGCTCGGCCAACTCCTGGGCGTCCGTGCCCGCGGCCGCGGCCTGGCGCTCGATCTCGCTCATCCGGCTCTTGACGCCTTTGATGGGGTCTTCGATAAAGGCCATTAGAACTTCCTGATATGCCGCACGCGGGTTTTGATTATCTTGGGGCCGCGTTCCCGCCCCGGCTTCCCTTTAGGCCGGGGCCGCTTGCGCTCCGGCAGGCCCTTTTCCGGTTCGCCGGCCAGGTCTTTCAGGTCCTCGGGCTTCATGGTCCGGGCGGCCTCGGCTGCCTCGGGGGAGTAAGTGGCGGGCAGTTCCCCTTCCTGAATGGCATGGGCTATCCCCATGAACCGCCTCTGGGCCTTGGATTTGATTTTGCCGGGCATTTCTAGTCCCACCTGATGGCGTCATAGTTGGCCGCGAATCTGCGCCGGGCCTCGGTAGCCGGCGCCACGTCCGCCGAGACATCCAGTTTGGCCCCGTTCCACTCGATCAACTCGAAGTTCTTCCGGAAGGCGTCGCCCTGGTGCTGCAGGGAACTCGTCTCCCCGGTGGCGTAAGGCAGGTCCTTGGTGTTCCAGCCGTCTTCCGGCTCGAAAACCTTGCCTTTGGTCATGTCCACGAAGCACTCCCGACCCACCATCACCCCGTCCAGGCGCTTGCGCCGGTGTTTCAGCATGGGCCACCAGCCCCGGTAGCCGTGGGTTTCCAATTTGCCCATTTAACCTCCCACCGCGTAGGTCTGTGCCCGCTTCTTGGCCCTCCCGGCCGCTTGGCGCAGAGACCCCACGTCCTGCACCACGTTGGCGGGCAGCATGACGCACACCCCGTTGGCCCAGGCCTCGCAAACGTGGGAAATTTCGTCTTTCTCGGGGATGTTGCTCACCGCCTTCCCCGAGTTGTCGGTCTTGTAGTGCCAGGCCCCTTTCAAGCCCTTGTGCAGCAGCTTCTCCGTGGGGCTTAAGTAATAGGCGGGCATGCCTTGAATGTTCATGTTCAGAACCCGCTTGATCCCCAGCTTCAGGATGGGCCATTTGCTCGGCCCCGGCTCGAACCGCCCCCCCAGCTTTTCCTCGATCACCTTGGCGGCGGAGTGCTGTTTCCGGCTCTGGTCCGGGATGAGCATGGTGCGGTCGCCGATGTCCCGCCACTCGAAGCACTTGTCCTTCCACCGGGGCGACTCCATCAGGGGCAGAACCATTCTGTCGATGAGAGAGCCGATGTCGCCCCCGGGCAAAAACAGGGTGTCGATATGGATGAGGCGCCCCAGCTTGGTCCGTTGCCCGATGAGGCAGGCCGGATTGTGCCAGCCGTCCCAAAACCGGAAGCCCACCAGGCCGGGGGCCGGGATGATGGGGTCGGGGGAGCGGTGCCACTCCTGATTGTATTCCGGGGTCACCCTTTCCCCCCGGTACACCGCGGCGAATTTTCCCAGGACGTAGCGCTCGTAGGCCGCGGGGTCGTTCTTGTAGGCCGACCGGGCCGCCTGCCGGGCCGTCTCCTTCAGGTGAATGTTCTCCCCCGGCTGAATCCAAAATACCTTCTTGGTGATGAGGGGATTTTCCGGGTCCACGTCCGGGGCTTCCACCAGCCGGGGGAAGGTCCAATGCTCCTCGTCCGCCGGGTTCATGCTCACCTGGAGCCGGGAAAATTCCGCCTGGGCCCGGACGCAGCGCAGCAGCGCGTCGTTGAACACCTCTTCCGAAAGGCCGCTGTTGGCCCGCTCCAGCATGGCCGCGGGCTCTTCCAGCCAGATGCCGTCGTACTCCGTCCCTTGCAGCCGGTTCAGGGCCCCGGGATCGTCGATCCCGAACAGGTCCACTTCCACTTTGGGATTGCAATGGATGGCGAGTTGCCGGTAATCATCCCGCCAGGCAACCAGGGAAGGGGTCTTTCTGAAAATCTTGTTAATGGAACGAACGGTGGATCTCTTTATGTTAGTATGGGTATCGCGAATAACGGCCCATAACACCGGCCTCTTGTTGCGTTGCGCGCTAATAATCATCGCCCCTACCGAGGCGTAAGTCTTACCTTCGCCTGCCGGCCCGATAATGACGTTAATCAGCGCATCGCTATGGGCATAGGCGCTTTGTGTAGCTGACAAGTAGAGGTCAAGTTTATTGCTCATCTACCAATCAGCGATACCCAATGCTGAAATGGATGTCAAGCAATAAAATTCTTTGACGTTTAGTGTTGTTTATAGTAAAAGGGGATTAATTTAAAGAAAGGCAGGTAATTTTTAAGGTGAAAAAAATTGGTGGGACGGAAAAGTCGGTAACGGAGCGGAGTGTTATTCTGATAAACGGAACGTTATATGTTTCGATACCTAAGGCATTTGCGGCCCGCCACCAAATTCAGGCCGGCGACCGCCTCCCCATGATCCTGGGCGACAGCCAATTGAAGCTCATCCCTCATGAAAAATGACCGGACCTTTGTCTTATCCAGACCATATCTGCATTTTTCCTTAGTCCACTGATAATGCGCCCTCTGGCAAGTTAGTCGCTATCTTCAATTCTGAGGTTTAGCTTGACATACACCATTCCATGTAATAATATACTAATATGAATCCAAGTCAGCCAGAATCTTGCCCGGCCCCTTGCCTCCCAAAGCCCTCTTTAGGAAAACGTCCATTATTGTCTCTTGAGCAAGCCTTAGAGCTTGTCAGCCTGTTCAAGGTGCTGGCCAACGACACGCGCCTTCGTCTCCTGCATGCCATAGTGCGCCAGGGAGAGATGGGCGTGATGGAACTGGCGGAGGCCCTGGGCATGAAGCCGCAGGCGGTTTCCAACCAACTGCAACGGTTGTTAGACCGAGGCATCCTGGGGTCCAGGCGAGCGGGCATCAATATTTATTACCGGATTTCAGACCCCTGTGTCATCAGCCTCCTGGATCACGGTCTGTGTCTCAGCGAAGACGCCAAAGCGAGAATCAAATGAACTCGACCGACGAAAAAGACCGGGCCTTGCAGGAGGCCCTGGAACTCTTAAAAAAGGCCACTGATGCGGAAAAATGCCGGGCCTGCGGCTGCTTCCATAACCTGGTCCAGGCCTTGGAGAAGACTTTCCCGGCAGGGCAAGGTCCCAAGGAACTCAGGGAATTAATGGCTGCGGCGAAGCAATGTCTGGTGCCGCAGCGCTATGACTGCCTGGGCTGTGAGGTTTGCCTGCCTCCCCTGGTGCTCAACGCCTTGAGCCAGGCCTTGGGCGAAGCCGTCGCTGACCTGGAAGTCTGTCCCAGCGAACCGGTTGAGGAGCGCCGGGGCTGGCCGCCTTTGCCCGGAGACTATCGGGTGCTGCGTTACCAGGCGCCGGTGGCCGTCTGCACCCTCACTTGTGAGGACCTGATGGCCGCGCTAATTAAAGAGGCCGGATCAAAAGTGGCCATAGTTGGGACGATGCACACCGAAAACCTGGGCATCGAGCGACTTATCCAGAATGTCTTGGCCAACCCCAACCTGCGCTTTGTCATCGTTTGCGGCCCCGACTCCCAGCAGGCCGTGGGTCATTACCCAGGGCAATCCTTGGTGGCCCTGGCCCGGCAGGGGACTGATGACCGCCAACGCATCGTGGACGCCAAAGGAAGGCGGCCTATTCTCAAGAACCTCAGCCCACCGGCCGTGGCCCGCTTTCGGGAAGTGGTGGAGGTCATCGACCTTATCGGCGAGACGGACGTCCGGCGGATTCTCTCGGAAGTCAGGCGGTGCGCGGCCCGGAATCCGGGACCTGCCGCCCCCTATGCCCTCAGCAACATCGTTACGCCGGTCCCCGGTTACCTGCCTGCCCGGATGGTAAGCGACCCTGCCGGTTACTTCGTGATCTATGTGGACCGGGGCAGGGGAAGGTTATCCCTAGAGCATTACCACAATGACGATCTATTGGACACGGTGATCGAGGGCACCTCGGCTGCCGAACTTTATACCCCGGCTATAGACAATGGGCTGATTTCCCGCTTGGATCATGCGGCTTATTTGGGCCGTGAGCTTGCTAAAGCTGAAAACTCTCTCAGGTCCGGTGCCCCCTTTATTCAGGATGCGGCCCCGGTGCGACGGCTTCAGACGGAATCAACCAAACCTTGCACCTGTGTCCCGTTTTGTCATCAAGGGGGGTTTATCAATCCCTTCACCATAAATTTGGAAAAAAGGAGTTGACCATGAATTTACAAAGGTTTTCCTCGATATGTTTGATCTTCTTAATTGCCCTTTCCTTTGCAACTGCCGCCTTTGCTTTTACGGCTCCCAAGGCCGAGGGGCTGGATGTGGACACGGTGTACTCGGACCCCTTCGCTTATAAAGGCGAGATCAAGGTGCGCGGCGCAGTGGCGGGCCTGGAATCGGAAAAAAACTGGTTTCTGGTTATCGATTACCGCGAATATGTAGCCTGCCAAGGGACTTCCTGCCCTGCCAAGTGGATCACGGTGTCCGTTAGCGGCAAGCTCCCCGAATCGGGCAAGGTAGTGGAAATCAAGGGCGTTATCGAAAAAGATGAGACTGGCAAAGGCGGTTTCGTCCTCAAGGCCAGCGAGGTCAAGGTTAAATGACTCGCGGGAAACTCGTTTTAAAGAATCTAACCCGCAAAAAGACCCGTTTCCTGTTTACGGTGTTGGGCATCTCCGTGGGCATCGCCTCCCTGGTGACCCTCTTGTCCCTGGGGACCGGCCTGGAAGCCGAGGTGCGGAAACAATCTCAGGAGTTGGGAGCCGAGTTGGTGGTTACCCCCAAGGGCTGGTGCGCCTATGAGCAGATTTCCGTGCTCACTGGCGAAACCCTACCCGAGGCCATCCCCAACGCAGACGTGGAAAAAGTCGCCTCAATTAAGGGCATCACCGCTATTCCCTACTTGGTGCAGCGCACCGCCATCAAGAACCAGCCGGTAACTGTGGTGGGGATTCTTCCCGAGCCAATGAAGCAATTCAAAAACTGGCAGGTTGAAAAGGGCGAATATCGCCTGGACCGGGAAAGCTTGGTGGTGGGCTTTAGCATCGCCAAGCAGTTCGAACTGAAAACGGGCGACAAGCTTACCATTCGCGGAACCGAGTTCCTTTTGAGCGGCATCTTGAAAGAGATGGGCAACCGGGACGACCTGGTCATCTATCTGGACCTGACCACCGCCCAAAAACTCTATGGGGTGGGGGACAAGGTTTCTTTCATCGCGGTGAAGGTGGACGACATTACCCGGATCGAGCAATACAGCCAGGAAATCCAGGAGCGGGCTAATGTGGCGGTAGTCTCCGACAAGCAACTGATCAAGTCGGTGATGGCCATCGTGGGGACGGTGCGCAACACTCTCCAAATGATTGCGGCGGTGGCGGTCCTGGCCGCGGCCTTCGGGATCATCAACACCATGCTCACAGCCATCCACGAGCGCAAACGGGAGATCGGCATCCTCCAAGCCCTGGGAGGCAAACGGAGAACGATCTTTTTCCTGTTTCTGTACGAATCGGCGCTTTACGGCATCGTGGGCGGCGTTGTCGGTCTAATTGCGGGGTTTGCGTTCTCCTTTTTCGCCGCCCCTTACATCCAGCAAAGCGAATTTACTGCCTTCCTGGGCAGCGCCCAGACCGTCGAGATTTTCAACCTGGCGGTTATTGGCCAGGCAATGCTCTTCTCGGTGCTCGTCGCATGTCTGGCCGGTATATACCCCGCCTGGCAGGCTTCCAGGCTTTCCCCTGTGGAGGCCATAAGCTATGAGTGATATGATCATTCGTACTGAAAAATTGACCAAAATCTATGAAAACGGCTACTCGACGGTGGCCCTCCAAGGTGTGGACCTGGAGATTCCTCGGGGGAGCCTATCCTGCATCATGGGTCCTTCGGGCCATGGCAAGAGCACTCTCCTGCACCTCATCGGCGGCCTGGACCGGCCTACTTCCGGGAAGGTCTTCCTGGAAGACCTGGACCTGACGGCCATTGACGCCAACCGCCTGGCGGAGGTGCGCTGCCGGAAAATAGGCTTCGTTTTCCAGTTTTTCAATCTGCTCCCCATGCTCACGGTTTTGGAGAATGTGGAAATCGCCCTGATGCTTGCCGGAGTGCCGCCCAAGGAGCAGCATGAACGGGCCGGGGATTTGCTGGCCCTCGTGGGGCTTGAGGACAAGCTCCAGGCCAGGCCCAATCAACTTTCCGGGGGCCAGCGCCAACGGGTGGCTATCGCCCGGTCCCTGGCCAACGATCCCGATATTCTGCTGATGGATGAACCCAGCGGCAACCTGGACAGCAAATCCGAAAGCGAGCTTCTGCAAAACATCGAAAAGGTCAATGAGCGCGGGAAAACCGTGGTGATTGTAACCCATTCTCCCACCGTGTCCCAAGTAGCCCACCGGATATACTACATTCAAGATGGGAGACTAAAAAGAGAGGTGGAGAATTTCGGCTGATACTTCCATAATGTTGGATGTTGTTCACTGCCCTTTATGCGCATCGGTCTAATGGGTGATTGGCGTATTGATATTGCTATCATAGTATAGCTGCGACTGCGGACATTTTAAATTTTGCCCTTAATGTTAATCAGGCTTTTCCTCTTTACTCCCTCACTACTGTGTCAAATTAAAGATGACAATATGTCATTATGACCTAACAATTTATGAACCTCAAATCGTAAGCCACTGGATAAAGCCCGATTTTTCTATTTTTGGTTATGGAACATATATTGACCTGGGGGGCCAGGAGTCCCGTCTCCGGGTTTCCGATTTCCCGCCCGAGGGAGGGGCACGGGCGGGGCGTGGGGCCGCGGGCGCTGGGGTGGGGGCGGCGGTAGGCCGTGCCGGTGGCGGGGGGGAAGGTGAGTGCGTGTGCGTAACGGGCGGTGCGCTCCTATCTGGGGCAAGGGCCGGAAGGGTAGGAATAAAAGGCACTTAGCCTGTCATAATCCGGTCGGATTTATACACTTCTCTTTTCCTATTAATTCACTATAGTTATCGGGCGGCCGGTGGCCTTGGCCGGCTGGCCCTGCTCAGGCTGGGGCGGGCTGGAGGGTTGGGGCTGGACCACGGCCACCTGCGCCGAGGTGTGGATATGAATTTCCGCGCCGGCGCCTGGGGGCAACGTATCCCGGGTTAGGGCCGACACCGTGGCCCGGATGATCCCCAGGGCCGCCTGCATCTGGACCCTGACATTCTCATTATCCAGGAGGGCCTTGAGCTTCTTGATGGCCTTCCTACTCACTCCACTGAGGGAACCCTGAAGTTCTTTCAGGGTTTTCTCGTCAATTTCCTCGGTTTTTTCCGATTTTTTGGGCCTTCCACCCTTGTTCTTGGGCGGAGTGTCCGGGACAGGCTGCGCTTCCACGGTGGGCGGTGGGGCCTCGACCGGCTGGCTCACTGCCTCGCTTGAGACCAAAGCCAAATCCCGCTTTCCCTTCTTCTTCCTCTTGGTTTTCCCCACTTCCTTGAAATCCTGCAGGGCGTGACGGAGATCGTTATCGTCGGTCATCTGGGTTTACCCCTGGACACTTGAATATGATGAAATATCAAGTAGTTACGATATTCCCTCAAAATTATCTATGTATATTTAGATAGTTAACTAATTGCTTCATATGCGTAGAGAGATAGTACCCCATATGAAAATATCGGTCAATTTAAAAAAATGATGGAGTGACCCCTTGACAGCCTCACTACAGTGTATTAAGTTAAGGGGCAAGAGGCAGGGAAATCAAAAACCAGGGGGCCAGAGATGAGCGTGACGATTGGGTTGATCAGGACCAGGGGACGGAAGCTGGTTTACGGCAGGAAGTGGGCGGACGGCTTCGGGTTCGGCCTTAACCTCATTCCTGGGCGGTGGGGGTTTTATGCCTGGGTCATTTGGCGGGAGGCGTGCTGATGGGCAAGGAGATGATGACACCGGCGGTGCGGCGGGCCTTGGGGTTGAGCAAGCCCAGGAAGAAGGTGGGAGCTATTGACGTGGAGGAGTTCCTTCCCACGGTGAAGGCGATGGCCTTTTCCCTGGCCAAGACGGTGAAGATGCCGGTGGATGATTTGTTCGGCTACGGCTGCCTGGGGCTGGCCGATGCTCTGAAGCGGTACGAGAAAGCGAGGGGAGTGCCGTTTAAAACCTATATGCGTCACCGGGTGCTGGGGGCCATGTGGGACGGGGCCAGGGAGTGGGGCTGGTTTTCCCGGAAGGACCATGCCCGGTTCCACATGGGGCCGCTGGAGGACCTGGCCAGTGAGTCGTCCTTCGATCCCACCATTGACTTGTTCAGGCGGTTGGAGGTGGGGCTGCTGAAGGATAGGGCCAGGGCATGGCCGGAACGGGATAGGGAAATATTATCCCTCTATCTCCAGGGCTGCCAGCAGGTGGAGATCGCGGGGCTGATGGGGGTGACGGCCTCCCGGGTGAGCCAGATTATGAAGGGTGTGGAGCAGCGAGCCGGGGCTTAACCCTGGGGGCGGGGCGGGGGCCACGGTCCCTGCCTCGCCTTGAAGGCTAAGAACCTGAATAAATCCAATGATAGGGAGGACCGGAACATGGCAGTAGTGGCGCTGAAACAGGTGAAGAAACAGCAGGGATTGACCTTCGGGGAGGCGTTGCAGCAGGCCAAGTCTAATGAGCCGAAAGCCAAGGGCAAGAAGCCTACTATGCCCACCCTGGAGGCCACGCCGGAAGTGAAGCAGGCGGTGGACGACTACCAGGAGGCCAAGACGACCTGCAAGATGGCCGAGGCCGCCATGAACCACGCGGGGGAAATCCTCATGGAGTTCGTGCGCCAGGCCCAGGACCAAGACGGCTTCGCCGGCCGGTTCCACGGCAGCTACGCGGTGATGGGCGTCAAGCACCAGGCCAAGGTGGTCTTTGCCAACAAGTATTCCATCAACTCCGAGGATGAAGGGGAATTGGCCGCGATCCTGGGGGAGAACTTCGACAGCCTCATCGAGAAGAAATTCTCCGTGAAGCTCAAGGAGCAGGTGTTCACCGACGAGGCCCTCCAGGCGGAATTGATGGAGTTGGTGGGGGAGCGGTTCGCCGACTTCTTCGAGACCACGGCGAGCCTGGGGGTCTGCGACAACTTCAACCAGCTTATCTACCAGGTGGTGGCCCCGGAGCAGATGGAGAGTCTCAGGACCTTCGCCCGGCAGTATAAGCCGTCCATCAGGTAGGAACCGGGACAGGGGGGGCAGGGGCAGCCCTGCCTCCCCGGGAGGGCAGGATGCGGATTGACAGCTTCAAATATTTCTACCCGGAAAGGCCGCGGCTCCTGCACATTGAGCAACCCCTGTTCGAGCAGTTGAGCCGGGACCCCAACTGGGTGGCGGAGCCGAAATACAACGGCAGCCGCTTGCAACTGCACTTGGTCAATGGCGCCTGGCAGTTCTGGAACCGCCACGAGCAGCCGATGGTTTACACCCCGAGCCGGGAAGTGTTGGACGCCCTGGCCGGATTGAACCTCACCGGCTACTGGCTGTTCGACGGGGAACTGCGGCATAAAAAAACCAGGGGCATCAGCCACAAAATCGTGCTCTACGACTTGTTCATCCGCCAGGGCGGGTTACTCCTGGGCCAACCCTTCGAGGACCGTAGAAGCCTCCTGGAAACCCTGCTGCACTACCGGGGCGACTACCACGTCCTGAGCCTGGCCCCCCAATATGAGGAGAACTTCCGCCAGGTCTTCGGGCTGCTCACCCAGGATGAGGAAATCGAAGGGCTGGTGCTTAAAAACCTGCAAGGACAGCTTCAGCTGGGCCGGAGCCGGGCCGTGGAGAGCCGGTGGATGTGGAAGGTGAGAGAGGCTTCCAACACGTATCGATTTTAAGGAGGGAACAATGGCTAAAGTTTACGTCTTTCAAGGGGTGGACGATGTGGACCCGGAGTGGGTGGGGGAAATCGAGGAGGCGCTGTTTAAATGCTGAATGGGCGCAACGCGGTGGCGATAGTGATTTGGGTCATCATTCTGGCCTTGCTAATCTGGGGCCGGGGATAGTAAAGATATGAAAAAGGCCGCGTGCTACCTCCGGGTCTCCACCCAAGAGCAGTCCGCCAACGGGGTGAGCCTGGAAGCCCAGGAGGAACGGCTGCGGGCTTACTGCGCCCTGGCCGGGCTGGACGCGGCGGCCATCATCCGGGAGGAAGGCGTCTCCGGGGCGAAGCCCTTGGCGGTTCGCCCCGGAGGGACGGAGTTGCTGGCCCTGGTATCTGCCAGTAAGATAGGGCACATTGTGGCCTTAAAGCTGGACCGGCTGTTCCGGGACGCGGCCGACGCCCTCCACCAAAGCCGGGCCTTCGACAAGGCGGGCATCGCCCTGCACCTGGTGGACATGGGCGGGCAGAGCTTGAACACCGCCTCGGCCATGGGCCGCTTCTTTCTCAACATGATGGCCGGGGTCGCGGAGTTGGAGCGCAACCTCATCGCCGAACGCACCGGCCTGGCCCTGGCCCACAAGAAGGCGCACCGGGAGGTTTACGCCCCGACGCCGTACGGCTTTGACCGGGAAGGGAGCATCTTGATCGAGAACCCGGCGGAGCTGGAAGTCGTGGCCCGGATCAAGGAATGGCGGGCCCAGGGCTGGAGCCTCCGGAAGATCGCCCGGGAGTTGAACGAGACGGGGACCCCCGCCAAAAACGGCGGCCGCTGGCATCCCGGCACCGTCAAATATCTATTGGAGAACAACCTTTATGACGCCGGCAGAATTTAAGGAACTGCGCCTCAAGCTGGGATATGAAACCCGCCGGGAACTGGCGGAGCAGATGGGAGTCACCCGCTCCTGCATCGAACATTGGGAGTATGGCCGCCGCCCGATCCCGAAGTATGCGGAGAAGCTTATCAAGTGTCTGCTCGTGGCTAAACTGGCGGAAAAGCAATTGGGGATAAAGGTGTGAGCTATTTAAACACGGTGTTTGCTTAAGTGGAGATGCATGATGACGCTGATCTTGAGTTGTCTGACAAATGAGTATGTCATACAGGTGTCTGACCGACGATTGACATTCCCAAATGGTGAAATTGCTGAGGATAACGAGAATAAGGCTGTGGATTGGGCTGGCCAAGTAATTTTTGGATATACTGGTTTGGCTCGAATTCATTTAACCACGCCTACAGATTATTGGCTGGCAGAGGCATTGCTTAAAAGTGTATCGCCCCAAGGAACTATATCGCTGAATGATGTAATAGAGTCTGTCAGAATAAAAGCTACAAAGGATTTTAAACAAGAAGTCGCTAAAAACAAGAGGTTAACTATCATAGGGATTGGTTGGGTACAGTTATTGGAAACGAAGGATACCAAACCTGCTATATGTTGGATATCGAACTACCTTGATGATGCAGGAAATGAGCTACCCGAACCTTATGAAGAATTTAAATCTAATTTACTAATTTTTAACCAGCTTCCCAATGGGTTTATTGTTGTAGCAATAGGTCAACAAGTAAATCCTGATAAGGCAAGTTCGCTTAAACATAATATTGCTAGGTGCCTTAGGCATAAGGATATTGGTCCAGAGCCTATTAGTAGGCTTCTCATCGAGGTAATTCGTGATGTAGCTAAATACAATATTACTGTTGGGCGTAGTGTTCTCGTAGCTTGCATCCCAAAGGAATCATTGCGTTCAAGTCGTATTCCCATGCCCGATGGTTCCATTGGATATATAGTTTCGTCTTCAAAGCCGAGAAAGTCCGACAGAACTTTTTTATATATTCCCGAAGGGCAGGATCAAGGGGTTGAATATGGCCCGGATTTCGTTTTGGGAGCCTCTTGGCTTCGAGGCTATTTTGCCTCTAAAACTTCTGGAAAAGATTCTATGGAAGTCAGTGTCCGAACTATGAGACTGGAACCTGGTGCAAAACAGGGAGTGATCATGTTTGAAGATGGAACTAATGGGCAATTCATAAGTCCTCCCTATAGCAGAAATCAGCCATAACTTGATAAATAGTAGTGAGGTCCCGTTAATATTCTTTATGACTGAAAAACAGTTGGGGATAAAGTGATGAGCATTACAATTAACCTGGACAGTCTAACATCACACGACCTATCCTGTTATTTTGCAGGCTCACCCCCGGTAGTAATTATTGGGTCAGGTATATCTGCCTTTGAACCAACGAGATTGCCTACCGGACAAGATTTTTCTGCCGGCGTCAGAGATGCTCTTTTCGAAACTCCAGGGCATCCACCGATAACTGTAACGGACAGAAGGCTACTAGACAAGCTTCTTAGCGATGTGCCTTTTGAAATGATAATGGAAAGATGTCCAGATCAAAGCGCAATCTTGAAATTCATATCCGAACTCTATTCGGTTGATGATTCAAATGAGATACATAACGCCATTGGTGAACTTGTAAGAAATGGGGCTATTTATTCCGTTATAACCACTAATTATGACATGGGCTTGGATCGGGCCCTTACAGGGACCTCGTTAGTAAGAGTTGTTTCGGAATCTGATGTTCCTTCTTGTGGATCACGCCTTTATTTCAAGATTCATGGTAGTGCGGATGTGCCCAGTACAATGGTCTTCAGTCTTACTCATGAGTCTGAGATGCCCTCATGGAAACGGTCACTGCTGGCTAAGGCCATTGCTGGAAGACCTTTATTACTCATCGGGTATTCAGGCTTAGATTTTGAGGTTTGCCCAGAGCTAACTCGTTGCATGCCTACTGCCATATTATGGAATTTCTTTTCGGAGAGTAGTCTTAATAGATCCCCTGGCTTTAAGCATATTGAGCGCCTAGTTCCACCTAAGATAGCCTTGATAGGCGATATGCGTGAGCTCTTTAACCTCCTAGGTATGTCGGTGAACCCATGCCCCGCTCGAAGCGGAATACACAAGATAGGTAATGAACTGAGAAGTCGCTTTGGAACCGAACTACTTCTGCTATGGAGGGTAGGAGTATTATCATCAATCGGCCATGCGAGGCTCGCACTTGAGTCTATTGAACCATTCTCTCCTTACTCCTCCATGGACTCTATCATCCTTCTCGAACATGCTCAGGCATTATTCCATAATGGGCAGTATAAATCGAGCGCCAATCAATGGTTTCACTCTGCAAGATTATCGTATGATGAACATTTCCGCCTTCATAGAGAACTTGACGCATGCGACGCACTTCGCTGTTATGGTGACTTTCGAAACGCTTGGGCGACTGTCCAAAATGTCATTTTCAAGTTGTCCACATCGCTTTACGATGATGTAGCAGTTAGAGCTATTCTAAAAGAGATGCTTCTTACATGGAATCAATTCCAGATAAGGAAAAAACTCCTTTTAGGATTAGGATGTGAAAAACTACGGAATCGTGCAAGAGGTCTAATAGAACAGGGTGCACCCGAGGCACTCCGTGTGGGCCTTTGGCTCGACTTCCAGCAATTCAAGCTGTGGGCGGAAAGATTTGAGTTTCCCGATGGCACTCTGAGTAAGCACGGCGGGTACGAGCCATTGCCTACTCGAGAGGGCTACAGGCACTTGGGTTACTTTATACCGATACTAATGGATTTATATGATAGAGCTTCAGACGTCAGAAAGACCATATCGAAAGCCGAAATCGAAGAAGGGTTCGAGGCCGCTCAGGATATGGGGTGCCATCCTGTTGCGTGGAAATTGTCTCGTTGTGCCTTGAGACGGTTTCCTGCAGAAGCTTCTTACTGGCACTATAGGTACCGAACGCACTTTAAATCTTGCCAATACTCTTGGAAGCTGCGCCTGGCATATAAAATGGCCTGGCCTTTATAAGAAAGGGTAAATAAAGGTTAACCTGCCGCCACTAAGCACGATCAAGACCGATTTATCCAGTTTGGGACCCCGCCAAAGCTATTCGATGGCCGAGGGATGCTGCCAAAAGCAGCCCTAACCATATTGCTGCGCCAATTCCGATTAGCAGGAGCTTAACGAAAAGTTCGTTTGTTGCTACCATTTGTTCTCACCCTCTTGATTACCAGAACAGCTTTGGTCGAATGATAGATTGTCTCCTAATCAAGTTTTTAGAAAATTTTAATACAATTTGGAAAGCAAAATTATTTATTATTTTTTGCATTTAAAAAGGCGGGGGTAACCCGCCCTTAATTTTGGTGAGCGGAAATTATGAGGTTTTCAGGGACATTGTCCTGGTGAGCTTGACTTTCTTTTGGGCCGAAAGAGAACATTTTCCAGGGTACGGATGATCTCGTGCTTGGCCTCCTCGATTTCATCCCGGGTGGCGTAACGGGCCGTGGCGCAGATCAGCATCCTGGCCAACAGCAATTCGCACACCTCGTGGAAGGCAACGAGCCGAATGCCTGCTTCCCCTGGAGGCTCATCGTAATTATGGAAAACTTTCCCTAAGGCCAGGGTGGCGGTGCGCCCTTGAAGGTTCGCCCAACACTCACCCCGGCCCTCGATCTTTTGGTGGCGGGTGTTGATTTCCCAATCCAGCAGGCCCAGGCGCCGTTGCCAGTAGGCGACTTCCTCCTGGAAAATCTTGAAGTCCGCCGGCGTGGTCTTGTAGGCTCCCATGCCCTTAAGAATTTAGCTCCCGCTTGAAGTCCCGGGCCGGCTTGAAGTTGATCCCGGTGGAGGCGGGTTTCTTGACGGGTTTGCTTCCCGGGGCGAAGGGGGCGCGGTAGCTGCGGGCGGCCCGGATCACCGGCTTGAAAATCCCCAGGTTGTTAAGATTCACCTTCCGGCCGGCCATCAGCTCCCGCCGCACCAGGGAGGTAGCCGCGTCCAGGACCTCCTTGACGTACTTCTGGGCGATTTGGGTTTCCCGCGCCACCCGCTTCACGAATTCCGCATGGGTCATTCTGTCGTCAGCCATTCCTTTGACTCCTTTTTTAATGTAGTGCCCAACCAGCCCAAGGCCGCTCGAAAAAATGTCCACCTTGTCCACCTTGAGCCGAGGGTGAAAATCCTAATTTTTTGTCGGTTGAAACGATTAGGTTTTATATAGCTCTCCCAAGATGGACAAGATGGACAAAAACTAACTTTTTTCCCGACCCCTTCCAAGGTGGACAAGATGGACATTTTCATTGGGTTCTGTCCATCCTGAGGGGTATCGTCAAAAAAATTTTGTCCACCTTGTCCATCTTGAGGCACCCTTAAAATTGTTTATAACTTATCAAAATTACTGGTAATAAATTTAATTATCCCGGCCCCCCAAATGTCTATCTTGTCCACCTTTAGCGTCTTTTGAGAATGTCCACCTTTATCCCTCCCAAGGTCCGCCTTCGCCCTCATTAACTTCCCCGCGAACGTTGAAGTTATATTTTGACGGGTCGAGCTTCTCCAGCCTTCCTACCAGCTTGAACAGCCGGGGTTCGGGAGAATATCCAGTTTGAATGTTCGACTTCACCAGCCGATTCTTTACAAACCAGGCCATTTCCCGCTGGACCGTTTTCTTATCCATGTCGAACTCATCTGCCAGGTCTCCTTTGCGAATCCGATCCCCTTGCTGGCAACTCAGAAGTTGGCCCATAAGCTTTTTAAACCGCCATCCATTGCGTCCTTCTATGACTTTATCGATTTGCTTCCTTAAATCATCTATGTCTTCCAAGCCATAGCTTTCCCGGTACGCCTGGGCATGCTTGTGCAGCCGGCAGTTTTCGGCCCGGTAGATCCAATCCACCAAGAGCGCCGCTTCGCTCACGTGGTCCGGCAGCACGATCACCTGGGTGAAATCCTCGTTGGTGGAGAGGTCCAGCACGGCATAGGCCGCGGCCAGGCGGGCCAGGGTCTTGCGGAAGTCCTCGGGATAGACGATGGGCGGCTTGTCGCACCCGAACACCCGGCTGAGCTTCAGAGACCTGTGGCGGATTTCCTGGCCCACCTCAGGGGAGATAACGACCTGGTCCTCTTTCAGGTTCCAGGCGAAAAAGATCAAGGCCCGGAGGTCTTCCGCGGTCACCTGGGGCGGGTCCAGGTCTTGAGGAGGATTGAAAATCTCCTCCTTGTTCTCGATGTCGCCGGAGGTGGCGAACAGAAAAAGATCGACCCGGCGCAGCATCATGTCCGGGAATAGCCCCTCCAGGGCCTGGCAGCCGTGGCGGAAGTCCTCCATCTTGCGCTGGTTGCTGAATTGCTTGGGGTCCCGGGGGTTGCAGGAAAAAATGGTGCGGGTGGTGGACTCGAAGGTCTTGTGCTGTATCCGGTCGATCTTGATGAGGCCAGTGTCCAGCCCCTCGGCCATGGTCTTAAGTTCGTGCTGGGGGAGGTCCTGGGCCTCGTCCACGATGAGGGCCTGGCGGCTCATCTTGAGCAGGGCGCCGGCCTTGACCCGCCAGCCCTTGCGCTCGTCGTGGTCCAAACCGTAGGTGATCCCGGTGCGGGAGGCGGTGAGGCCGCTGACCCGGTCCCCGGCCCGGGCGAACTCGAAAATCCCCTGGCTGATGCTGGTCTTGCCGGTGCCGGTGTCGCCCACGATGATGCTGCTCAGCCAGCCCCGGATGCGCCCTTCGCCGGGGAAGTTGATCCACAAAGGGGAACAGAGTACAAGCAAAACCCCCAGATGAAGCTCCTGGCGCTTGTAGATACGGGTGACGTGATAGCTGAGGTCCAGGGCGATCTCGTCCACGTCCATGGCCTGGAGTTTCTTGAGGCGGGGCCGGGCCGCGTCCAGGTCGAAGCATTGATAATCCTCGTCCTGGGGGACCAGGGTGTCCACCAACAGGACCGGCTGCTGATCCCGGTAGCTGCCCACGATGCGGCCGGTGGCCTGGTACTTGCCGATCTCCACCAGGTCGCCGCCCAGGACGTAGATGGGCTTGTCCAGCTGGTTTTTCTGATTGAACTGCATGGGCTCGAAAATCTGGTGCGCGAAGACCTCCCGGACTACGATCTTGTCGGTGTCCTCCACCTTGAGGGTGGGGCGCTTGTCCCGGTCGCAGACGTAATCGCGCAGGAGGTTTTTGAACTGGCTTTCCGTGGCCCGCACCCCGGCGATGAGTATCCGGTCCCCCATGGGCACGGGAATATCTTGCTGACAGGCGCCATTGCTTTGGCCGGTTTTTTCATCCTTGGGCCCGTTGCACTTCCCTTCCACCCGGGCCTGGCAGTGGGTCACCTTGATTTTCATGGCGGCGTAGTAGGCCACGGTATTCTCCCCGAAGACCTGCAGGTCCACCGTGACCCGCTGGCCGGCATTCTCCGATTTGTCGATTTCGGTGAAACTCTTAAGCTCGATGGGGTCGGGGAGGTGCCGGATGGAGGTGGGGTAAGCGTAAGGCGGGGTTTCCTCGATGAGCTTCTTTAAAGCCTCGCCGGAGCCGCCGTCCGTGACAATCCAATCGGTGAGGTCCTTGTGTTCCTTGTCCGGCTTGTCATAGAGCCAGATTACCTTGAGGGATAATACCCGGCCACTTTCCACCGCTTCCCGGAACGCGGGCAGGACCAGGTTGTGCACCCCCTCCCGGCCTTCCTTGTCGGCATCGTAGAGCAGAACCACGTGGCGGCCATGGAAGTGTTTCACCCAATCCGGCTTGAAGGCCTTGACGCCGTTGGTGGAGCTGACCCCGATGAAGCCGGTGACCTGATCGGCCAACATGGCGTCACAATTGCCAGAAATATACACCTTACCTTCTTGCCTCACCAGGATCATCCCGGAAGACACTTGTACGCAATAAACCTCTCCTTGATAATCAGTATAACTTGTTTTAATGCTTTGCCACGAACTGTACTTTTTGTTAAGCAGTATCGAGACTTTGAACCATGAATATTGCGCCCGCTTTCTTAGCATGATCGTGGACACCATGCCGCTGGTATGGGCCATAGATTGAACAAAATCGGCATTTTCTTTGATAATCGTTGAATATTCTATTTGATTGCGATTAGGAACAGAATTGCCATCCCAGTGAAGCAACTCGCCCAAAATGAGTAGCCTTTGGTCAAGAGAAGCTTGCACCAGCCATTCAGAAGGAAAAACTTTGCCCGGAACCCAATCAGGCAAAGAAAAGCAGATTGATCTTGTGCCATCAGACAATCTGTTGTCAGAATACTCTATTTCAAGAGCATCCAGGATATGACGAAGCCTTGAAATCTTGCGTCCTTTGTGTAAACCAAATCTAGCATAACGCATTTCCTTTGGGAAGTTATTGTTATATCCATTTCCCTTGCGCTGGTCTATTGTTGCATCGGCGCTTACTGCAATGGTAAGCATTAATTGATATTCATTTAAAGGAATGCCAGGACCGTCAATCCACGTTACACGGGGAATTTTGTAATGACGATGCAAAAGCTTGGATGCATCGTGCTTTAACCACTTTCCCGCAGAATTGACGGAAACCATCTGGTGCTTAGGTGTAGAGACGGAGGTGAAGAACTTTGAATAATTCCTGACAAACTTGCCCTTATAAGGCTTTTTGATGAAAGCCTTTGGCCTGACAAAATCAGCAGCCCCGCCCTCCTTTACTTGAACAACAGGCTCGCCATTATATTTCGAGAAAGGGACCCAGCCATCGGGAGTTAGAACTTCGGCATTTCCAGGGAAACACTCGCCTTCCGTGATGATCGCCATGGACCCCGGGGGTGCCTGGGCCAGCCGTTCCAGGCCAAAAAGCCGGGCTTCCCCGAATCCCGGCCAATTCAACGTCTTGGGGGTCTTTTTGGAATTATGGAACCTGATGTTCACCAGGCGCTTGCCCACCGGGGCTGGCTCCCACACCGGGATGGTATTGCGCCCCCGGGATGGATCCCAGCCGATGTCGAACCGGGCGATGCTGGCTTCGGTTAGTCCCC
>Ga0194112_10004277_pt1 | contig 19596 bp, 22 predicted proteins | sample TA2MahC400mmetaG_FD_146191 | JGI IMG/M metagenome (GOLD analysis project Ga0194112, IMG submission 146191) | Freshwater microbial communities from Lake Tanganyika, Tanzania - TA2015016 Mahale Deep Cast 400m | ecosystem: Environmental > Aquatic > Freshwater > Lake | place: Tanzania: Lake... | reverse complement strand
CTTCTCCTCGTCAGTCCAAAGTCGCTTCGTCCGACGCGCCATCACGCACCCACAGTGTCCACTATCCATGGTGGACACTATCGATCACCCTCTATGCGCGGCAGAGCAGCGACGCCGGACGCTTACCATGACTGCCACCGCGTCTCATGCTGACCCTCATTGTCGAGAACCAGGCGCACCGCTCGCTCGCGCACTTCGGGGAAAAACTTGTTCGTCGTCTTGATCATCATGCTCCATCCTGCTCAGGAGCTGGAGCCTCCACCAAACCCGGACCGGTTCAATCCTTATCGCGACTGCCTATGACGTACACGAACTTCTGACGCGAGAGCGTCGTTAGTCGTCCACTCCTCCTCAGGGCAGAAGCCTCGGCTGGAAGTCTGTTCTGCTGTCATGAAAGGTCCGACGAGACGAAGCGCCTGTGCCTGCAGCGTCAGAAATGGAAGGACGGGGTCCAATGCACACTGCAGGTGCTGCGGCGCCTCTTCGGAAATATGGGCGAGGAAGCGCGAGAGCCCTTCTACCTCTTGTCGCAGAAGGTCAACCTGCTGAAGTACTGCAAGGGCGGCAGGCGGAAGATCCGACAGGCATTGGCCCAAAGAAGCATCAACCACTGCCATGCCCCCAAAGATATGTGTGGCCTCGGTCGCGGCACTGAGGATGACCTCTTTGAGATATGCGGGCGAAGGATTGATCACAATGCTCATTGCAGTTTTCCGGTTACCGTCTCAATGCATTTGAGAAGAGCTTCTTTGGTAAACGGTTTTGCGATGAAGTTGTTCATGCCCGACCGCTGCCCCCGTTCGATCATTTCGCGGGTAGCGGTGCCCGTGATAAGGATGAAGCCGATGCGCTGAGTGCTTGGGTTCTTGCGGAGCGCCTCGAGCAGCGAAAGACCGTCCATGCCCGGCATGTTGTAATCCGAGATCACCAGATGAACAGGTGCTGCCGCCAATCGCCGAAATGCGGTTTCGCCGTTGGCCTCATACTGGACATTGACCAAGCCCGCCCAATCCAGCGCCTGTTCGATCAGTGACCGGCTGATGGTCATGTCGTCCACGACCATGACATGAAGATTCGATTTAAGCGCCATCGGCGTTCTCCTTCAGACTGGCGCTGCCGGATATGGCAGCGAATTTCGCCGGTAATGAGTTGTGCCCGCGCTGTCGAAATACTGGCAGGCCGGGCCGTCCAGGCGTTCAGAGTGGCCCATGAACAGGGATCCGCCGGGAGCCAGCGCATGGCCGAACCGATGCCAAAGCCGCTGACGCGATGGGGTATCGAAATAGATAGCGGCGTTACGGCAAAAGATGATGTCGAACTTGCCTGTGAAGGGCCAGGCGTCATGGAGGTTCAACTCGGCGAAGCGCATGAGGCGCTGAACTTCGGGCCGGATGGTAAGCCCATCCGAGACAGGGTTGAAGAACTTGCTGCGTTGTGTCGAATTAACCGGGCGCAGGGCTTCCGGATCGTAAAGCCCCTGCTGCGCGCGCCCCACCATGACCGGATCGATATCCGTGGCCAGGATCAGAACGTCGTGCTGTCCGGCATCAGGAAATATATCAAGCAGCGTGATAGCCATGGAGTAGGGTTCTTCCCCTGACGAGCAGGCGGCAGACCACAGCCGCAGTTTGCGACCTTGTCTGACCTCGCGGATCATGGGGGGCAGGACCTCGTGGAGCAGGGATTGAAAGTGATGGTTTTCGCGAAAGAACGCGGTGACATTCGTAGTGAGGGCCGACAGCAAATGACGCCGTTCCTCCTGACCATCCGGGCCGTCGAGGCGATTGCAGTAGGCGCCGTAATCAGGCAGGGATAGAGTGCGCAGACGCTTGTTCAGGCGCGCAACAAGTAGGCTGCGCTTGGCTTCCGACAGGACAATTCCGCTGTCCTTGTAAAGAAGATCAGCGATCTTCCTGAATTGCGCAACGCTTAGTTCAGGACCAGTGATCGGTGCCGCGGCAGTCAAGCTTCTACCCCATGAGCTGCGGGCAATAGTTGCGCCAAGTCGATCTTGCGCAGGATCCGCCCGTCTTCAAGGGTGATCATGCCAGTGATGAATTCGCGAGTGGGATTTGACGCGATGTCAGGCACACTTTGCAATGTGTCATCAGCGATGGTCAGGATGTCCGAAACAAGATCTGCCAGCAGACCCACAACACGCCCCGCATGCATCGCGATGATGACGACATGTCTGTGAGACGGCTGAACTGCGCCAAAACCAAGCCGTGCGGACAGATCTACAACTGTAACTACCGAACCGCGTAAATTAATGACGCCTTTTACATAGTCAGGAGCATGCGGCAGAGTTGTTGTAGGGGTCCAACCTCGAATTTCACGGACTAGTCCGATGTCGATGCAAAAGTCCTGGTCCGCCAGCTTGAAGGCAACAACGTCGCTTCGTCCGATCAAGTTTTGTGAAATTGACTGCAGCATGGTTCACCCGTTCGACGCCATGGCGGCCATTAGCCTGCCTTGTTCGTTTGACAAAGAAAGTACGATCTCTTCAGGATCGATGATGAGGGCGATTTGGCCGTCGCCCAAGATCGTGGCGGCAGACACACCGGGAACGCGCCCGTAGTTCTGCTCCAGGCTCTTGATCACCACCTGCCGCTGATCGAAGATTGCATCGACACGAAATGCGGCACGGCGTCGGCTGTCGGTTTCCACGACGATCAGGACGCCAGACTCGGCAGATTTTTCACAAGGTGCCAGTCCAAAGGTGCAACACAGGTCGATGATGGGGATCAATTCCCCTCGGTTTGCCAAAAGTTTTGTTCCTTCTCCGATGCCGTGCAGCATCGCGCGGTTGGGCTGAAGTGTTTCCTGCACCGCAGTTATGGGAAGGACCATTGTCTGGTCGCCCAACTGGATGAGCATCCCTTCCAGGACTGCCAGCGTCAGCGGAAGCGCAATCGAAAAGGTCGTGCCTTCGCCCTCGGCAGACTGGATCATGACACGTCCACCCAAGGCCATGATCTCGCGCCGGACAACATCAAGACCGACTCCACGCCCGGAAAGTGCCGATACCTCCTGCTTCGAGGAAAAACCTGGCAAGAACAGCAGCTGATCTATCTCGGCAGGACCCAAGTTGGCGCCGGGGGCAATCAAGCCCCGCTCTTCTGCTATCTGGCGCACACGGGTGCGGTTGATGCCGCCACCATCATCGGAGACTTCGATCTGGACACGGCCTGAACGGTGGGCGGCGGACAGGGTGATGACGCCCTCAAGGGGCTTTCCAAGCCGCTGACGTGTGACGCTATCCTCAAGTCCATGATCTACCGAGTTTCGGATCATGTGCGTCAGTGGATCGATCAGCCGTTCAATCATGGTCTTGTCGACTTCGGTCTGCTCGCCGATGGTCACAAGGCGCACCGGTTTGCCGGTTGCGTCGGCTGCTTCGCGCAGAATGCGGTGCATCCGCTGGAAGACCAGCTTGAGCGGCTGCGCCCGGATTGCCATGACGCTTTCCTGAATTTCGCCAGCCAGTTGCCTGATAGAATCGAGGCCCGCGACCACGTCAGGCGCCTCGTGCAGACCTGCGGTCTGGATAACCTGCGAAAGCATTGCTTCTTTGATGACAAGCTCACCGATCATGTTCATCAGACGGTCCACCCGCTCCAGTCCAACTCGGATCGTGGGCGCGGCCGCGCTTGTATCGGCAGCGGACTGAACCGGACGCGGACTTGTTGCCGCAGGCTGAACCTCGGCTTCCGGAGGCTGGGAAACCATCACCATGTCCGGCATCCTCGTCTCACGAGGCTCAGGGTCCAGGAGGGCAGGTGGCGCGTCCTGTGTCTCGCCCGACAGGGTGCTGATCGATAGAACGCAACAATCTTCGACAAACTCGAAGACCGACAGAACCTGTGCCTCGGCCACGTCACCCAAGATCTGGATGTTCCAGGACAATCCAGGACGCTCCGCATCCCACGCGTCCAAGGGTGGAACATCGTCGACTTCAAGCCGAACTTCCGTCGAGCCCAGCTTGCGCAGTGCTGTGAGCAGAGCCGCCGGATCATTTCCTGAACGGTAAAGTTCGGACAGCGGCGTGATGCGGACCTGAAGGCAAGCGGGTGCCGCCCAAGGCAGGGCCTGCTCGAAGTCCAACGTAAGAGGCGTGAACTCTATGACCTCGCCGATCGTGTCGTCGGTCTCAATCAGGGCATCCAGTTCGGCCAACAAGCCGTCGATCAACCCGAGATCCGCGTCCCCGCCTGCACGCGCCGAGGTGATCAGGTCCGCCAGACAGTCCGAACACCGGTGGAACAGCGCCATCACCTGCGCCGACATGTCCATGCGGTCGGAGCGGATAAGGTCAAGGACAGTCTCGAAGCGGTGGGCAAACTTTACCAAATCGCTGAGGCCAAAGGCGGCTGCCCCGCCCTTGATGGAATGCACCGCACGGAACACCGCGTGGACAGTCTCCTTCTCAAAGCCCGGCTGCTCCATCTCGCGCAGTCCGCTTGCAAGTACTTCCTGAAGTTCGTCGCACTCGACGAAGAACATCTCGCGGAATTCGTCCAGATCGGCCATCATTACCTCCCAAGGACTTTGTCGATAACCGCGATCAGCCGCTCATCCTCGAAGGGCTTGACGATCCAGCCAGTTGCGCCAGCCTTGCGTGCGCGGGCCTTGAGGTCGGACCCGGATTCCGTCGTCAGAACCAAGATCGGAACTTCGTCATAGGCACCGCTTGCCCGCACATTCTCGATCAAGCCGAAGCCATCCATGTGGGGCATGTTGATGTCCGTGATGATCAGGTGCGGATCCGCGTCTGGAAGGCATCCCAGCCCTTCAACACCGTCGGCAGCCAGAAAGACCTCAAAGCCTGCTGCGCGGAGAGCCTTGGAAACCAAAGCACGAATGGTCGGTGAATCATCCACGGCGAGTATCCGAACGCTCATTGATGCGTCTCCGTTTGAAGCAGCCCGATCTGCGCTCCAAGCGCCTCGAGACCGGCCAGAAAGGCGGGGGAAGGATTGATGATGCTGAGCGTCCGGCCATCCGCTTCCCACTGCTTGCGGGCCGAAATCAGCATGTCGACGGCCAGGGCGCCAACGCGCGTAACCCGTGCCGCATCCAGCACAGCGTCCAAGCCGCGTTGTTCGAGAAGCAGTCTTGCAAGCTCAGACGTGGCCTTTCGGTCCAGCGTCTCAGGCAGTGGCAGGGCATTCACGGCGTCCACCTCGTGATATCAGCAACGATCCCTATCTAGCAGCGGGTTCTTAAGAAATCCTTGTGCCAACACCTTAAATTCGCCTAGATTTGTCTGTTTCTTTAGAACGTTTTCTTTACTCCGATCAGCTAGGGTCCTCCTGCCCCATGTGGAAGGAGCGCACGTGTCACAGCCGACCCTGCTCATTGCCGATCCTGATACCATTCGACGCAAGGAACTGGCCCTGCGTTGTGCGGATCTGCTTGGCACAAGCGTTATCTGCGCCAGCGGCCTTTCAGCAGCTTGCGTGCAGGCAAATTCCCATCGCCCGCAGTGGATCGTCATTGCCGCTGAAATCGCCGAGGCGCCCGGCTTTCCCATGCTTGGCCGCATCCTGAACGCGATTGACGCGAAATTCCTTGTCTATGGGCGTGCAGGTGTGATTGAAACGGGCGGTCGTGATCTGCAGGGCGACCCGGTCTTTGCCATTCTGTTGAATCAGCTCCCGAAGGGGTGCGGCCGGCCCTGTGCAGGAGAGCCGGCTGGCGCACTTCGGAACGGTTCGGTCAACCAAGCTGTTGATTGCGGCGATCCGCTGATCCTGATCGGAGCGTCCACCGGCGGCATCACCGCCTTGGAAACGGTTCTGGCATCGTTTCCTGCCGATTGTCCTCCCACGCTGGTGGTTCAGCATATTCGCCCTGGTTTCGCCGAGGGGCTGATTCGGCGTCTGGACCAAATGCTCGCGCCGACCGTTCGCCCAGCTGCAGACAACATGCCGCTGCGTCGGGGCACTATACATGTTGCGGCCGACAGCGAGCGGCACCTGGGGCTTGCGCTGCGTGCGGGTGCAAGAACGCGTCTTCTGGATGGTCCTCCTGTCTCGGGTCACAGGCCATCGGTTGACGTGTTGTTCGGCGACGGTGCAGTGCTGGCTCCAAAGCTTGATGTGCGCGCTGCGCTGTTGACGGGGATGGGGTCGGATGGGGCAAGCGGGATGTGCGCGCTCAGGCGTGTCGGTGCTTTCACGATCGCTCAGGACCGGGAAAGTTCGGTCGTCTGGGGTATGCCTCGGGTGGCTGTCGAGATGGGGGGCGCATCGGATGTCCTGCCCCTTTCACGCATCGGGCCAGCCTTGCTGCGCCGTCCCTCTTCTGCCAGCACGAGATCAACGGCATGACGCCCCTCGGTTCAAAGGTCATTCACGTTGTTCTGGGCGAACATGCCATTTCGGATGATCCGGATGCGATCATTACGACGATCCTCGGGTCGTGCGTTTCCGCCTGCATTCTGGACCCCGACCGCCGCATCGGCGGGCTGAATCATTTTCTGCTGCCCGACGGCGGGCCGGGAGGAGGCGACAACCGCTATGCCGCCGCCGCCCTTGAACTGCTGGTTAACGGGCTGCTGCGCCGCGGTGCCGTGCGCAGCCGGTTGCGCGCAAAGCTGTTCGGTGGCGCCAGGATGTTGGCCGGTCTGCCTGACATCGGGCAGCGAAATGCCGAGGCCGCACGACGCTTTCTCTGCGATGAAGGAATCCCACTGCTGAACTGCGATCTGGGCGGCACGCAGGCGCGTCGAATCCGGCTGTGGCCGGTCAGCGGGCGGGTCCAGTTGATGCTGCTGGGAGAGGCTCGCAGGCCCCCGCGCGAAGCACCCACCCGGCCGAAAGTGGGCGATGTCGAACTGTTCTGACGCACGCTCGGATGCCTGCACAACGCGCCCGCCCTGATTTTGCACATCATTGTGCAGCAAGTGCCACTTTGGGCGCGATGCCTTTACCCACCTCTTCCACACACCCTTGGCCTGCACGCGCGGCCACTGCTTTGCCGACACTCCGTGAGCGGTCATAGGCATCTTACCCGGAGAACATGTTCATGTTAAGAAACGTCAAGATCACTCGCCAGGTCGCGGCCGCATTCAGCCTTATCCTCCTCATGCTCGTCGCGTTCGCGGGCTTTACGTGGAACCAGATGGCCAATCTGTCCCGCGTTCAGCACGAGGCCCATCTCGCCGCGCAGCGCGCGCTGAATGCTGCCCTTCTGGAAGGAGGAGTGGCCGACAGCCGCAGTGCAGTAATGGCGTTCATGAAGTCGGAAGCTCAGCAAGATGCCGACCTGATCGTCGAAGCTATGAGCCATGTTCGGGCTTTGGCGATCGAGGCACGGAACCTGGGCAGCTCGGACGCTGATCAACTGATCGAGTTGAAGGATCGTCACATCGAAGAGGTACGCCAATTTGCTGACCAGTATACCAAACAGGCCGCAGATATCGATCAAGCGCAGGAGATCGGAGTTACGCAGCGGCGTTCCATGGACGCAGTGAAGGATCTTCTGGAGGCTCGGGGCGATCGCGACCTATCCTATCTTGCCCTTGAGGCATCAAACGCGTTTCTTGTCACGCGCGTGCGCATGGACCGTTTTTTTGTAAAGGGCGACGACGCCGGATTCGAGGAAGCCGTCAAACCGTATCAAGAGGTTCGCGGTGTACTTTCGCAGTTGGCGGCCGCGCCACTGACAGTCGAAGCCCGGCAGATGGTGACAGGAATCCAAGCGGCCGTCGATGATTACTGGCAGCGTGCTACGGCCATCCGTGCGGCCGCGCCGCAGCTGAACGAGACGCTTGCGCAGATCGAGAGCACGACCGACGAGGTGGTGACGGTTGTCAAGGCCATGGGCGCAGCCGCTGTCGAGGCAAAGCAGGTCCATGACCAGGAAGCGTCTGCCATCTCCCGAACCACCAGCAGGTCCGTGCTGGGCGGTGTGGCGATTGCCATCTTGATCGGTGCGCTTGTTGCGGGGATTTTGTCCCGCGCGCTCAGCACGCGCCTGGCGAGGACGGTCGGGCAGACCACCCGCCTTGCCCAAGGCGACCTGAGCGTAGAAATCACCGGTCGCGAAGGTCGGAACGAACTGGCGGACTTGGCCCGGGCCTTGTCCGTGTTCAAGGAGAACGCCCTTGAGCGGCAGCGTTTGGCGGAGGATACTCGGCGCAGCGACGAAGAGGCAGCCACGCGGCGCGAAGCCTTGATGAAAGAACAGGCGCGGGTCGTTCGGGACATCGGCGACGGGTTGAACCGTCTGGCACAAGGCGACCTGACGCAGGAAATCCCGAGCCCGCCCTCCGATCCGTTTCCGGCAGGATACGATGCTCTGCGGGAATCCTTCAATTCGGTGGTTTCGAGCCTGGCCGGAACCGTCGCTCGCATTACCGATGTTGCCGATCAGGTCAGAGGAGGGTCGGACGAAATCACTTCGGCTGCTCACGATCTTTCCAGCCGCGCGGAGACACAGGCGGCGACCCTAGAACAATCGGCGGCGGCCTTGAACGAGATGAGCGAAAGCGTCCGCTCCACCGCCGACCGAGCCAAGCAGGCAGAACAAGCCAGCCGCAGCAACCGCGAGATCGCAGAGACCAGCTCGGCCGTTGTGCGTGACGCAGTTGCGGCAATGAAAGGTATAGAGAAATCGTCGGACCAAATCACCCGCATCATCGGGGTGATTGACGACATTGCGTTCCAGACCAACCTCCTGGCGCTGAATGCCGGAGTGGAGGCGGCGCGGGCCGGCGAAGCAGGACGTGGTTTCGCGGTGGTTGCGTCCGAAGTGCGCGGACTGGCGCAACGCGCCTCCGAATCGGCGCGCGAGATCAAGGCATTGATCTCAGACAGTGCGGCACAAGTGAAGGCGGGATCCGCCTTGGTAGGTCGCACAGGCGAGAGCCTCGACCTGATCCTCGGCAAGGCGCAGGAAGTGTCTGATCAAGTCTCGGCCATCGCATTGGCCGCCAATGAACAGTCGATCGGCCTGGCTGAGATCAATGCTGGAGTGAATCAGCTGGATCAGGTGACTCAACAGAATGCTGCTGTGGCTGAGGAAACGAACGCCGCAGCGGTATCGCTGCAGCAGCGCTCGCAAGACCTGATTTCAGAGATTTCCCGCTTCCGCGTCAATGGCATTGCACGTCCTGCATCCAGAAGGACATGGCCGGGGCGCACTGCTGCCGCTGAGGCCGAATCTCTGGCCCTGAGGGTGGTTGGCGGACGTTCCGAAAGTGCGGCGCAACTGTTCGAGTTTTAAGCGTGTTCGAGGCCGGTCGATTAGCTGGCCTCGAACCTAATGCGGCGCCTGCCTTGGCAACAGTGCAGCGGAAATCTCGAAAAATGTCGCGGTCAATGTGGCGCTAACGTGATGTTAATCCTGGCTCTTCATTATGGTGGCATGCGTAACTTTAAAATCACTCTTTCCAGTACTGGATCATATCGTGACGGACATTGACCAAGGCTCCTCGGTGGATCTGCAGGCGCGCCTGGAGTTTCTCAGGCTGGACGATGTAGCGCAGGGGCGGCTGCGGAAGATAGCAGGCCGCGTCGATGCCAGCATCAGCCGGGCGCTGGCCGAATTCTATGATCGTGTCAGACAGACGCCGCATCTCCGGAACTTCTTCCGGAACGGCGCGCAGATGGAAAAGGCGCAAAGTGAGCAGCAGCAGCACTGGCAGCGCATCATGTCTGCAGATTACGGGCAGAACTATGCAAGCGCGGTGCAGCGGATTGGCGCCGTCCATGCAACGATCGGGCTGGAGCCGCGCTGGTATGTCGGCGGCTATGGGATTGTGCTTGATCATGTCATCCAGGATATCGTCGTGGAACGCCGCACCCTGACGGCCGGCGCGCGCAGACATCTGGCCTTGGATCTTTCGGCACTGATTCGCGCCGCGCTGCTGGACATCGAGCTTTCGGTGACAACATACCTGCAGCAGATCGATGCACGGCGCGAGGCGCTTGAGAAGGCACAGCATCAGGCATTTGAGTATCTGGCCTCGGCTTTGGGACAGCTGTCCGAAGGAGACTTGAGTGCACGCGTCGACGCGGCGCTATCTGAGAGGACAAGCTTCAACCAGACTATCGACACGCTTGGATCAACCATTTCATCCGTCCGGAGGGCAGCCGAAGAAATCGAAAACGGCACCAGTGAGATTGCCGCAGCTGCGGACGATCTTGCACGGCGGACCGAGCAACAAGCCGCAAGTCTGGAGCAGACGGCTGCCGCATTGAACGAGATGACGTCGGCGGTGCAGGACTCGGCCCGTCGCAGTCGAGAGGCCGAGGAAATGGCTGCCCGCGCGCGCGACGTTGCCGGCCGGGGTAGCAAGATCATGGAGGAAACCCGGGTCGCGATGTCGAACGTGTCGTCAAGCGCAGGCGAAATGGGTCAGATCATCAACGTGATCAACGAGATCGCGTTTCAGACTAACCTGCTTGCCTTGAACGCGGGCGTGGAAGCCGCCCGTGCGGGAGAAGCAGGGCGCGGTTTCGCCGTTGTCGCCGCTGAAGTCCGTGCCCTCGCGCAGCGGTCTGCGGATGCCGTTCGCACGATCCAGGGCCTTATCGACCGTAGTGTCGATCAGACCGCGCAGGGTGTGAAACTGGTCAGCGCCACCCATGCCACCCTGGACGACATCGTGTCCGTCTTTCGCGAGATCGAGACCACTGTCACCGAGATGGCCGCGACTTCGCAGCGTCAGGCGCTGAGCATTTCCGAAATCAACAGTGCCGTCCGCTACCTTGACGATGTTACGCAGCAGAATGCGGCCATGGTTGAAGAAGCAAGCGCGACGAGCAGCCTGTTGAAAGCGGAAGCACAATCCCTGACGCGGTTGGTCGACCACTTCACGGGTATTCCGGAGCAAGGCGTGTCACAGGAGACCACTTGGGCAGGCGAGCGCAATCGAGCCGTGACCGGCTCGTACAAAGGCGGACGTCGCCTGAGCTGAGGGACGAACGCGAGTCCGACACAGGCCGTGCCGGACCCATAGCCCGCAGCCTTGCGGTACGAAGCAAGCTGCTTGTATGCGCCAGAAGGTTCTTTCCGATGAAACCGGTTGACGTCGGTGTGGTTGAGGCGAGAGCGGCAGCATCAGTGGCAGCATCAGTGGCAGCATCAGTGGCAGCATCAGTGGCAGCATCAGTGGCAGCACATGACGAACAAGATCACGTTTTCCTTGGCAGATCATATAGGGGGGTTGGCGGTTGGTCTTGAATGGCTGGTTGTCCTGATCGAGATCCTTGCAATCGCGATCCTGCTGCTTGGAATGATCCGCTTTTCCACCCGGTTCGTGACGGGAGAGGCAATGGAGGCCAAGGCACATGAGCGTTCGCATCACCTGAACTGCGGCCGGCTGGAACTGGGGCGTCACATCCTAGCCGGACTCGAGGTGCTGATTGTTGCCGACCTAATCCGCACGGTGCTGCACATGAGCTTTGGCAACCTCCTGCTGCTGGGCGGGCTGGTGCTGATCCGCTCGTTCATCTCGTTCTTTCTGGAGCATGAGCTGCGATCACTGGAAGATCGCTGAGCGCCAGCCTTGCAAATCTCGCGCGGGCGCTGTCGGCCCCGTTCAAGGCCAAGCCGCTGCTCTCTCCAGATGATCAGGATGCCGGCAAGGATGACCAGAGCGGCGCCCCAGAGTACCGGAAGAAGCAGTGGCTCGGCAAAGATCCACCAGCCGATCATTGCTGGCAGCAGGATCGACACTTGCTCGAAAGGCGCGACGACCGAAGCATCGGCAGTTTCATACGACGCCGTCAGCAGGATCTGCTCGGGCCTTCCACGGCACGCTGGTCACCACCAGCCTTGCCCCAATTCCGCCGTTCGGCATCACCAAACTCTAAAGTGGCGTCGTCAGCGCAAGCAGCGTGGAGGTGACCGACAACCCATAAATGATCGCCAAGATGCGTTCTTCCTGACCGTGGCGGCGCAAGCATCTGCGCCAGGGCGAGACAGACGTCGTCTCCAAGTGCCAGCCCGGCGCCGGTGCTGCGGACCGGTGCGTCGCCGCCGCACCCTGCCAGTCGCGACGACAGCACGAGCATCACGCCAGCCGTGCCAAGCCCGACAACAGGAACAGCCGGACATCCTCGCGCAGAAACAGTCCGGGAAACCGACGATCAGCAGCGGCCCCGCATAACCAATGGCAGTAACCTCAGGAACGGTCTGCAGCTACAAGAAGTTCAGGCCGATGGACAGCGTTCCCACAAGGCCGCGCCCTAGCTGGACCCGGGGCCGCCGGTCCTGCAGCCCCGGGTCCAGCTTCCTGCGCCACATCAGCCGCGCAACGATGGCAGAAGGGCAAAGAACGACCTGAAGAACACCTGCCGGTCTGCAGCGATCGCAAGGGCCGTTAAACGCCGCCTTGACCAGCGTGGCCAGCACCGTGAAAACGGTGACGCTGGCGCATTTCATAGAACTGGCCCAGGGAGGAGCTGCGGCAGGATGCATAGGCTGGTCCGAAATGAAGTCTCGTTGGAAGTGACGGTTGGCAGATGATGCATGGTCCATGGATGTCCGGGAACATCATGCCAGAGCGGCGGTTCCACCACGCATGACCATGACGCCGACCACAAACTCGAAACTGCAAGGGTCACGACCGCAGCCTGTGGCCCCGAATGGCGGGCTGCGTATCGTGATGATCTGCCCTCCGCTGCACAGCCATCTTCGCGCCTTCGAGGCGCTGGCCCTCTCGTTGCGCGCGCGCGGGCATCGACCGGTCTTTCTGGCGGAGGCGGGCGCGGCCATTGCATCCGGCCATGAGGTTCATCATCTGCCGGGCCAAGGGGAGGATTCCGGCAGCGGCTGGCTGGCGGGGGATATCCGTCGGGGCGCGCGGCGCAGCGACCGGCTGTGTCGCCTTGGGCCGGCGATCCTCGACCGGCTGGCTCCCGATCTGATCCTGGGTGATCAGACCGAACCTGCGGCCGGCCTGCTGGCGGCCGCACTGGCCATTCCGTTCCTTTCAGTCGCCTGCGCCCTGCCGTTCGACCCTGAACCCGGGATCGCCCTGCCGTTTCTGTCCTGGCCCTACGACACCTCGCAAGCCGGGCTGAAACGCAACGCGGGGGGCGAAAGGATCGCGCGCCTGTTGATGGCCCCCCACCGTCGCGTCATCCGGCACTGGAGCGAACGGTGGCATCTGGGCCAGCGCGAGGATTTCGCCGACTGTTTGTCTCCCTGCCTGACGTTGTCCCAGACGGTTCCGGGCTTTGACCATCCACGGCCCCAAAGCGGCCGACGGATCGTCGAACTAGGGCCTTTCGGCAGGACCGACACCCAGGATTTTCCGGCCGACATCATCCCAGACAGGGGCCGGCCGCTGGTCTATGTCTCACTCGGAACGTTGCAAGGCCACCGCTGGCGTCTGCTGGCGCGCATCGCACACGCCTGCCGCACGGTCGGGGCACAGGTGCTGGTATCGCACGGGAACGCGCTGGAGCCCCGTCAGGCAAGCCGCATTCCTGCCGACTGGGTCCGCAGCTTTGTCCCGCAACAGGCGGTGCTGGCGCGGGCAGACATGTGCGTGACGCATGCGGGGCTGAACACCACGTTGGAATGCCTGGCACATGGCGTGCCGATGCTGGCGCTGCCGTTGACTCATGACCAACCCGGAGTGGCGGCCCGGATCGAGGCCTGTGGCGCGGGGTTGCGACTTGGACCCGCAGCACGCCGCTCAGGCCGCATCCGGGCGGCGGTGGAGCAGTTGCTGTCCCAGCCTGGCTATCGTGACGCGGCAGGGCGCTTTGCGCGCGAAAGTGCCGGATGGGAGGGGGCGATGGGCGCCATCCGACAAATCGAGGAGGTCATGGCAGCAGTCCTGCGGCACGCAGCAGCCCGATCATGAACCCGTCGCCGATCCACAAGGCCAGCACCAGTTCCAGCCCCGCCACCACCAGCACCACCACCCACCACGGCAGCGGCCGCGCCAGGGCCGCGCCCAGAACCGCCGCGCCGGTGTCGGCCAGCGCGTTCAGGCGGCTGTCGCCCCGGTAGGCCAGCGGCTCATCGGGGTCATAGTTGAACAGGTGAATGCTGGCCGGCAGGTTTTCGGCCAGTTCCCAGATCGTGCTGCTGACCACGACCGCCGCCAGAAGGGTCCACAGCGACCATCGCGGCCGAAGCGCCATCAGCAGATGCGCCATCAGCCCGCCTGCGACCACATGCATCAGCGTGTAAGGGTCCAGCATCACGCGCGAGTTCAGCTCGGGGTCCGTGGGCATGGTCCAGATCAGCCCGCAGTCGCAACCCCAGGGCCGCTCCAGCCAGGCGAAGAAGGCCAGCTTGACCAAGGTGGCCGCCAGGACAACCGCCAGGCATATGCCGACGGACAGGCCGCGGCGGTTCGCGGGGACAGATGAGCGCAGCAGCGAGCGCGAGCGGGCGCCAAGGGTATCGTTGATCATTCGGACCGTCCGGCTAAGGGCAGGGGCAGGAGGCTTCCGCAAGGGATGCCGCGAAAAAGAACGCCAGCCGCCGCAAGGGGGGTTCCCCCGGAACATCATCTTGGGCCTGTGACCTATCGCGTGATGGTCATGGTGACCATGATGCGTCGGGCGGAACGCTGGACTTGGCAGGCTGCCGGGGCCACGTCCCGCGTGCCCTTGTCCGATCCCGATCACGGCTTTAGCTCGGGATACGACACTCAGGGGGCGCCATGTCGATCACGATCACCGGGATGACAAAGCGGTTCGGGCAGACCGATGTCCTTCGCGGCATCGACCTGTCCGTGGCCGAGGGCGAGCTGATGGCCCTGCTGGGCCCGTCGGGGTCTGGCAAGACCACCCTGCTGAAGATCGTGGCGGGCCTTGAATGGCCAGATGTGGGCGGGCTGCAGGTCGGCGGCCAGGACTGGCTGCAACTGGCGGCGCGCGACCGCCGCATCGGCTTTGTCTTTCAGCACTACGCGCTGTTCCCGCATATGAGCGTGCGCGACAATATCGCCTTCGGCCTTTCGGTCCGCCCGCGGGCCAAGCGTCCGGGCCGGGCGCAGATCGCCGCCCGGGTGGATGACCTGCTGGACTTCCTGCAGATCGCCCCGCTGGCCGACCGTTATCCGGCGCAGCTGTCGGGCGGGCAGCGCCAGCGCGTGGCTCTTGGCCGTGCCTTGGCGATCCAGCCGCGGGTGCTGCTGCTGGATGAACCCTTCGGTGCCCTGGATGCCGCCATCCGGCGCGACCTGCGCCGCTGGCTGCGTGGCGTACACGAGGCCACGGGCTCGACCACGATCTTCGTGACGCACGACCAGGAGGAAGCCTTCGAACTGGCCGACCGCGTGGTTGTCATGGGCGAGGGCAGGATCGAGCAGATCGGCCATGCCGACGAGATCCACGATCATCCTGCCACCCCCTTCGTCGCCCGCTTCATGGGTGCCACGACCGTTCTTCCGGTCACGTTGCAGGCCGGCCGCGCCCTGGGGGCGGGGCTGGACCTGACGGCGCTGCCCCGGCGCGCGCTGCCCGACGGACCGGCCCGGCTGTTCGCCCGACCGGCCGACATCCGCGTCCAGCCGGACCCGAACGGACCCTGGCGCATCGACACCCTGTCCAGCACAGGCGCCGAATTGCGGCTGCTGCTGAGCCATCCTGACCTGCCCGCGGCCGAGGCGCAGATGCCCCGGCGCGGCGCGCCCAGCCTGGCGCGAGGCAGCGCCGTCACCCTGCGCCTGGAGGCGGGTTCGGTGTTTTCCGACCATCGTCCCCTTCCGGCTGTCCCCGTCACGCCCTTGCGAAAGGAACTGTTCAAATGAAAGTGACCCTTGTTGCCATGGCGGCCGCGCTGGCCCTGGCCACGCCCGCCGCCGCGCAGGACCGTCTGCTGAACGTCAGCTATGACATCGCGCGAGAGCTGTTCGAGGCGCTGAATCCCGCGCTTGCCGAACATTGGCAGGCCGAGACGGGGCGCAGCATCACCATTGACCAAAGCCATGGCGGATCGTCCCGGCAGGCCCGCGCCATTCTGGAAGGGCTGCCGGCGGATGTCGTGACCTTCAACCAGGAAACGGACATCGACGTGCTGGCCGAAGGGGGGCTCTTGTCCGCCGACTGGCGCGAAGCCTTTCCGAACGGCGCCTCGCCCTATTATTCGCTGCCGGCCTTTCTGGTGCGTCAGGGGAATCCCAAGGAAATCGAGGATTGGGACGACCTGGCGCGCGACGATGTGGCGCCGATCTTTCCGAACCCCAAGACCAGCGGCAACGCACGCTATACCTATCTGGCCGCCTATGCCTATGGCCTGGCGCAGAACGACGGCGACCAGCAGGCCGCGCAGGATTTCGTGCGCAGCATCTTTGACAGCGTTCCCGTCTTTGACACGGGCGGGCGTGCGGCCACCCAGACTTTCGCGGAACGCGGCATGGGCGACGTGCTGGTGACCTTCGAGGCCGAAACGGGCCAGATCGCCGCCGAATACGAGGCGCAGGGCTTCGAACGCGTGACACCGTCAATGAGCCTGTTTGCCGCCTTTCCGGTGGCGGTCGTGACCGAAAATGCCGAGGCGAACGGTTCGACCGAGGCGGCGACAGCCTATCTGCAATGGCTTTATTCGCCTGACGCACAGCGCATCCTGGCCGACAACCATTACCGTGTCACTGACGAGGCCGTGGCCGCCGAATACGCGGACCGGCAGGCCGCAGTCGATCTGGTCACCGTGGACGATGTCTTTGGCGGGTGGGATGCCGTGCGCGAAGAGCATCTGGCCGACGGCGCCATCCTGGACCAGGTCTTCGTGAACCGATGATCGCGGCCGCCGCCCCCGTCCGCGCCAAGCGCGTGCTGCCCGGGTTCACGCTGAGCCTGGGCACGACGCTGCTGTATCTGGTGCTGATCGTCCTGATCCCCATCGCGGCGCTGATCCTGAAGGGGGCCGAGATCGGGCCCGAGCGGTTCTGGCAGATCGTCAGCAGCGACCGCGCCGTGGCGGCCTTTCGCATCACGATCACGGCGGCGGCCATCGCGACGGCGGTCAACGCCGCCTATGGCCTGCTGATGGCCTGGGTTCTGGTGCGTTATGACTTTCCCGGCAAGCGTCTGCTGGATGCGCTGATGGACGTGCCCTTTGCGCTGCCCACGGCGGTGGCAGGCCTGTCGCTGACCGCGCTGTTTTCCGCGAACGGCTGGTTCGGTTCGGCGCTGGAGGCGGCAGGCCTCCAGGTTGTCTACACGATCTGGGGGATCGCGCTGGCCATGGCATTCACCTCGGTCCCTTTCGTCGTGCGCACGGTCCAGCCGGTGCTGGAGGATCTGGATGTCTCTCTGGAACAGGCGGCCGAGACATTGGGCGCCCGTCCCTGGCAGATCTTTTCCCGCGTCGTCTTTCCCGCAATCCTGCCGGCGTGGCTTGCAGGCTGCACCACCGCCTTTGCCCGGTCCCTGGGTGAATTCGGCGCGATCGTGTTCATTGCCGGAAACCTGCCCTTCCAGACCGAGATCGCGGCGCTTCTGGCCTTTATCCGGCTGGAGGAATACGACTACAACGGCGCCGCGGCGATCGCGCTGGTGCTGCTGGGCTTTGCGCTGGTGCTGCTGGTCGCCTCGAACCTTCTGCAGAACTGGGCTGCCCGTCACCGCGAGGCCGCGCGATGAACCCGCCCGACCTGATCGCCCCCGGCTACGCGGTGCCGCCGCATCACGGACATGCCGCCCGGACAGGCGGGGCCCGCCTGCTGATCGGGCTGGCAGTCGGGCTGACCCTGCTGTTTGTGGTAGCGCCGCTGCTCTATATCTTCGTGCGGGCCTTTTCACAGGGCTGGCAGGTTTATGCCGACAACATCCTGAACCCCGCGACGCTGCACGCGATCTGGCTGACCAGCCTTGTTGCAGTCATCGTCGTGCCGCTGAACGTGGCATTCGGCATTGCCGCGGCATGGGCCGTGGCCAAGCACCGCTTTCCCGGGCGCGGCATCCTTGTCACGATGATCGAGATTCCGTTCTCGATCTCGCCCATCATCGCGGGCATCTGCTATCTGCTGCTATATGGCCGCCAGGGGCTGCTGGGACCGTGGCTGCAAGCGGCCGACCTGCAGGTGATGTTCGCGCTTCCGGGCATCGTGCTGGTGACGATGTTCGTGACTGCCCCCTTTGTCGCGCGAGAGGTGCTGCCCCTGATGCAGGCGCAGGGAACCGACCAGGAGCAGGCGGCGGTGACGCTTGGAGCCTCGGGGTGGCAGGTCTTCCGGCGTGTGACGCTGCCCAATATCCGGTGGGCGCTGCTTTATGGCGCGGTGCTGTGCACGGCGCGGGCGGTGGGCGAGTTCGGAGGGGTATCGGTGGTGTCCGGCAACATCCGCGGCCAGACGAACACGCTGCCACTGCATGTCGAACTGTTGTTCAATGACCTGAACGCGGTGGGGGCCTTTGCCGCGGCCTCGACCCTGACGGTGATCGCGCTGGTGGCGCTGGTGATCAAGACCGCGCTGGAGGCGCGGCGCTAACCCTCCATCAGGGCGACCAGGTCGCGGAAACGCTCCCCTTGGACCAGCACATGGTCCGTCATCGCCTGCGCTGCGGCCTGGGCATCGCCTGCCCGGATGGCCGCTGCGATGCGCCGATGCTCCTCCAGCGAGGTGAGGACACGGCCCTGTGCCTGCAACTGGCGGCGGCGATAGGGTTGCAGCACGGCCTGAAGGCGCAGGGTTTCGCCCTCAAGGAAAGGGTTGTGGGCGGCCCGATAGATCGCCTGGTGAAAGAGGGTGTTCTGCGCGTAGTAGCCGTCGCTATCGCCCGAATGGGCGGCGGTCTCGCAGGCGTCCAAACTGGCCGCGATGCGGTCGTGGTCGGCGCGGTCGGCGCGGCGGCAGGCCAGCCGGGCGCAGAAGGATTCCAGTTCAGCCATCAGCTCGAACCGCTGCATCAGTTCCGGAATGCCCAGCTTGGCCACGAAGGTGCCCCGCTTGGGCTGAACGTTCAGCAGGCCCGACGCCTCCAGCGCCTGCAGCGCCTCGCGCACCGGTGTGCGCGAACAGCCGTATTCCGCCGCGATCCGGTCGGGGTCGATCCGGTCCCCTGGCTGCACGCGCCCATCCACGATGGCGTTTTCCAGGGCCATCCGGATACGTAGGGTGACAGGAACGGTCATGGCAGCCTCGGGGTCAGTCAGGTTGTTATATACATCATGCCCGTTTTCATGTATATCATCTTGAGGGAGGATCGTTCATGGGCAAGCAGAGACTGGCATTCCTGACGGACTTCGTCGAGGCGATCACGCGTCGCAAGCGCGGTGGCGAGGCCGAAACCCTGCAGGCGCTGTCCCGTCCATCGCTGGAACGCGCCACCGTGGCCTGCAATGTCCTGATGGGCCGCATCGGTGATGCGGCGCGCGTGGCGGTGGCCCAGCAGGCGCTGTCGGCCTATGGGGAACTGACACCAGAGGAAAAGCAGAGCTTCTTCGAAACTCTGCGCGATGCTCATGGCGTGGACCCCGAGGCGATCCGTGCCGCCTATGCGGCATGGGATGCAAACCCGGATGCGGCCACCGGAGCCGACCTGTTCCGCGTGGTCGAACCGGCGCGTCAAAGCCTGCTGCGGCGCCTGAACCTTGCGCCCGATGCAACGCTGCGCCTGGTCAAGATGCGGCAGGATCTGCTGCAGGCCATCGCCAAGGACCCGACCCTTGCAC
>Ga0194112_10004274_pt1 | contig 19596 bp, 22 predicted proteins | sample TA2MahC400mmetaG_FD_146191 | JGI IMG/M metagenome (GOLD analysis project Ga0194112, IMG submission 146191) | Freshwater microbial communities from Lake Tanganyika, Tanzania - TA2015016 Mahale Deep Cast 400m | ecosystem: Environmental > Aquatic > Freshwater > Lake | place: Tanzania: Lake... | reverse complement strand
AAAGAAAATATAAAAAACCCGAAGGATTCATCAACTATGCAAGCCTAAAAATGCAATACTGGACAAAAAAACACGGAAAAATCCCCAACCCCCAATAACTTTACAACCCCAATATTTAGATAAATATTTATATAATAATATCCAAAAAATCCGTAGATATCTATCTAGGAGGAAAATTATGGAAAAGAAAAAAGATACGTACAAGCCACCAAAAGTTAATGCCTACGGAAGCCTAGCTGAACTGACCAAAGGGTCTGGGGGTCCATATCCAGATTCAGAAGGTGGGGGATCCAACCTAGGTTAAATAAAAGTATCTGTAGAACTATTCCAGAGAGCGGTTCAGATGTTTATTATATTAATCTTGAATAATTTTTAGGATCCAACCTAGGTTAAATAAAAGTATCTGTAGAACTATTCCAGAGAGCGGTTCAGATGTTTATTATATTAATCTTGAATAATTTTTAGTTTTTTATCATCTGTTGCCGCTTCTGGAGATTTTATTGTCATAATTAATATAAATGAGTTTACTATTAACAGTTTTATAACCTCCTCCATTCTTAGTTTTATTATTAGTTATTTTATAATTCTTTTTTTCCAAAAGTTATTTTTTTTGTATTGATTTATTTCAACGATTTTTACAGTTTTATACATTATTTGATTCAAAAAGTTGTGACCTTATAGATGCTTGAAACTATTGATTATTTTTATAACAGATTTTATTACTCTTTTTGGAATCTAAGCAGTTTGATAGCACGAATTTAGAGAAGATAAAACCCATCATATTTTCTACTTAGCAAAATTTAGGTAGATATTTATATGATTAAATGAGTAATGTTCAATAACTGATATCATGTTTAGGGGGAAAACTATGGAAAGGAAAAAAGATACGTACAAGCCACCAAAAGTTAATGCCTACGGAAGCCTAGCTGAACTGACCAAAGGGTCTGGGGGTCAATATCCAGATTCAGAAGGTGGTGGATCTTACAATTTTTAGTTTTCTATCATTTTGCCGCTCCTGGATATATTATTAATATAATTGAGTTTAAGTAATCCTTACCTTTGACCTTTCTATTAACACTTTATAAATCCTTTTAGTTTTTTTATTAGTTATTTTATAATTCCTTTTTTCCAAAAATTATTTTTTTTGTATATTTTATGATTAGTAATGATAGTATGCAGAGTAACTACTATATACCAGTTAAAAAAACATAAAACTGATTAATCATGATTTGGAAAACATATTCTATTTTTGGCTTGACCATGGCCAGCGACTTTCCTTTCATCAGTCGGCTTGGTATCGGCAGTGGTGAACCTGATTTCACGTTCACGGTGAGTAACAAACCTCCATTGGATGTTATATGGTCCCAAAATAAACCGAATTATTCCAGTATTTTTAAAAATGAGGAAGGAGAAAATTTTTCATATTTATTTCGTCTTAAAAATTGTGACGTGCTTCGATTCACAGGCAAGGCAGATTTTTACATTAGTAATGATCGAATCATTTGTCACCTTCTCAAAAAAGAACAGTACCCTCTGGTGGAGATACAGCTCTTAGGAAGCGTGCTTTCCTACTGGCTGGAGCGTCAGGGTCTTCCAACCATTCATGCATCAGCAAATAATGTGGATGGATGTGCAGTGGCATTTCTTTCCTCTAATAAAGGAGGAAAAACTTCTCTGGCAGCATCGCTGATGCAGGCAGGTTATCCACTGATTACTGACGATGTAATGCCTATAGAACTGCATAATGATCAAATAATCTGTAGACCAGGTTATCCCACAATGCGCATGTGGCCAGATGAAGCAGAGCACTTCATTGGACATTCGGAGGATCTTCCCATTGTGCATCCACAGCTTTCCAAGAGGCGCGTTTTCGTTGGTTCAGACACCTTCGGATCATTTTATGACATGCATGCACCATTGAGCTGTCTTTACATCCCAGAAAGGATTGAAACTGCACTTAAAGGTTCAAAAATTGAGATCATGCAGCTTTCTCAGGCTGAAGGTTTAATAGAACTTGTTAGACATTCATTCATATCCCGCATGGTGGAACGGCTTGGTTGGCAACCTCGGCGTCTCGAAATTTTCACTAAAATTGTTTTAAATTTACCAATCCGGCGTTTGATTTATCCTAGTGGATACAAAAATTTGTCGAAAGTCTGTAATTCGATTTTAGATGATGTTAAAAGGATTTCTAATTGAGGATAGTTTTAAAGATAGATTTATCAAATAATTACTTTTTTTAAAAATTTTACTTTTTTAAAAGTATATTTGTCTTCTTAGAAAGTGCGTTTAATGGCCTTAATAAAAATATAAAAGGATTTAAATACTTATTTGGTTTATAAATTTCTAGTTCTTCTTCAGTGGGTTTAAATATCAAATTCATGGAATCTTTAAATCCATCCCACTTTTTTTCTCTAATTTTTAAATGAAAAAACGATTCGCCTAATATTCCGTAGGGATAATTATTTGATAAAAAATTTCTCAGAATTTGCCCAGATAAACCTGTAACGGCTTTGTCATCATTTATTATTTTCAAAATAGCTTTAGGCATTCTTAAATCAAGTAGCTTATTCGTTAAGAGAAGATTTATCAGTAATATTCGCTCTACATTAAGTTTTCTGACCATTCCTAATAATCTATTCCAGTTAACATCATTGTTACGTAAGAGTTCTGTGATGTCAATGAGCCATGAAAGACGATCCCAACAATGTCCTGCGCAATGCAAGGATAGTATTATTACCAGCTCTTCTATGGGTGGAGATAAAATTTCAAAACCTTCAATATTGGTTTTTATCGTCTGTTTTTTCCAAAGAAAACTGGGATCCGAGGGGAAAGAAAAGGACCTATGTATGGGTGTCCAATGGATTTCCACATAAATTCCTGACTTTTTATTGATAAATTGAATATCTCGCAGATGTTTAATATAAAAATCTTCGTTCTCAGGACTGAAAGGGATTTTGGTTTCATATCCATTGGATATTAATAATTCACTCACCTTTTTAACATCCTTCTTACTTACTAAAATGTCAAGATCGCCAAATTGTCTAAATGACAGATTTTGATTAGCAAGAAGAGCTAAAAAAGGCCCTTTATATGGCATTATCTTGATATTATTACTATCCATATATTCAACTATATTCAATAATTCATTGGTTAAAAATAGATTTTTTTGAAATATTGCATTAAATTTATTTTTAAGATGTTTTAATATATCTTCGGGAACATTTTCAGAAGAAATTGAGTTAATATGAAAATAAAGAAACGCTGTTAACCCATGAATACTTGCTCTTTGAATCAGATACTCCCAATCTAGTTCTTTGAGCATCAAAGAAACAAAACGTTTATAAGAATCTTTTTCCAAGTAATTTCTGGCACAAAGTAGGAGTAATTCGTCTTCATAGGATATTTCTTCAATCAAATTTTTATATGGAATAAAAATCACCATATATTACAGATCTAATATCAATTTAGAGTTATTAATTTTAACAAGCTTTTAAGATTTTAAAAATATGGCGCCTTTATGATTTTTTTTGCAAAGATATTATTTTTTTAAGTATCTTAAAATCGTATATAACTAATATTTTTTTGTATTCAGAGATTTTTCGCCAAAAACTTGGTATGCGACTATATTTAATCTAATTCTCCTATGCCTGTTTTATTATTTATATCCTGCATGTGCATTTAGCTGTCCTTTTCCAGAATCTAAAAACTAATTTCATTCTCGGACCTCTAGGAGTCCCTTTTCAAGAAGATCCTGTAGGAAACTCAGTAGATCAGCTTCACAAATTTCTTTTTCCACTTCATATTTCTCTAAAATAGCATCACGGATCTCTCCTATTTTTATTGGTTCTTGGATGAGATTCCATATGAAAGATCCTGTTGAATCCAGTCCATAGTATACTCCATCTTTAATGCCGAGAACCACAACTTCGTCATCTAAAATACAGGAAAATGCTTGCTTATTAACAGAAATTTTTGTGGAATCAGCCAATTTTTTTCTCATCTAATCTCCTCAAAAAACAAATTTTATTAGTATTATTGATATTTTTCCCAATATATGTGTTTCATTCTAGAATAATTATGGCAACTTCAGGTCTCATAGTATCGTTTAAAATTTATTAATTTTCTTTTTTTTTGAAAAAAATAATAATTTTAAAAATAAATTCCATCAATTATCTAAGTTCTTCATATAAAATTGGTAAAAATGCACCAACATCAGTCACAATACTCACTACCTGAGCACTACCCCTGTCACTTAGTTTAGTGACTGTTGCAGGATTTATATCCACACATATGCTTTTAACATGAGAGGGAAGGATATTTCCGGTTGCGATAGAGTGGAGCATAGTCGCAATCATAATCACCATGTCTACATCCTGCACATATTTCCTCATTTCATCCTGAGCTTCTATTATGTCGGTTATGACATCTGGAAGTGGTCCATCGTCTCTTATTGAGCCTGCAAGTACAAATGGCACGTTATTTTTTATACATTCATACATTATTCCTTCTTTTAAAACTCCCTTATCAACTGCTTCCTTTATTGAACCTGCCCTGTTAATCTCGTTTATAGCATATATGTGATGTCTGTGTCCTCTAGCCACAGCTTCTCCAGAGTCCACATTCATTCCCAAAGATGTACCATAGAGTGCATTCTCAATGTCATGAGTTGCCAAGGCATTCCCAGCAAATAGAATGTCAATAAATCCTTCTTGGATCATCTCTGCGAGTATGGGTGAGGAGCCTGTATGAACTATGGCAGGCCCTGCAACCAATGCAATTTTGCCGCCTCTTTTTTTTATTTCCTTAATTTCAGAGGCTATATTTTCTATTATGGATCTTACAGGTTTCTCGGATGATGCTTCACTTGACATGAACGCAAAGATTCCTTTTTTCCCTCTAGGTCTTTCAGGAGGCACCACTTTTATGCCTTCCCTACCAACTACAACCATGTCCCCCTTTTTGATCTTGCCGATTGGCTCACAGAAAGACCTTTTACTTTCTGGTTTCACAACGATCATACAATCCATTTCTATATTTTCCACATGTATCCACAAACCCTGATATCTAATGTAGGTTGGATGGTTTGTTGTGGAATAGAATTCTGGAGGAAGAACTCTATCCTTTGGGGAAGCTTTCAGTTCTACTTCTTTGATCTCGGCAATTGTTGCTCCAATCTCACTTAGTTCATCCAGTATCTCATTAAGATGTGCTGGGTCTTCTCCAATAACCAGGATTTTTGCATAACTAGTATCTGCTTTAAGCTTACCTATTTCAAATTCAAGAATTTTAAAATCCCCACCCATATCCATTATAATATCAAGGGCATTGGGAAGAATTAGGGAATCAATTATATGGCCAGAAAGCTCAATTTTTCTTGTGTTCATATATCCATCCTCACTTTTGTTATATAAACTTTCATATATTAACATTCAAAGGATTTGATTTTCAAATAGAGTTTTAATATATTTTTCTTAATTTCCTTGCAAACAAAGAAAATCATAAATGAGTTTTGCACCATTTATTGAAGTAATCTCTCCAATTTGTGTTGAAGCAACCTCAACCAAGTCAAGTCCAATTATTTTTTTCCGGGATATGCACTGAACCAATCTTTCTAGTTGAAAGGGATTTAAACCACCTGGTGCTGGATTACTCACATTGGGTGCGTAAGCAGGATCAAGAACATCAATATCTACAGTTATATATACTTGACCTTCTATGCTGTTTATAAGTTTTTCAATACCCTTAATATCTCTATTAACATTTGCAGGAGTGTAATATTTAATATTATTTTTCTCTGCGAATTTTACTTCTTCATAAGACCCGGATCTTATCCCTATTTGGACTATATCTGCTGGATCCAGCTCAAATATCCGTCGCATTACTGTGGCGTGGGAATACTTCTCTTCCATATAGCTATCTCGCAGATCCATGTGAGCATCTAAATGAACAATGGTTGTATTTTTAATATCCAACGCTTTCAGAACACCAAAACTTATGGTATGTTCTCCACCTATGGTTATTGGTATTATACTCATTCCCGTAATTTCTGATATTGTTGATTGAATATTTGAACTTGTTTTTTTGAAATTTCCATGAACTACTTGGATGTTACCAAAATCATAAAGAGGGACATCCAGATTTTTATTGAAGAAAATGTTGTATCTTTCGAAGTTGTAAGATGCCTCCCGAATGGATGCAGGACCAAATCTAGCACCAGGTTTATAGGTTGTAGTACTATCAAAGGGTACGCCTACAATACCAAATTCCTTAGAATCTCCCATAACTTGTGATGATTCCACTTTCCCATATTTTTTTTCAGAATTTTTAGATGGAATTTCTTCCCTGGAAAATGCAAATTTCATTGTGTTCTGAGTATAAAGCATTTATTTTATCCTCATGAGCTTCTTATTACCTAAAGCCACAATATAATCAACTTCTACTCCTTCAACTAACTCTGAGATGAGTTCGTCAGGTATGGGAAGTTCAAAAGTCTCATAAGTCTCCATATCCATAAGTTGAACATCGCTACCCATTATTGCCAAGACTTGAGCGACCCTTTTATCTATTATAGGAATATCGATCTTGGTATCTACTGGTTTTACAATGTTTCGTTTTTGCTTATCGAATACACCAACAGCCTCCACTCTTGCCTTAGCAGATCCATGTTTTCCAGGGGATGATGTTTGAATACTTGTGATTTTTGATGCTTCACCATCTAATATGACATATTTACCTACTTTTAATGTTTTAACTTCTACAACCTTTTTAGACATTTTTTAACCTCCAATTTTTATAATTACGATTCAAAAGGATTATTGCGTTTTATTGGAACACTTATGAATTTTTATGAATTTCAGATAATATATCTGCAAGCTTATTTTCCATATTTTAGGTCAATTATATTTATAGTAATCTTATAGTAATTGGAACCATAATATAAAGATTGATTATGTTACTTTCAATATTTAAAAATTTAAAAAAAATCGTAAACTAGCTCAAGTGGTATGCATGAAAGTTTCAATAACCTCTGGTAGTGCAGAAGGTCCAACAAAACTCAATGCCTTTGATAATGCTCTGTTAGATGCTGGAATTGGCGATATAAATTTGATCAAGGTATCAAGTATAATTCCACAAGATACAAAGATAATTGAACTTCCCGAATTTAAGGCTGGGGATATGGTAAACTGTGTTCTATCTTATGTAACATCAGATAGAGAAGGGGATTTAATATCTGCAGTGATAGCTGTTGCCATGTCTGATGATTTTGGATGCGTCGTGGAGCATTCAGGGATAAACAAAGAACCAGCTGAAGTAAAAAAAGAGGCAGTTGCAATGGTAAAATATATGATGGAGATCAGAGGAAGACCCATAAAAGAAATCATGATAGCAAACAAAAGTCATATAGTTAAATACTGGGGTGCCGCAGTAGCAGCACTTGTCTTTTTGGGGTAAAATCATGAAAGAAGATAAATTTTGGAGAGATGTCTCAAACGAGATAATATATAATGTTGAAGAGGCTGTTTCTCCTCTGGTTGGTAAAAAAGAAGCAGGAAAGATAGTTAAAATGGGTGCTGATGGGACTCCAACAAAAATGATCGATGTTGCTGCTGAAGAGAAGGTCATAGAAATCCTTAAAGATGTAGAGAGACCTGTGACACTTGTAAGCGAAGAGATAGGTGAGTTTAAAATTGGAGAGGGTTCTTCTGAAGTTTTTTTTGTAGTTGACCCACTTGATGGAACGAGCAATGCTTTAAAGAAAATACCTGCTTATGGAATTTCTATTGCTGTGGCTGATGCTCGTAATCATTTGGAAGATTCACTTACTATCCAAGATATTGAAGTTGGTCTGGTTAAAAATATGGCAACTGGAGATCTTTATGAGGCAGTTAAGGGAGAAGGGTCATGGATGAATGGGGAAGAATTGATTCCATCAGTACAGGATGATATTTCCAGTTCTTCAATAGGAGCTTTTATTTATGGAACAAAGGTTCAAAGAATTAATAATCTTTGTAAAATGATTAGAAGAATGAGAATACTGGGTTCTGTTGCCATTGAACTCTGTTATGTTGCCAGTGGAGCTTATGATGCATTTATGGATCTTAGGGGTAATCTAAGAATTGTTGATATTGCCGCTGCAAAGCTTATAGTTGAGGAGGCAGGTGGAGTCGTCACAGATCAAAGTGGTGGGCCTTTAAATGGTAAACTAAATGTTAGAGAAAGGACAGCTATAGTTGCAGTAGGTAATCAAAATCTTCATAAGGAAATAATGAAATTTATGGGGGCTTTATAATGCGTATAGGGATTGTGGCACGTCTTGATATGGTTGAAACAATTGAACTTGCAGAAGAACTAATTGATTTTTTTATTAGCAAGAATGTGGAAGTTGCATTAGATACTTCCTTGGTGAATGAGCTTGGGAGTTTTCATGAGAGAAGTGCTGACATTAAAGATATGGATGTGGATATCATAGTAGCTATTGGTGGTGATGGAACCATCTTAAGAACTCAGAAATTTGTAAATGGAAAAAAAATTCCTTTATTTGGAATTAACATGGGAACAGTGGGTTTCTTAACTGAAATTGATCCAGAAGATACATTAAGTGCAATGGAGGAAGTTTTAGCTGGTAATTATTTCGTGGAAAGGCGAACCCAGTTAAGGGTGTGCCATGATGGAGAACTACCCTCTGCATTGAATGAAGTTGTTATGATGACACGAATGCCGGCTAAGATGCTTCATATTGAAATATCTGTTGATGATGAGGTAGTAGAGGAATTAAGAGCTGATGGACTTATTGTTGCAACACCAAGCGGTTCTACTGCTTATTCAATGTCTGCGGGAGGTCCAATAGTAGATCCAAGGGTGGAAGCTTTTATTATAGTTCCCATATGCCCATTTAAATTGGCTGCAAGACCAATTGTTGTATCAAATCAAAGTAAAATAAAGGTAAAGTTACTCAGGAAGGGTAAAAAAGCTATAGCAGTTATAGACGGACAATTTGAAGAAGAAATAAATTATATGGATGAAGTCATTTTTAAAAAATCAGATACTTTCGCTTATTTTGTAAGATTGACCAAAGATTTCTACAAAAGGGTGAGAGAAAAACTAACAGAAGGTGGAATAACTTCATGAAGGTTTTGGTTGTGGACATGACCCATGGTGGAGGTTTAATAGCTTTAGAATTTTTAAAATCACCAGAATTCGATGTTTATGCATATGATCTATATAAAACCTTAAATCATGAAAATAAGGCACTTCTTATAAGAAAAGGGATAAAATTCGTTGATAATCTCAATGATTTAAATGCTCTGAAAAATAAGGACGATTTTTTGGTTGTCGCGCCAGTTCATTGTCCAGTTAGTTTTGACAGTTCTAATAGTTTATCAAAAAACCAGATAACTCATCATGAAGCCGTTGGATTTCTAATGAAAGACAGGATCCCTGTCCCTGTGGTCGAGGTTACAGGTGTTAAAGGAAAAACAAGTGTCGTGCACATGCTTAAGGAGATATTAAAAGATCTTAATCCCTTAATTTTGAGCAGTTTAGGTGTGGAAGTAATAGAAAATGGAAAGAAACATCTCATAAAAGGTAACATTAGCATAACTCCTGCAAGCATCATTGAAGCGTGGGAACTTGCACGAGACTATGAAAACATTGGCATCTGTATTTTCGAGACATCATTAGGCGGAACTGGACTTGCAGATGTGGGCATTTTAACTAATATAGCTGAAGATTATCCAATAGCTCGGGGCATGAAAAAAGCAAGCTTTGCAAAGACACAGATATTTAAAAGTAAAATGGTTGCATGTGATTTAGAATCCCTCAACTCAATATATCCAAATCTCCCGGAAGATATGGAATTTTTAGAAAAAGTGAACATATTTGAAGTTAAAGCATTTAAGAGAGTTAAAGGAGATAAAAAGGTTAAAATAGATTTGAATACGAATGTCAGGGCATTAAATATAAATTTTGGGCTTTATAAAACTGTTTTTGATGTTGTAGTGGAGAATCTCAAAACTATCAGGGGGAATATGTTAAACATATCTTTTGAGGTTTCAACATTTGCACCTGCCTATCATCATCTAAATAATGTTCTTGCAGCTATATGTGCCTCTTTAATGTTGGAAATTTCAATTGAACAGATAAAAAAGGGTTTAAGGGATTTCAGATTTATAGATGGGAGGACCTCCATAAGGGAATACAAAGGAAGTAAGATAATCGAAGAGATAAATCCTGGAATCGATCTTGTAGCTATTAAAAAAGCCGTGAGGATGGTAAAAGAGATGGTACAAGATTTACGGAGTGATAATAAGTTAGGAGTTATATTCGGCGGTAAATATGGCGTAACATGTGAGGAAATAGATGAAGAAGCTGTGGCGGCGTTCTTCAATACCTTGGATGAGAATATTTCGCTTACTCTAACAGATGAATTAGGTGCAAATATCAAAGATATGATAAAAGGAAAAGTTGAATACCATAAAGATTTTAATGTTGCAGTTGAAGATGCCATTAACAATGGATGTAAAATTATAATTTTAATTTATAGATCCAATTTTGCAGATATAAATAAAAGATGAAACCTTTATTAGGATAATAAAGGATCATTCATAAACAGATTTATGAAACAAATTAGTAAGGTGTAATAGCGGCATTCCAATTTAATACTAAATTGGGAGATTAAGATGTTTTTTACACAACTGGAGATAATCCTTTGATTGTTGGAACCAGAGGCAGTCGTTTAGCAACAGTACAGACAAAATATGTTATCAGTAAAGTTTCAGAAATAACCAATGATAAAATAGACATGAAAATCATTAAAACTACTGGAGATAAGATTACTGATTCCCAGCTTTATCAAATCGATACTAAAGGGATATTTACCAAGGAGCTGGACAAGGCAGTTCTTGACGAAGAGGTTGATTTTGCCGTACACAGTTTGAAAGATGTTCCTACAGAACTTTCTGGTGATCTGCAAATAGTGGCTGTTCCTAAAAGAGAATCTCCAAATGAGGCATTTATATCCCGGTATGCATGGGACGAAATGCCAGATGATTCAAGACTGGGAACAAGCAGCCTAAGAAGGGAAGCCTTTTGTAACTATCATAAAAAGAATTTTAAGTTAGAACCTATAAGAGGAAATATAGATACAAGAATAAAAAAAGTTTTAGATGGAGATTATGATGGAACCATAATGGCTGAGGCAGGTCTGAAGCGACTTGGCTTGACTCAACATATTACGGAGAGGTTTTCTCTTGAATATTTTACTCCTCCTGCTGGACAGGGGGCATTGGCAATAATTGCCAGACGTGATAGTAAATTAAAAGAAATTTTAGCAAAATTGAATCATTTTCAATCAGCTCAGGGAGTAATAGCTGAAAAAACTGTATTGGCAGAACTGGGTGTTGGATGCCAATGGCCTTTGGGTGTTTCTGCAAGAACAGATAATGATAAACTAGAACTATACAGCATTTTACTTACCAGAGAAGGTAAAGTGATATCCAAAATAAAATTAAATGGTTTATTAAAGGATGCTGAAGAATTAGGCAAAAAAGCCGCAAGAGCGATGATGGAGGATTTCTGTGAATAAAGTGAACGTTGGTGTTATTGGTGTTGGAGCAATGGGTTACAATCATGCAAGAGTTTTTTCTTTACTAGAAAATGCCAATCTTCTGGCAGTATCTGATCTGATGAAGGATAAGGCAGATAAAGTATCTCAAAAGTACAAGACTTTAAGTTTTGTGGATTACAAGAAAATTTTGGAGATGCCAGAGATAGAGGCAGTAAGTGTTTGTGTCCCAACTACTCATCATTTTGATGTTGTAATGGAAGCTATAGAGAATGAAAAACACGTATTGGTTGAAAAACCAATATCATTTACTTTAAAAGAAGCGAAAAAAATGGTGAAAGCAGCAAAAAAGCATGGGATCAAACTGGCCACGGGTCATGTAGAAAGGTTTAATCCGGTGGTGGGAAAGGCAAAGGAATTGATAGAAAGTGGTGTTATTGGGGATGTTGTTTCTGCATCAGCGAAGAGGGTAGGTCCCTTCCCTCCCAGAATAAAAGATGTGGGGGTTACGGTGGATCTTGCAATACATGATATAGACGTCATGTTCTATCTTTTTGACAGCCGTGTATCTCAAATATTTGCAAATATGGGCAGTATACTGGCAGAAGTTTTATATGAGGATCATGCTGAAATAATGACTAAATTTAATAATGGTATAATTGGTATGCTGGAGGTAAACTGGCTTACTCCTTATAAAAAAAGGGAATTGGAGATAACGGGTGTAGATGGAATCATATCTATAGATTACATAGATCAGAGTATCAAAGTTTATGGAAAATTCGCTCAAAATATAGATATAGCTCATAAAGAGCCATTAAAAGAGGAAATAAGTTCATTTTTATCCTGTCTCATAAATGATCATGACCCGAAAATCACGGGGGAAGACGGGGTATATGCTTTAAAAGTAGTGCTTGCAGCTATGGAATCTGCAAGGAAAAACTCTCCGATAAAGATTAATGAATATTAAAAAAGTTTTAGGATGTGGGGCCATGAATGAAGAACTTATTAGGAAAGCCTATGAACTAAGAAGCAGAGGTTTTACAACTGGAGAAATAGCAGATGAACTAAATGTTTCAAAAGATACTGCAAGATGGCTTATTTTACAAGTAACTGGTAAAAAGCTGGAAACTAAAGCTCAAAAAACTCCTATTGATTTTGCAATAAATTGGGAAAGTTTAGGTGGCAGTTCTACCAGAATGAAACATGTATCAGCGGCAATGGCTGATATGGCATCCAAATATGGTGAAGGAGAGGTTATTGTAGGTATCACTGTAAGTGGGATACCATTTGCCACTATGATGGCAGACATACTAAATGTAGATATCGCCGTATTCCATCCAATAAAACACAGAAAAAAGGAAGATGCAAAAGGTGCCATAAGTAGTAATTTTGCATCAGTGAATGGTAGAAAAGTTGTAATTGTAGATGACGTGATAACAAGTGGAAGAACAATCAAAGAAGTTATCAATGTGTTGAAAGATCTTGGAGCAAAACCCCTAGTTGCCACAGTTTTGATCGACAAGAAAGGAATAACTGAGGTAGAAAACGTACCAGTTGAATCACTGATTAGGGTTAGTAGATTGGGATAAAAAACCTATTTAAATTTTAAGGTCACTAGAGAACAGTTAAAAAACAAAACTTTTTATTTATTATTTTTTTCTATTTAATTATCTTTGTCTGTATCTTAAAATAGCACCAACACCTCCAAACGCCCTTAAAAGTTGCATCCCTTCCTCTGTTTCTGTTGATATTATCTCAACTTCAGATCCCACATCTTCAGCCATGTCAACCAGGTCATCCATAAGATCTCTGGTTTCAACTACCTTCATAATCTCATTACATTTTGAACAAGTCATTTCAGATGGAGTTTCTTCATTTTTTAATGTTTTTTCGTCAATATGACCACAGGAAGGACATTTATATGTTGATCTTTTAGATTTCAAATCTTCAGATAGCAGGAGAATTTCAACTGCTCCCATTTCCAAATTTCTTCTTACTTCAGCCTCTCCATAGGAAGCTAAGCCGTCGTCACTTACCAGTTCTCTTAAAAACCTTTGAACAAGCTTTTTCTCTCGCATTATGTCTATTTCGGTTAATATCCCCATTGACTTGTCAATAACCTCTCTAATACCAAATTCACCAGTGTAAGAAGTATCCACAGTAGTTATTATCTTGTTTTTTATTTCATGATGTAGGTAATCACCTTTAACAAATTCTTCCTTGGTGTGACCGGGACCCCCTATTATCACACCCTTTAGGTCTGGAACTGTTAGGAAAGCCTCGTTCATATGGTTTCCAATTCTTTTTTGGAATTCATGAGCTGCAAGATCTATTAAACGGTCAAATCGCCTTTGGGACTGTCCACCAGCTTTATGCTTTCCTGGAACCCCGCTTGTTAATGTTTTTATTATGTCTATTCTTTTACCATGTAAAAGCGCGATTGTAGCTTCTTTTCTATCTAAAACCGCCAATCCATATGTTTCTTTCTCCTCTAGCATTTCCTGAAGAGGTTCGAGATAAAATTCAGAGTTACAATGATAGGTGTAGGTTTTTATAGCCTCAGGAGGTTCGAAAATATAGGTTTCCATTTTTTCAGTGCCAGGCCCTCCCTTGGGAATCATTCCAACGAAGAGCACAAGCCCCTGCTCTGGAGGGGTTGGAAAAAGCTTTAATCTTTGCATTATGACTTCAATTGCAGATTGAACATTTTTTTTTGTTTGTTTACTTTTAATATTAGCACTTTGACTCAATTCCTCTCTCATATGTTTTACCACATCGCTTATCTGACGATCTGGAGGGATATAAACTGATACAAGTTCTGTACCTCTACCTTTTTTTTCTGAAAGTTCTTGGATAGTCCTTTTAAAGTCATATAAATCTTTTGATGATATTTCGGCCACTGAAATTCGCTCCTTACATACAATAAACCTAAATTGATTTGGAGTATTATGTATTATATTTCTCCAACTTGACATAAATCTAATTTTTTTATTTTTACATATCCAAAATTATATTTATTCTAATGGGAGACTTAATCTTGATGGTGGTAACATGAGAATTGTGGTGACAATAGGTGGATCTATACTAATTAAAGATCATGGTCATGAAAAATTTAAAGATTATGCTGAAGTTTTGAAGAATTTAAAGGCGAAAAACGAGCTTTTTTTGGTCGTTGGCGGTGGAAAAACAGCTCGTGAATATATAGAGATAGCAAGAAATATTGGAGCTTCTGAGTCTTTCTGTGATGATTTAGGAATTGATGTAACCAGATTGAATGCAAAACTTCTTATCATGGCGATTGGGGATGCTGCATATCCTTCAGTACCCCTAAATTTTGCTGAGGCAATGAAGTTTTCCACTTCAGGTAGGATAATTGTTATGGGAGGGACAGAACCCGCTCACAGTACTGATGCTGTGGGAACTATTCTAGCTGAATTTGTGGGTGCTGATATTTTAATAAATGCTACATCTGTGGATGGTTTGTATGATAGGGATCCTGAAAAATTTGAAGATGCTACAATTTTTAGGGAAGTACGCCCTACAGAAATGATGGAGATTTTAAGTAAAAAAGAGATTAAAGCAGGTACCTATGAATTCTTTGACCTGACAGCAATACAGATGATCAAAAGATCTAGAATAAAAACTATAATTGTAAATGGAAATGACCCTAAAAATCTAATAAGAGTAATTAAAGGTGAGAAAATCGGAACTATTATATTGCCTGAATAAAAAAGGTAAAATGATAAATAAAGGATAAGAGAAGCTTAAAGAAAAATTTTATTGTAATTTTATGTTTTATAAGGTTAAAAAGTAGATATGGATTTAATTAACCAAAAAAATGATAAGAATTAATAATTAGAGGTGTTAAAATGACAGAATCGCATAAACATTGCCCAATTTGCGGGACTCCTATGCCACTTGATGAAAGGTTTTGTTCACAAAAGTGTGAAAATATATTTTTAGAGAACCAAAGAAGAGTTCAGAGGTCAAAAAGGATTTTCTATATTATTCTTGCAATATTTGTAGTGGTATGTATCCTAATAATTTTAAGAGGGAAAATTTAATTGAATTATTATCTAAGTTTACTTATTTTTTTATTTTTAACAATATAATTGAGAAACTAAATTAGTATAAAAATCACAAAAAACCATGAAGTTAACCTAGATTTAGGAGTAACAAAGTTCTACAAAACTAATAGGAATATAAACGAATTATAAAAAAATAAAAAAAGATTTAAAATGGGTGTAGATTCCTGATTATAATGTTACACCCATAACAAGCTGTTCTGTAAGTTCTTTATATCTGTTACGGATGGTAACTTCAGTTACTCCTGCAACATCCGCTACGTCTCTCTGGGTTTTTCTTTCCCCTAAAAGAACTGATGCAATGTATAGGGCTGCTGCCGCAACTCCTGTCGGGCCTCTTCCGGAAGTAAGACCTCTTTCCATTGCTTTTTCGATAATCTCTATTGCCTTTGATTGTACTTTACCAGAAAGACCTAATTCACTTGCAAATCTTGGAACATAGTCAACAGGAGATGTTGGAGGTAAATTTATGTTAAGTTCCCTCGTTAAGAATCTGTAAGTTCTACCAACTTCTTTTTTACTTACTCTTGAGACTTCTGCAATTTCATCCAGAGTTCTCGGTACGTTACATCTTCGACATGCAGCATAAAGGGATGCTGCAACTACTCCTTCAATGCTTCTTCCTCTAATAAGCTTGTTGTCAACAGCACTTCTATAAACCACTGAAGCAGCCTCTCTTACACTTCTTGGTAGTCCTAGTCTTGAAGAATCCCTGTCAAGTTCACTTAATGCAAATGCAAGGTTTCTCTCAGTTGCCCCAGATATCCTTATTTTTCTCTGCCATTTTCTTAAACGGTACCATTGAGCACGGTTCCTTGCAGGGATATCTCTACCATAGATATCTTTATTTCTCCAGTCTATCATTGTGCTTAGCCCTTTATCGTGTATAGTGTATGTTATGGGTGCACCTACTCTGGTTCTTTTGTCCCTTTGCTCGTGATCGAATGCTCTCCACTCTGGTCCCATATCAACTAAATTATCGTCTATTACTAAGCCACAAGCCCCACATACAATTTCTGCACGCTCATAATCACCTATAAGCTTTTCAGAACCACATTCTGGACATTTAGTTTCAACTTTTTCAATTTCCGAAACATCGTACTTCATTTTTTCCTTCGTTTTCTTCGCCCCCATTTTTTTTCATGTTTTGCTGATACATACAAAGTCTCTCCAACTCGATTTCCAAGATTTTCAGAATTTTTTGTATATTGTGGTTTAACAGATATATAAGGTTTCTTGGTTGGACCGAAAATGTCATGAATTTTGCCTAACCTTTTTTTATCTTTACTAAAAACAGTCAATTTAAAACCAGGTGTTTTCTTAGACCTTACAATGAAGTTACCTTTGTTGGAGATGTGTGAAATTATTCCCAGTTTTTTCATGTATCCTCAAACCGAAACTTTTATATATAATTTATATACTCTTTTTGTGAACTAATATATAAACTTTTCGATATAAATAAAAGTAAGAATTTTTATTTATAAAATAAATTGTGTTTTTTTATTTTGATTTATGTTAATTTGATTTTATTTTTTATGATATATTTTTTTACGATAATTATTACAAACTATTAGGTATAACCATCTTTCCCTTTCTAATCTGTTTTCCGTAATATAATGCAACTATTGCACCAACAAATGTGGGGAATATATAACTTGCAAGACGATCTATCAAACTTGCTGCTATAACGACATCAGCAGAAACGCCTACAACGGCGAAAAGCGCAACCATTGTAGCCTCACGAATTCCCCAAGATCCAGGAAGAATAGGAAGAAAAGAAATCAAAATTGCTACCGTATAGATAATTACCAACGGTAAAATTGGAGGATATGACCCCACAGCCATAAAACAGACATATATACGTACCATATCAAGGCCCCACATTCCAAAGGAAAGAATGAACCCAAATATAAACACTTTACGGTCTTTTAAAACATGCACAAATCCGGTTGAGAATCTATTAACATAAAAGATTAATTTGTCCTTTATATCTAAAAATGAAATTGGGTTACGGGTTAATTTTACAAAAAAGGGATATACAGAGCGCGCCAATGAGATTATGATTCTTTGAGCTATTTCTTTTTTGAGTCCTGCATATAGAAGTATTCCAAAGAACACCATTGCCAAAAATATAAGAACACTTACGATTATTCGGGTCCATATTGATATTTCCCAAGTTAAAATTAAAATAGCTGCAAAAAGAGATATTAGTGCAAAGGGAAAGAACTCAAAAACACGATCAGCAGTTGATGAAGCGAATCCAATTTCAAAGGGTGTACCCTCAACTTCTCTCAAAAGATATGCCCTTAAAGGTTCGCCACCTGCAGCCCCGGGAGTTATGTTGTTTCCAAAAAGACTGGCTAACAGCATAAAAAACAGGGTTTTGAAATTTGGAGCTTTATCAACAACATTTAGGATCAATTTCCACCTGAGAGTCCATGTTACTAAAATGGCTAATTCTAAGATAAAGTTTAGTATGAGAAATTCTAAATTTGTACGTCTTAGAACGTTTAAAATGTCGCTTAACCCAACAAGAAAAGTAATGGCAAATATTATAAATGCCGCAAGTATGAAAGAGAGGGCAATTTTCCATTTATGCTTTCTGATAATTTCATAAGTGTCCTGCATTAAAAAAACTACCTCTTTTAATCATTTAATATTTTTAAGCCCAAAATTTCAGATAATGACATTCCATCCTTTATTTTACGAATTATCTCTTTTTCTCTTTTTTTGATATTAAATGCTTTCTTCAAAACTTCTCTAAAAAGTTTTTTTGGTACAACTACAACTCCACAATCATCCCCTATAATCATATCCTGTGGATTTACCGTAACTCCACCACAATTAATAGTGACGTTAATTTCGCCTTCTCCTTTTGGATCTCCAGCATTAGGAATTATTGATTTAGAAAATACAGGATAATTTAATTTTCGAATTGCCGCAACGTCTCTTGAAGCACCATAAACAACTGTACCGGCAATTTTTTTTTTCTGTGCTGTTTCTGACGTAAGTTCACCCCAGAGAGCATGACCATCTGTTTCTGAACAAATAACTATTACCTCTCCCTTTTTAGCAATGTCTATAGCATTAACGACTGTTCCCCAATCATCGGCCAGGGTTTTTACTGTAACGGCTTTCCCAACAATTTTTGCATCATTTAAAGGTTTTACACCAGATATCACTCCATTTAAACAGGATAGTTGTTTTAAGGCATCTGATATTTGTGGTGTTTTGATATCTACCTTTAAAAAATCCAAATCAGTTGTTTTTGATGAAAATTTCTTCAGAAGACTTTCAGGTGAAATCTTATCTTTTTTTGACATAAGAGATCAATCCTGGGGTGTTGTGACTTCTTCTACTAATTTTTTACCTGCGACAACCTCGTCAACACTGTGGATTGAACCACCATACTGTTCTATTGCTTCATTTATTTCTTGAAAGCTCAAATCATTTCCCTGGATAGTAACTTTAACATTTTCTGTTTCTTTATCTATTTCCATCAATGTAACGTTAACTCCGTCTACCCCAGTTAATTCACTTAAAAACTTTGCAAAAGAGGGTATTGTAGGTTCGTGTGGTTTTAATATGTCTAAAACTATTCTTATTAAACCTTTTGCCACTTATACATCCTCCAAAAGATTTTTTATTTAACTTATTTCTTACACTTACTTTTTTTATCAAGAATATTTAAAAGTTTAGTTTTAATCCTTCAATTATACCATTTATAGTATATCAAAGGAGATTTATAAGGTTTAATAGGGATTAAAATTTATAAAAGGTAATGATAAGGCTTCAAAATTTTAAATCCATTTTATCTTTTTTTATTAAAGTAAAGATGAAAATTTCCAAATAATAATAGTGGATATATCTTAAATAATATGAAATGGAATTAATTACTCTCTAAAATTGTGTCGAATTTTTTCCATCTTCAGTTTTATATATAAG
>Ga0194112_10004270_pt1 | contig 19600 bp, 10 predicted proteins | sample TA2MahC400mmetaG_FD_146191 | JGI IMG/M metagenome (GOLD analysis project Ga0194112, IMG submission 146191) | Freshwater microbial communities from Lake Tanganyika, Tanzania - TA2015016 Mahale Deep Cast 400m | ecosystem: Environmental > Aquatic > Freshwater > Lake | place: Tanzania: Lake... | reverse complement strand
ACGGTGGTTCTCTCCTTTCATGGTTGTTAGCCTGGGAGCCATCTTACCAGATGCTCCCGGAGAGAGCCACCGGCCTTATCTCAACTTCCCACTATGGATGGGACACCCTCCTGACGAATCCGGGGACTGCCTGCAGCTTGGTCAATGGCACGTCTTTGTCGGGGCATGTCCAGGATTTTAGGCGACTTGCCGCGCCTGTCGCCCCTCGCTCCCTATCCCTCCATCACCCTTAGGCCACCATCCGCCGTGAACCAGTCGCGCGCGGCATAGTCCAGCGCCCGGAAAGCCTCCGCCTTGAGATTGCCATCCGGCCGGCGCAGGCGCACGTCTATTGGCACGCCGCGCTTGCGCAGCAAGTACTTGGTGCCCTGCGGATGCACCGCGCGCTGGGCCAGATGCATCGCGCAAAGGGCCTCCTCCAGGCGTTCCGCAGCCGGATCGCCGGCCCGCCCCTTCTCCACCACGGCGCCCACGAGCTCGGGCAGATGGATCGCCGCGATGCTCATGGTGCCCAGGCCGCCGGCCCGCACCGACTCCAAGAGATACGAGTTGCATGCCTGGAGCACGGACAGGGGCGTGTCCTTCGTCACGCGCAGCAGGGTCAGAATCTTGTCCAGGTCCTCGCTGGTCTCTTTGAACGCCACAAAGCGCCCCGACTCGGCCAGCGTGCGCACCAGGTCGGTGCCGAGATGATAGCGGCGCGGCACAGGGCACTCGTAGAGCCCCAATGGGGCGTCCACCTTGTCGGCCAGCCCGAGGAAATAGTCCGCCATCTCCTCGTCGCTGTTCAGGAAGGGCGGGACCAGGAGCATGACGATGTCCACGCCGGTGTCCGCGATCCTCCGGCAGAGAGACAGGTGTGCCTCGGTCGTCTCGCCCAGGTTGCCGGTGGCCGCGATGGGCGTGCGCCCTCCGGACGCCGCGACCGCCTCCGATGCCAGGAGCACGCGCTCCTCGTCGTCCAGCCAGTACATCTCGCCGGACAGGCAGTTGGTATACAGCCCCCCGACGCCGCGCTCGATGTACCATTCGATCATCTCTCGATAAGCGGACAGGTCAATACGGCCAGCCGCGTCAAACGGCGTCACCATCGTGGGCCAGGAGCCCCCGTACTTGGCGTTACTCTGCGCCACGGTCGCGTCTCCTCGTAAGCAATGTCATGATAGCGATAGCCCTCGGCTGGGCGGGAATGCCCGCCGCCCCGGGGACTGGTCGGGAACAGAGAGCCCTCCCGAGATGCGACCCAAAGGCGCTTGACACCTCGGGAGGGCAGGAAGGCAACGCACCGCAAGCCCGCAAGCTACTTCTTGACGAGCCAGACCTCCGAGATGTCGCAGCCAACGCCGCTTCCGCCGAGGCCTTGCTCGCGGCGCCAGGCGAGCTCGAGCTTGCCGCCGCGGGTGGCCTCCCACGGGATATCGAACTCCAGGGGCGCCTGGGGCGGCCAGGGCCTGTGGATGTAGGGATGGATCTCGATCCCGTCATTGGCGTCCAGACGCACCATGGGATCCGGCCGGCCGGCGCGCGGCTCGGAAAAGTAGACGATACGGATCTTGTACTGCGCCTCGGGGTCCAGCCCCAGGTAGCGCATCCGCAGCACCGCATCGTTCAGCATCCCCGTATAGCCTCGCCAGGCCAGCCGCAGCGGTCGCGGGTCCTTGCGATAGGGATAGCGGCGCAACGGCCAGACCAGGTAGCCGGGATCCTCGGCAAAGCTCGGCCCGCGGACCAGATGCGGCGTGTTGAACGAATGCCCCAGGCCGTCGTAGAACCCGCCCGGTCCCGGATTCTCCCAGGCGACGATCTCTTGGATCGCCTGCAGCCGCTCGCTCTCCTCCGTCAAGGCGCGAATCTCGGCAAAGCGCGCCTTGAGCCAGGGACCGTTGTTGAGCGGATAGTCCACGCCGTCGAGGTTGGCGCCGCGCACCTCTTCCATCCCCCGGTAGAGCGGCACGGCGAGCTGCATGTGGATGCTCTGGAACAGCGCCTCGGCGAGCTGATGGATCCTCGTGCGCCAGCCGCGCGAGATGCCCTCGGTCTGGGCGCGATCCAGGATGCGCTCGGCCTCGGCCATGGCCACGAGGGAGCCCATGCCAGCGGCCTCGCGCAGCCGGGCCATGGCCTGCTCCTCCAGCCCCGTCTCGAAGAGCAGACGGCTGCGGACGTAGGCGTCATAGTAGGCCCGATAGAGCGCCTGCTGAAAGCGCCAGTTCTGCAGCACCGCGGGCCAGGCGGCTGTCTCCATCGCCTGGAACTGCTGCAGGGTGACATAGACGCCGTCGTTCGTCGCCAGGGGACCCTCCCAGTTGCGCTCGAGCGCCAAGAGCCCTTGGCTGAAATCGTCGGTGTACTCTTCCCCGATAAAGTACCGGCTGTACTCGCGCAGGATGTCGTGCACGTCCGCCTCTGGATCCCAGCCCCAGACGCTCCATAGCGTCTTGTTTACATCGTCGTGGCAGCCCTCCGAGTAGCAGAGAAAGCCGACGCACGGCGGCATGGAGAACCGGAAGATGACCTTTTGGCCCCGCGGCCGCGGGTTGATGGGCTCCCGGTTCAGGGTGAGCGCATAGGCGATGTCCCAGTCCGGCATCGGGTACTGACAGCTCAGGCAATGGGTCGGATCGGGATAGTTCTGGATCGGGTACTTGGCCGGCACCAGCTCGCGAAGCCGCGCCGTGGTCATGTGCACCCACGGCCCGTGGACCACACCAGTGAGCCAGTCGGGGCTCCGCTGCCGGAGGTAGTCGAGAAAGATGTCCATCCACTCCTGGGAAAAGCCCTGCGGCGAGACCCATAGGCCAGCCCCCGGATGATAGCGCCTCAGCGTCGTGGCCAGTTTTTCCAAGAGGGGCATCAGGATGCTGGGGTGGGTATGCCCCGGGTCGCCGCCGGCGACAAAGATGGCGCTCAGGTGGGGCACATCCGCGAATACCTCTTCCCACTTGGCCAGGGCCGATTCGACGACCGCCGGGTCGGAGTAGTCCCCATCCAACGCCGCGCAGCCCATCCAGAACTCGATGCCGTACTCCTGCGCCAGGCGCGAGACGGCGGGGATCAACCGCCGCGGAGGAAGCGGCCAATGCAGGCTCTTGCCCTGCGTCTCGTCCCAGCGGCAGGGGCTGATGCGGATAGCGTTCGCGCCAAAGACCACGAGGTCGCGGATGTACTGCTCCCACTGCGGCACATCCCAGCCGTCGTAGGTGTTGGTCATATCGCCATAGCCAAAGGTGTGCCCCCGAAGCGCATACCGCGGCGCCGCAGTGACGCTCACATTGTCGGGCAGAGCGACGCGCCCCTGGCCCATGCGCAAGGCGCGCAGCAGACGTCCGACGCCGAACAGCACGCCGCGCGTGTCGTTCCCGATGACGTACACGGCCGGCGACGCGCCTTCCGTCTTGACGCGCAGGCGATAGCCCTCGGGCTCGCCCCCGCTCACCTCGGCCCTCAGGGCGCGCGCGTGGGGCCCTCCAAAGGCGGCCAGGGCCGACCGAGGCCCCACAGCGACAACGGGTCGGCCGTCCGTCGGCCACGTGGAGGCGCATGGCCAGGCGATCCGGGTGCGTTTTTCCACTTCCTCGATCAACAGGGCCACGGCCTTGCGCTCCGGGCCCGACAGGTCGGGTGGGCAGACCACCAACGCCCGCCGCAGGTCCAGCAGGTTCATAGTCGCTGGGTTACTTGCACTGGTCACAGGGTTCCTCCTGCTCGGTATGCTCTATGGCGCGATGCGGATAATGCGAGATGTCCTCCCGCCGACGCGGGTACCAGGCGCTATCGTATCTCCACCTCCACAAACACGGCGTCGCGCCGGTTGCGGTCGTAGACAAAGACCAACTTGCCATCCAGGATCTTGGCGTGCGGATAGGCGAGGCGGTTGGGTCCGGCGGGCCAGTTGTCCGGTCGATAGTTGCCGGACGAGGCGATGACATCCTCGCGGATGGACCAGGATGCCATCTCGTCGTCGCTGATCCAGATGGACAGCGGATTGCGCAGACCGAACACGCCCTTTTGGCCCGTGGGGTTGTGGATCAGCGCGATCCGCCCATCGGGGAGCCGGATCAGGCTGGTATGCGAAGAGGGGTTGGGGATATCGGTCTCCCAGGCCGGGGTCCAGGTGCGGCCGTTGTCCGCGCTCTCCGCCCGCCACAAATAGCCTCCCCACTCGGCGCGCATGAGCATCACGATACGACCATCACGCAATTGCACGCAGACCGGCTCGAGCAGGCCAAGCGGGCGGTTGGCGATGTAGCCGTACTCCTGGAGAGACGTGGCCTCCTCGTCCGGGCTGATGTACACGCAGCAGCCATGCAGATGGGTGGCGAACTTGCGTCCACTGGACTCCCCTGGCACGGCGGGCATCGCCAGGGCCTCCTCCTCCGACGTGGCCTCACAGAGCTGCTTGATAGGGGCCACCAGGGGGACGGGCCTCGGGTCGTGGAACGCCCCGGGGAAGAGGAGCTCGCCGTTCGCCAGTTGGATCGGCTCCCCAAAGCCGCCATAGTTGTTGTGCACGGTCAGGGGCTGGCGTTCGCCCCAGGTATGCCCCGAGTCGTTGGACTCCATGCGGAACCAGTAGCGCTCGGTATAGTGCTTGTCATAGGGCCAGTAGCCGCCAAAGGCGATGAGCTGCCCTCTCTTGCCGATGAGCATGGGCCCCGCCGCGCCGGCCATCTCCCCGGCCGCCACCAGCATCTCGGGATCGCTCCAGGTGTTGCCGCCGTCGCTGGAGCGGCTCATCACCGCGCAGTTGTCCGAGGCGGGCTCGTTGTCGCTCCCAGAGAGCCAGGTGCTCAGGAGATCTCCGTTGGGTGCCTCCCAGAGCCGCACCGCGCAGACCAGCTTGAGCCGATCCCTCCCCGAGTAGATGAGACGCTGATTGACGGTGATACGAGCCGACATAGTCCATCCTCCTGACCTGCGTGTTGTCAAGATGGCTCTACGCGCCGCAGAACGCGCCAGCGCCGATCCAGCTTGTGAGCGAAGCGGCGCGACCTCTCCGCGTCGGGCCAAGCCGCCTATCCATAGCGCCGGCCCTTCGGCGGCGAGCCGAAGGGCCGGCAGGCATGCTTGCCGCGCAGGGCGCGGTCGGCGGCTGACGACTATTGCGCCAGCCTCGCCTCGGCCTCGTTGTAGATCCTTTCGATATCCTGGGCGCCGGCCTTGATGGCCGCCGCGACTTCTTTGTCGTAATCGGCCAGGGTCATCTGCCCGAGCACCACCTTCTCCAGCGCCGGATCCATGATATTGTTGACGTCCGTCTGCAGCTTTTTCAGTTGCTCGATCTCGGCTGCATCAAAGGGCGGCATCAGCACCTCGCGATGCAGGCCCGGATCGGCCTCCGCCGTCGCGATCCACGCCTCTCTCTGTCCCGGGACTTCCCAGACTCTGCCGATGCCAGAGCAAGCCAGTACCGTGAGATCGAGTAGCCCGGTGCCAGTCTCGGACATAAAGTTGTAGCCTGGCTGGGGCTCGTTCTTGTACTTCTCCACGATCGCGGGGAGCAGTTCCCGGTACGCGTTAGGCATCACCTTGTTGACGCCAGGCAGCGTATAGTCCTCGATCTTGTCCGGGCGCGGGCCCTTGAGCGTATAGTGCACGCCCTCAATGCCCCAGTTGGTGATATCCAGCCCAATCGGCGTGATCTGCCAGTCCAACACCTTGATGACCCATTCCGGGTTCTTGCAGGCGGCGCTGACGCACCATCCACCCTCAAAGTTCGCAAAGTCGTTCTGTCGGGGGCCCTTCGGGCCCTTGATCGTGGGCAGGACATCCCAGGGACCCGTGGTAATGCTGGGATCGGCCGTCCGGAAGGCAGTGTTCCAGCGGGTGGCAAAGCCATAGTTGTCCCAGGTGAACAGGGCTTTCGAGCTGTTCCGCTCGTGCCACTGCTCGGACGTGGTGGTGGCGATGTCCGGGTCGAGGATGTCCTCTTCGTACATCCTGGCAAAGTAGGCCAGCACTTCCTTGAACTCGGGATGGATGGGGCCGTAGAGCCACTTGCCTCCGTCCACATCCTTGTCAAAGTAGGGCACATCCCGGCCCTTGAACCACCCACCCAGGCCGCTGCCCATCGGATAGGAGATGAGCATCAACAAGCGCTTGATGCCGTTCCGGTTGGTCCAGCCTATGGCGTCAGGGTTGGCCTTCTTGAGCTCCGCCAGGGTCTCGTGGAGCTGGTCAAAATCCTCCGGGGCGGAGAGCCCTGCCTTATCCAACAGGTCCTTCCGAATGCAGGGCATGGGTGCGCTGCGCTCCCAATTGTAGTGGAGCACAGGGATGAGATAGTGCTCGCCGTTGATAAGCCACCGATTCACCTCCGGATTGGCCTCCATGTACCTTTTCAGGTTGGGGCCGTACTTGTCCAGGAGAGGCATCAGCGGCTGCAGGACGCTGGGGTCGGCAAAGTCCCGAACGTCGGCGACCGTCGCGCGCGTGAGATCCGGGACCTGCTTGGTGGCCAGCCACACCCTGAGCTTGCCGGGATAGTCGGCGGAGGGCACGGGCTGCCAGTTCATTCTGATGCCCGTGGCCTCGGTGGTGGCCAGATGTGCGGGGGCGTCGGGCACGATCGGCTGGGAGGGATGCTCTCCACGGGTGATGGTGATCTCGCCGATGATCTGACCCGGGGCGGGCGCCGCCTCGGACGCCTGAGCCGGCACCTCTGTAATGGGCGCGGGAGCGGCTGGCGGCACGCAGGCGGCGAGTGCGGCGCTCGCGGCGGCCAGTGTCGTTGCCTCTACGAAAGCGCGACGCGTGAGCTTGGACATCATGTACCTCCTGATTCATACTGATGAGCACGTAGCATGGCACAGGGCCAGTCAGCGGGCCTATGCTCCGATCCGCCACCCCTCCTTTCCAAGCATCGCGCCAGACGCCGTTGCGGCGCCGGACAATCTGGCCAGCTAGCCCTTGATGGCCCCGATCATCACGCCCTTGATAAAGTACCGCTGCACAAACGGATACACGACGAGAATAGGCAGCGTGGAGACCATGATCGTGGCGTACTTGAGAGTCTTTTCGGTAACCGCCAGCTCCGCGCTCGGGCTGATCTCGGTGCTTTGCAGCAGACCCAGGATGACGATGTTGCGCAGAACCAGCTGGACGGGATATTTGGCCCGGTCATCCAGGAATATCAGCGCATTGAACCAGGAATTCCAGTGGCCGACGGCATAGAAAAGGAGCAGGGTCGCCAGAACCGGCTTGGACAGGGGCAGGATGATTCGGAAGAGGGTTTCCAGGTCGTTGGCCCCATCGATGACCGCCGCTTCATAGAGGTCCTCCGGAATCTGCTGAAAGTTGGTGCGGAGGATGAACATGTACCAGACGTTGATCGCTGGCGGCAGGATCAGCGCCAACATGTTGTTCCGCAGGCCAAGCTGCACGATGAGCAGGTAGAGCGGCACCAGTCCGCCGGAGAAGAACATCGTCAGCGTGACCAGCCAGGTGAAAAAGATCCGGCCCGAGAATCTCGGCCTGGCGAGCGGATAGGCGCAGAGCGCCGTCATCAGGAGGTTGAGCGCGGTGCCGGTGCTGGTGTAGAGCACCGAATTGAGCAGCGAGCCGGCCACAGCCCGGTTGGAAAAAACCAGCTTGTATGTCGCCGACGTGAGGCCTACCGGCCAGAAGCGCACCTCGCCGCGGAGCACGGCGTCGCCGTCGCTCAAGGACACCACCGCCATATAGTAGAAGGGGTAAAGGGTCGCCAGGATCACCAGCGCCATGAAGACATAGTTCAGGGCGTCAAACAGCCGCGAGCCTAAGCTGCGATGATGCTCAATCACGACCGTTCACCCCCGTTGCTACCACAGGCTGGTCTCGCCGACCTGCTTGGCCAGCCTGTTGGATACTACAATGAACACCAACCCCACCGCGGACTGGAAGAGCCCCACGGCGGTGGCAAAGCTGAAATCGGCGCCCAGGATGCCACGGCGGTAGACGTACGTTCCCAGGACGTCCGCCGTCTCGTAGACGGCGCCGGAGTAGAGCAAGAGCACTTTCTGAAAGCCGATGGTCAGAATCTGGCCGATGCGCAGCAGAAACATGATGGTGACCGTGGGCGCAATGCCGGGGATGGTGATATAGAGGAGCCGTTGCCAGCGGTTGGCGCCGTCAATCATCGCCGCCTCGTACAGCTCCAGACTGATCCCCGTCAGCGCGGCCAGATAGATGATCGACTCCCAGCCGGCGCTCTGCCAGATCCCCGAGAAGGTAAAGATAGGGCGGAACCACTCGGCTCTCAGAAGCCAGGGCTGAGGCTTTCCCCCAAAGTATCGGACAACGCTGTTTATCGGCCCATCGGAGCCCAGAAACGTGACGATCATGCCACAGACCACCACCAGCGACATAAAGTGCGGTAGATAGCTGGAGGTCTGCACGAGCCGTTTGAACCGCTCGCTCCGGAGCTCGTTCAGTAGCAGAGCGAGGACGATGGGCACGGGGAAGCCAAAGGCGATGTCCCACAAGCGCAGCAAGAGCGTGTTGCGCACGAGCTTGAGAGAGTAAGGATTAGAAAAGAACTCCCGGAAATGCTTGAGGCCAACCCAGGGGCTACGAAGGATGCCCTTACCAACGTCGAAATCTTTAAAAGCCAGGGTCACCCCATACATGGGCACATAGTGAAAGATCGCAAAGTAGGCCAAGGGCAGCAGCATCAACAAGTAGAGGTACTTGTCCCGTTTCAGCGCTCTGACGCCACGGCTAACGATGCGCTGCGCACGAGGCCTTGCATCCAACCGCGAACCGACTGCCGTCATCTGGCTCCCCTGATGGTCTGCACGGTGCGACATGGTGCGGGCATTGTACGACGGGAGTCTGCGCGGTGTCAAAGGATTGTGCCCCTGGCCCCTGTCTCGGTTTACAGGTTGTGTGATGTGTTAAAGTAAACCATGAGGGAGGAAAGAGAAGGGGGGATGATGGTCACTCCGGGAGAGCGGCTCAAGTAGAGGGCAGACAGGGCTGCGCGCGAGCGTGTTGCCGGGTACTCAATCAGATGATGATCTTACCGAGGGCCAGCCTTCGTTCCTGACCACGAATACGCTGGCCCATCAGTGACGTTGCTGGCTACGATGGATGCGGCGCCGGCCCAGCGGAGCTACGGCAATACCGCAGGTCGCCCGTCCTACGATGCATAGTCGAACTTGAGGGTGACGATCTGGTAGGGCTCCAGCATGACCTCCAGAGCGCCCTGATCCACGGGCAGCACCTGCTGAACATTGCCGAGCAAGTCGACTCTCTCAGCCTTCGCGACCGGCCTATCGAAGGTCAGGCGAGCCTGGCCCTTCCTGCCCGCATCCTCGTACAGTCGGATGATCGGTCGCCCCTTCTCCAGCATCAGTGTCGACACGATACCGCTCGCTGCATCCAAGGTCAGGAAGCTACCCTCAGGGGCCAGACTGCCCTTCTTGATGTCCCGGCCGCTGGAACGCCAGCGATAGGTGCCTAGCGTGAACAGGGGGTTGTTGATCTCCCAGGCGCGCCGGTTGTTCCACACAAAGTCCCTTGGGCCATGGGGAGCGATGGCGTACCGAAACTGATAGCGTCCCTCCATCAAGTGAAAGTCGGGCGTGGTGGTGTACAGAAAGGCGCCCGAGTAGCCCAGAACCAGCGAGAGCTCCTGGGCTGACCGATCATAGTGGTAGCGGTAGTTGCCGAGGTTCACGAGGGCCAGGCCCTTCTCGCCATCGGACACATCGGCCCAATCGTAGGCGCTAAAGTCGTCGCGTTGGGTCTCAGTCGGCACGTAGACCACATTGCGTGAGACGCGTGCCCCATCAAGGTTCAGGGGCAGGGCCACCTGGAGCTTTTCCTTCTCGATGAAGCAGTCAGTGTGCCATCCGCCCTCCGCATCACGTCTCTCCGATTTTACGGATCGCGGCGTATAGTGGCCCAGATAGACGGCTTCGGGGAAATCGAGGGTGTCCTCGATCTCGACCCACGGCGTGCTGCAGTAGACGGTGATCAGCCGCGTATAGTCAAAGGCAGAGGTGTGGCCTCGAAGGCGGTAGCGAGCATAGACCGGCCCATTGTCCACCAGCTCGATCTCAGCCTGGCCGTCACGTGTGTCCAGCCACTGGCCCTGATCGCCCAGGAAGGCCTTAAGGTAAGCCGCCACCTGACCATCCGGGATGAGCGGCAAGGCCTGGCCTTCGCTCCCTTGGCAGACAAGGCTCGTGAGGCCGTGCGCGCTCAGGGTGGCCTCGAAGAAAGCGTTCGACACCCGACTCGCCGAGGCGCGCAGGTCGGTTGTGCCGGGCTGCTGGCGCGAACCGACGGCATAGTAGAGCCTATATCCCATACTGGGCATGTCCTGAGCGACGAAGGCGATGACGACCTTGCGTAGAGAGCCGTCCGAGTAGGTCTGCTGCTCGACGATCTGGCTCGTCACCGGCCGGCCCCCGTGATCCAGGATAGAGACCGCTCGGTGCTCTCCCTTGTTGAAGGTGATCTCCACCTTGGCGATCGCCGTCCGCGGCCAGGAAAGAGAGTTGCACACCAGGATCGGCAGGGCATCCGGCGTGGGGAGCTTCCAGCCGACCGCGCCGAGGATCTGCGCCATGCTTTCCTGCACAACCTCCTGGCCGATTGCTTCCGCCTCCCGTAACCAGTTCATCCCCCGGTCGGCCAGGGAATAGCCGAACGTGGAGGCCGGACCGCAGACCCACACGTCGTGTTGCTCGGCGAGCATGAGCTTGCGCCAGGCGTAGGCCAGGTCATCCTCGGCGTTCTGGCCACCTCCCAGGTTCATGTGGTCGGGATTGCACACCTCCCGCCCCGCGACGAGATACGCTGCCGTCGACAGCTTCTCGGCGCTCATCAAGAGATTCTCCGCGCGCTTGCAGCCGATGTAGATGACATCGCCCAGCAGGCCAAAGGAGAGGGTCGTGTCCATGTCATCCGCGCTGAGATGCAGCGTCTCCTGGACGCTCGGCTCGACAAGACGCGCATATTCTGCGATGGTGACAAACTGCGTCCGGGGATCCTCGTTGATCTTGCGAATGGTCTCATCGGCGAGGATCTGGGGCGCGATCAGGTCCGGCTCGCGCGAGGCGAGGGGCCGGGCGATGCCCTCCGCCCGGGCAGCATCCAGCCAGCGCTGGATGTCCGCCTCCTCTAGCGGCCAGCCACCCTCGGGAGCCCCGCGGCGCTGGATCCAGGCATGGAGCCCCGGCGGCTCGTTGGGCACGCGCCCAAAGTAGATGAAGCGATAGGCCGGAATGGTCAGGATCTGGCTGCCATCGCTCCCCTCCCAGAGGAAGGACTCGTGCGGGTAGTTCAGATGCTGTCCCCAGATCGGCCAATGTGTGCGCAATACGAGGTACTTGTAGCCCAACTGCTTTAGGATCTGAGGCAAGGCGATGTGATAGGCATGTTCCTGGATCAGGTAGGTCTCGATGTCCACGTCCAGGGCTTTGCGGCACAACATCTTGCCCCATTGAAGCTGGCGGATGTTCGACTCCAGCGCGATGTTCTCGGCGAATGGTTGAGTGTAGGCCCCGCTGACCAGCTCGGCCCGCCCGTCCTTGATCGCGCGGCTCAACGCCTGCACGACCGGCTTGGGGTCGCGCAGCCAGTCCTCAAAGGTATAGCCATCCAACTCGAGAACCGTCTTGTAGCCCGGCCAGGTTTCCGTGTTCTTGATCAGTCGCTCCACGATCGTGTCCACGGCGCAGAGGAGCACGGCCACCCCGCCGTGCATGACGTCGGCGCAATAGACAATGTCTGTAGGCTGCGAGCTCTTCATTTCCATTCTCCTTGAGAGTATTGCACTCCATGTTCGCTGCTACGTTTTGCAGCCGCTCACGTGTCCTGCGGATCGGCGGCCAGGGTGATGATCTCATACGGATCCACGGCGACGCGATCCAGCGCGACCGCCGATTCGTCTGTCTCGAGCAGATTCGTCTCTCTGGCAGCCGCAAGCGGCTTGAAGAAGTCCAGACGCATCCGGGCACTCTGGCCAGCGGCTTCATAGCCGCGCCACACCAGCCGCCGCCCGTCCTGGGAGCGCTTGAGCACGGTCAACACCACATGATCCGCAGACAGACGGCAAAAGCTTTTCTCCGTAGGCAGAGTCTTGTCTGTGAACGGATCGTTCACCGATAGTGTGACCAGCGGGGTCTGCAACTGCCATCCCCAACGATAGGACCGCGCTTCCCGCCAACCCCCTTCATGGGGATGGATCTGAAAGTGGTAGGACCTCGTTTCGTAGGCCGCCTCTTCCGGCAGGTTCGGGAAGGCCAGCTTGGCGATGAGGGTACCCCCTTTGATCTCCATCATGCGATGGGCGGTTGCCAGGGTCACGCCGCTCGCGCCGTCCGATACGTCCACCCAATTCTGTACCTCGCGCAGGTTGACCCAGGCATCGTAGTTGGCTTCATCGGGGTTGTGTAGCTGGGGCTGCAATTGGGGCATGATGTTGTCCAAGCTGTTGGTGCCGTAGGGGACGCCAAAGCGGACCTCCCCTCCGCTGATCGTCGTGGGAAACGACTGCTGCAGCATGACCGGCAGCGGACCTCGGCCCTCCGTGGTGATACACAGGTCGACGCGCCGCGCGGCGCGGTACAGGATCCACTCCTGCTTCACTGGCATCGGCCCCAGAGTCCCTCGAACACACACACGCGCCCGTACGGGGCCGTTCTCTGCGAGGTCAACGCTCTGCGCGAGGAATTCCAGGTTGCGCCCGGTCGGGTAGTGCTCAAAGAGGCCGTTGCGTTCGCTCTGGGTCTCCTCTCCACAGATCGCTGCCCCTTCAATGACCCAACGCTGTAGCGCCTTGTCGTACAGGCTCATCTGGCCACCCGACCGCTTCACTTGGAAGGTAAAGTGGTCCGTCTCCAGTTGCAGCGGGGCGTACCGCTTTCTGGCAGCGGGCACTGCGGGGTCCTCGACAAGCTGGGCCGTCAGCGGCCACTCGGTGACCTCCTCGACGGGCGCCACATAGTAGGCCTTGTAGCCCACAGAAGGGACCCCCTCGACGGGGAAAACAACGCGAATCTCGCGCGTCGTCCGGTCCATATCTTCGATGATCTGTATGGGCACCCGATGTCCCTCGGCGTCCACCAGGGCTATCTTTTGGTACTGGCCCCGCTGGAAGGCCGAGATGTCCGCATGGAAGGAAACGTGCCCGGTGGCGATATCCTGACGATCCCAGGACAGACCGTTAAAGACGACCAATGGGGTGCAATCGGGGCCGTGGGGCACCTGGACATTCTCCGCGATGGGCCGCAAGGCGCGCCGCAGGATCTCCTCGCCAGTAAAGAGCGCCGTGCGCCGATACTCGCGGTGCCGCCGATTGCCCATCTCCGGGCCGCTGCCGTTCGCATTGTGGTCCATGGCCTCCAACTGCAAGAGCCAGGCGGCATCCAGCGCTGCTCCCGGATAGTCCATGTAGCCCAGCAGGTTGGAGATGGTGGCAAAACGCTCCGCATTGAGCAGAGCACCGACGGAGTGGAAATCCATGAATCGGCCATCGGTGGGGCTGCCATCGCTCCCTCGCACGCCCCATCCATTGGGCGACTCTCCTCGGATCACAGGCAGGCCAGGCGTATCCTTGACGCAGTCAAAGAACTCTGAGGGCGTGCTAAAGCGCAACGAGATATCCGATTCGGCGTTCCACTGGCGCAAGTTCTCGACCAGCTTTTCCGTGGGCAGGATGAGGTCCATGCCCCAATGCATCAAGATCGGTCCAAGAGTCTGGCCCATGATCTCCCGCGCTTGTTCCTCAAGGCCATGCTCCCGCGCGGCCTCGACGCGCTCGTGGAGCCTGACGCGCCAACCCCAGACATAGGAGTTGGTCGAGTACCAGGCCAGAACCCGGCTGCCATCGAGAGCTTCCCAGTGGAACAGCGGGGTCTGGTTGGGTCCCAGACGGCACAGGATGACGTACGGCACCCCTGCTTTGCGCAGCATCTGCGGGTACTGCGGCGTGTGGGCCGGCAGGTCTCCCTGGTGCGCGACCTGCGGATTCGCGCCGAGAAGGTGCGCGGCGAGCGCCTTGCCATACATGAGATTGCGCACGTGGGCCTCGCCAGGCATCAGGCTGGCATAGATGCCCGCGTACTTGGGGGCCACCTCGATCTGCCCCTCGCGCACCAGCCGGGCCAGCTCCTGCCGCTTCTCCGGATGGGTGTCGAGAAAGTGCTTGACGAAGACCATGTCCTCCAGGAGAAAGCGAAACTCGGGATACTCTTGCGCGATGGCCATGGCCCGTGAGATGACGCGATTCCCCCGCGATAGGCATTCCTCCCGTTCCCCCAGCCAGAACAGGTCCAGATGGGACATGGGCATGACGTGGACATTCTTCATGTCAGGGCCTCCCTGCAAATCCAGTGTATTCGCCTCTTGGCGCGTCCGTCGAGCCACACGACGCTCCCTGCTGCGATAGTGGAGTCACGTTGCGTGAGCGAAGACTCACTCGAAGCGCAAGGTCTTGATCTCATAGGGTCGCCACGTCACTCGGGACACCGGTTTGGGCTGTTCCTCCATAAGGTCCACCTCACTCACCTGGCACGCCGCTCCGGCCAGCTTGGGCGTGCCTTCCACCGTCTGACCGCTGGCCTCATAGCCGCGCAGGACGGTGGCCTCGCCCGTCTCGGCGCGCTTGATGGCGGTCACCACGACGTTGTCTGGCAGGCCTTCACACAGGCTTGCCTCCGGCTCCAATCGCTTGGGGGTGACGGGGTCGTGCTCCGACAGGCCGACCATAGGCATCTGGAGGGCCAAGCCAGCCCGGTAGGCGCGACTCGCCCGCCAGTCGCCGCTGTGGAAGCGCAGGCGCGTGCGCACGCTAAAGTGGTTGTTACCCAAGGCGACTTGCTGGAACTGGCTATGCCGCCCGCCGGCGATCATCAGGGCGATCTTGAGCGTGCCCCCATCCCGCTCGATGACGCGGCGGTCCATGGCCACGGTCAGCCCGCCGTCCGATGCGCTCACATCCGCCCAGTACAGCACCTCACGGAACCGCTCGACCACATCGGCCGAATACTCGTCTCGCAGGTGAGGTCCGGTGTTGGATTGCTTGTTGTCCCAGTCGTTTGCGCCAAAAGGCACGCCGTAGGTCACGTGTGGCTCCGCAATCCCACTGGGAATGACCCGCTGCACCAGAATCGGCGAGGGATGGTGCTCCCATGTCACGTGGTCAACGACATCCACATAGTCCATATCGTGATACAAGATCCATTCCTGCCGCGTGGGGTTCTGGCCGATGCGTCCCTCGATGACGATCCGGGCGCGCACCGGCCCGTTCTCCGCCACCGTGACGCTCTCCACCACATTGCTGATCAGCCGCCCGGTCGGTCGGTGATCGAACCACTTTTTGAAGGGCATGAGCTCTTCTGCTTGTAGGCTGATCCCCGCAGCTGCGCGCCCCAGCACCTTGTCCTGAAGGTTCACGATCCCCGTAGGCCCCTTGATCTCCAGTCGGAAACGATCTCCTTCAGCGACCAGGTCTTCCTCCCACCCCGTGCCACTCACCTGGTAGCAGGGCTGAGCGGGCTCTTCGCGCTCTACAGGGAGGAGGTAGTACAGCTTGTAGCCGAAGGAGGGCACGTCACAGGCGGTGAAGGTGATCTTGGCCTCGCGCGTGACCATGGTGCGCTGTTCCACGTACTGGAAGGGCACCTCCTGGCCGGTATGGTCGTAGAGCTTGACGTTCTTATAGTGATCGTCGAACCACCAGCCTGGCGCATAGAAAGCCTCCACCGGACCGTGGAAGGCAACGCAAGCCGTCACCGCCTCGGTGCGCTTCCAGGAGGTGGGGTTAAAGACCACCAGGGGCGTGATATCGGGAATGTCGGGCACCTTGATGCTCTCGATGATCTGGCGGAGCGCCACCCGCGCGGCCTCCTCGCCGATGAGGCGGCCCATGACCTGATATTCACGGTTGCGGTCGTGCCCCAGAAAGCCTCCTCCGCCGTTGTGATCCATGCCCTGAAGATGGATCTTCCATGCCTCGGTGATGCGATCTTGGGGAAAGCCGGTGAAGCCGACCCGTCGGGCAAGTTCGCTCCATAGCTCCCCGGACAGCAGGGCGTACGATGCGGGGCCGTTCATCGTGCGCATATCAGGCCCGCCCGGCTCGACCAGGCACCATACCGAGGGAATCTCTCCGGTCAGCGCAGGAACGCCCTCGACGCTGGCAGCGACATCAAAGTACTCGCTGCTGGTGGCGAACTGCATCGCGAGCGGGGTGCGCTCGTTCCACTCGCGCAGGTTGTCCACGAGCACCTCGGGCGGCACTACGAGATCAATGCCCCAGTGCATCAGGATGGGCGCAGGGGTCAAGGCCATGATCTCGCGCGCTTGCTCCTCCTGGCCGTTGGCCAGGGCCTCGTCCACCGTGTGGTGAAAGCGCGTGCGCCACGACCACACGTAGGACTTGAGCGCGTTCCAGGTGAGGGCTCGCGAGCCGTCGGGAGACTGCCAGTAGTAGAGCACCTGGTCTGCCGGCCCGCCGCGGCAGATGATCATCCCCTTGACCCCGCCCTTGGCCAGAATCTGCGGATACTGCGGCGTGTAACCAGGGAGGTCGCCGAGATGCACCGTGTCGGGCTCCGTGCCAAAGTGCTGCCGGACGAACTGCTTGCCATAGACGAGGTTGCGCACCAGATCCTCGCCTTCCTGGAGGTTCTGGAAGATGCCCGCCCACTTGGCGCCCACTTCCATCCGGCCCGCCCGCACCTGAGCGCGCAGCTCCTCAGCGCGCTCGGGATGGGCCTCCAGATAGTCGTCTACAAAGACCATGTCCTCGAGCAGAAAACGGAACTCGGGGTGGTCGCGCATGATGTCCAGGGCTGCCGAGATGATGCGATTCCCGCGCGAGAGGGCCTGCTCGCGATCCCCGAGGAAACCGAGGTCCAGATGCGAGAAGGGCAGGAGGTAGATCTGTGGCTGGGTCATCGGTCTTGATCCTTTCTGATGCATAGGGTGCGGATGGCAAAGCGCGGCAAGGCGAGGCGCACTGCCCAACGGCCAGCGGCCTCTTGGAAGACGTTCAGCGGGCGAACCGGCCGCCCGTCCAGCTCCACCAGGTCCACGCTCGCGGGGCGGAAAGCGAGCGAAAGCGTGCGCTCCCCGTCGTCGCCCTCGGCGTTGAACAAGCGCATGAACAGGCGCTCTCCCTCTCGGAACATGGTGGGGATCTCGACGCCCTCGCCCGAGACCGACACCCAGGAGCAGCGCTTGATCTCCGGTTCACGCGTCGCCCACTGGCTCAGCAGGGGCTCACACCACTGGGCGTTCTCTAGCGACAACGCTGCCTGGTCCCATCGCCCGCGATGGGGCAGGAGAGCATACTGCACCTGCTGCGGGCCCTGAAGCGGATAGTACCGGCCCCAGAGCCCGTAGCCGCTCCAGCCCAGAACGAGCGCCAGCGGGTAGCCCGCTCCATGGGCGTAGCTCGTAGTGTGGTCGGAGAAGAGGGCCAGGCCGTACTCCTCGCGCTCGTCGAGAACATCCACCCAGTTCAGGATGATGTTGTGCTTGATCTCGTCCCAGGAGTTGAAGAAAGTATCCACGTTCTCGCTGCGGCACACGTCATAGGCCGCGTTCTTGTAGAGCACTTGGTATCCGGCCGCCGCGGCGGGGAAGAACGCCTGCAGCTTCCAGTGGTCGTCGTAGCAGGGGCGACGCCGCGTAGCGCGCGTGTTCGGGTCGGTCCACGGCTCGCCGATGCGCACATCTGCCGGGAACTCGAACCGCACCGAGCAGTCAATCCGTCGCTGGCCCTGGACCAGGGATAGCGTCTGCACAAAGGGGTAATCGCCGATCCTGCCCCGTACCTGGACGCGCGCGCGCACCGGCCCACTCTCCAAGGTGGACACCTCGGCAGGCGCATCGGCGCTGCTCAGCCACCGTTCGAGATCGGCAAAGTAGCCGCGATACTCGTTCAGCCGCCGCTCTGCATGTGCATCCACGAACTCCATGCCGAGCGCCTTGGCGTACAGGCTGGTGACAACCCCGCCGTGCTGCGGGTCCAGCGTGATGCGGTACAAGTCGCTCTCCAGTACGACGGCGCCATCCTCGGACTTCCGAGCAGTGACTCCCTCCTCAGCCGTTGGGGCTTGCTCGGAAGGTGACGGCTCGACGCAGTAGGCGGCGTAGCCCATGGAGGGCGTATCGGCCCGGAAAAGGAGGCTCCCGGCGTTCAGCGAGCCATCGCCGTACTGGCGAGAAGGGACGATCTGGCAGGGCACCGGGCACCCCTCTCCATCCCGGACTCGCACGGACTGCGTGCCCGGATCCGTGACCAGAGGCACCTCCGCCAGGGCGGTGCGCTCGCAGCCCAACGTGTTGGTGACGCGCACCCAGCGCTCCCGCGAAGGCTGGACAGCGTCCTCCGCCGTGCCAGACCCCAGCGCCAGCGACTCTTGCGCCGTTGCGATGATCTCGTCGCAGAGGCGCTCAGCGACCCAGGTCTGCGCGCCGCCCAGCCAGGCCCACTGCTCACGTCCTTGGCGGCCAAGGAGGACGATCCAGGCATCGTGGTGCTGGGCCATGAGGAGCTGCCTCCAGGCTTCGCGCAAGGTACCATCCGGCCAGGAGAAGCCTGACTCGGGGCTCATCCACGAGGCCATAGCCGCCATCTTCTCCGCGGTCAGGATGCGGTTCTCCGCCGAGCGCACCTGTTGCGCGAGCGTCTGCAGGGCAGAGGCGCCCCAGCAGAGCGCCACGCGAATGTCCTCCTGCGAGAACCGCCAGTCGGCCTCTGGGTGTGGCGCGAACCGCTGGAAGTACTCGCGCCAGGTCACAAAGCGGACGTGAGCGGCCTCACCCTCTGGAAAACCGGGCCAGTTCGGGCCGCGATAGCCCGGCGTCGCCGGGGAGATGTAGTGGCCGGCATCATCCACCGCCGGGTGAGCGGGCCAGCCCAGGTCCTGGAAGCACATGCCGGTGGGATAGGCGATGCCGTGAGCGGCACATTTGGCTGCGAACTCGGCGTCAGGTTGCACCGATTCGGTGCGCCAGCACTCGCGCAGCTCCTCGCAGGCATAGCGGGGCACCGTGGGGATCGCCGTGCCGTCGGGGCCAACCCAGTTGACGATGCTCGCATCCCGGCCAACGGTATAGCCGCCCCAGGCAGTGGAGGGGTTCTTGAGCACGGCGCGCACATAGCCGAGTGACCGCAGGACCTGGGGCAGGCAGCTCGTCCAGCAGGGCTCCTGAACGGCGTACGTGTCCACGGTGGCCTCGGGGAAGTGATCGTGGATTACCTGCCGCCCGACGATGAGCTGGCGGATGTTGCTCTCCCCGCCAAAGGCCCAGCAGAAGGGTTGCGCGTAGGCACCCGAGACCATCTCCAGGCGTGCCTCAGGCTGTTGGTCCTTGAGGGCTTCTTGGAGCCAACGGTAGACTTCCGGGTCGCGGCGGCGCAGGTACTCCCAGGAGAAGGGCTCAACTTCCAGGGAGACCTTCCACCAGGGCTTATATCTCAGCTCTTGAAGGACATCGCGCACGGCCCCTAATGGCATGTGTCCGGCAACGCCGCCGTGGTAGCCGTCGACATAGTACACGGTCAGTGGCGTAGAAGGATCCGCCGGCGTTCCGCTCGGGGAGGAAGTATGTGTCATGTGCCCTATGTTACCCTATGCATGGTTGGGGGCGGACC
>Ga0194112_10004268_pt1 | contig 19602 bp, 20 predicted proteins | sample TA2MahC400mmetaG_FD_146191 | JGI IMG/M metagenome (GOLD analysis project Ga0194112, IMG submission 146191) | Freshwater microbial communities from Lake Tanganyika, Tanzania - TA2015016 Mahale Deep Cast 400m | ecosystem: Environmental > Aquatic > Freshwater > Lake | place: Tanzania: Lake... | reverse complement strand
TACTCGACGGGCAGCTTTGGGGGATCGAAGACAGAGTACGCCTTATAGAGGAGTGCGGTCTCGTAGCTGATTCTTCCCTTTTGATGCGCTTCCTCGATGAGGGCCGCGCTTGGCGGTGGCGCTCCCATGATGGGGGGGGCCCCCCCAAAGGTGGGGGGGATGAAGGGGGGGGCCACCGCCACGAGCAAGAACGCCGTGGCAGTGATAATCCGAGTTGCATTGCCTACTGCTTGTACTTTCACGGTTACGTGTCTGCTCTCTGGATTGATTCGGGTGTAGGGGCGGGCCTAGCGTCCGCCCTGGGCACCCGCAAGGGGGGGGGTCCCCCTACTGCTCGTCCGTTAAATCCTGCAGTCCGCTGTCACAAAGGAAAGCCACCTGACTCCGTGGAGTTAGGTGGCTTTCCCCGACTCTCAGTGATTCCGTCCAAGGCCTCCGAGGTTTGCAGAGTACAGCTCAACCCTCGGAGGCCTGATCATCTACGGGCCGTACTTTTTCAAAATCACGGGCAGATACACCTGGTACGGAGGAGCAGGCGGACGATAGGTGCTGCCCCCCACGTCCTGCCCCCCTATCTTCTGCCTCACTGCCAGCTCGGGCTCGCTGCCCGGCGGAGCCTCCACTCTGAGGCTGAGCACCGTCTGGGCATTGGCCCCCAGGGGGATTCTGCCGATGACGGCACCAATAGCTCCTGAGCCAGAACCGTCGGAGCTAACGTCGAGTTCGATAGACGTGGTGCCAGGAACCACCTCTCCTCCCTCCAGGTCACCGCCCGCATCCTGCCACAACTGGAAGGCTCCCGCGTCCTCGAAGTCCACGTAGGCTTTGGCATCGGGTGGGACTTTTCCCCCGTCAATGGTGACGTCAGTGTGCGTCGGCCCGCCCTGTGGATTAGCGATGATGACCTCCGAGTCCACACGTCCCTGCTCAGGATCGGTGGCGTGGAGGTTTCTCTGACACAGGTTGTTGTCGAAGGGGACCATGCCTTCGTAGGTCACGGGGTCATCTGGCGCATGGATGCGGGCCAGGAAGCATTTATGCCCGGGGGTCGTGGGGTGCCACGGGAAGTTCACCGTCGTGTTCTGGCCAGCAGCCAGGCTGGCTATGGTCTGCGTGCCGATGTACGTCCACGCTGCGGGCCAGGGTATCGCCGCTGCGTTCTCCGACCAGTACAGGTCAACGCTGATGTTGGTCATGGTGGTATTGCCCCGGTTGCGCACCTTCACGTAGACGTAGTTCATCTGGCAGACCTGGGGGTTCTCATGCTGCTCTATCAGGGGCCCATCCTGTTGCCGCCGGTTCCAGACGTCGGGGCTCTCCCAGAAAGGCTCTCCATTCGGGTTAGAAGGAATAGACCCGTCATCTCTGGGGTGGTCTTTGCAGTAGACGTCGTGGAGAGAAGGCTTGACGGTGACGCAGGCTGGCGGGTAGTCCAGAGTGGCCGGGTTGCCGTTGGAGTTGACGTAGGTGGCTATGGTTGATCTGTTGAGGCATAACTGTCCTCCCGGAGTTGTATCTGGCACACGCACCCGATAGCCGAAGGTCTTGGTCTCGCCCCTCCCCACAACCGGGATCTCCCAGACGATGACCTTGTTGGTGTAATCCACTTTGCTAGGTGCTGGCAGGCCGAAGAATGAATTGGGAACCAGGCTCACGTTGCAGGACAGGGTATCGGTGAGGACTACGTTCGCCGCCGGCACACCCATGATGGAGCCAGCGATCTGCTCGTAGATTTTCTTCAGCTCGCTGCTGGTCGGCGCATAGTAGTAGTCGCCGGGAGAGGAGGCCAGGCTCTTCAGCTCTGCCTCGTTCACGCTGCCCAGGCCGATGGTGATAATCCGCGTCCCTTTGGCCTTGGCCGCATCCGCCGCTGGCCCAGGGCCGGGGCCTACGTTGTGCACGCCATCGGTCATCAGGATGATGATCGGCCTGTTGTCAGGAACACGCCGCCCGCTCTCCAGCTCCTCCTGGGCCTTGTTGATGCCATCGGTGATGTTAGTCATTCCACCGTGCACCAGGGCATCAATGGCCGCCCTGACGGTTCCCGCCGTTCGGCTCAACTGGTGATTGAGCAGGGCCGAGCTGGCGTAGGACACCAGACCCACCTGATCGGCTCCCGGCCTCAGGTCCAGCCGATCCACGAACGCCTTGGCCGCGTTCTTGGCGTCCTGCAGAGGTGGGCCCTCCATGCTGCCTGAGCGGTCAATGACCAGCATCACGTCGGCGTGCTTCTCGATGAGGGGGCAATCCCCCTTGCCGGTGATGGTCAGGATCACCACTGCATCTTCCCCGGCCTTCACCTGCACTGGGCTGGCCCTCTTGGTGCCCTCCACGGTGCAGACGGGCGAGATGGCGATGGCGTATTCGACCTCGGTCTGGATGGCCGCTTGGGCATACTCGCTCAAGTCCCGATTTAGCCTGTATCGCTCAGGGAAATCTCGAGGGAAGTTCTGGCCAACGAAAGCTTCAACCGCCGCGTACTTTTCAGCGTATTCAGCCGGCCCCCAAATCCCACCTGGGCTATCGGTCGCCACGACGTAGTACATGTCGTGGGAGACGTTGCCGGCATCGTTATGCACACCGGGGTCGTGGCCTGGGATGGGATAGTGCGAGATCAGTGTGCCATACCCTACCCGTCCAGGCCAACCCGCCTCGGCGGTGTTCTTGATGGGATCGCTGAAGAAGACGGTCCGATTGCGCGAATCCACCCCGGCCATGGTGACGAAGTGGCCACCTACGCGAACCCATCCCTGCCGGGCATCCCACGTCCAGAAGCCCATGAGCAGGATAACGTCCTCGCAGCGTTCCACCTCGTACGCCACCCACTCGAAGGTGGGCTGTTTGACCAGCGTAACCTCGTAGTTATCGGCCAGGCCACGGTCAAGCAGGTATTGGTTGATGGCATCGTACATGTCGTCTACGATGGTGCCTGCATGAGGCCTACCAGTCCGCTGCCCGTCGGTGTCCATCAGCCAGGCCAGTTCCTCAACGAACGGGCGCACGTTCCTCGGATCGTGGTCGTCCCAAACGTAGGGGTTGTACGATCGCACCATAGAATAATTGTCGTTGATCGCTGGCGGGGGCACCGGATAGGGCTCCATCTTGGAATCGAACCACCACAGACAGTTGGCCGCCGCCAGCGGGCCGCAGTAGGTCCAGGTTTGCGTCCCAGGGTACGTCCAGTCATATTGCCGCTGGTCGAAGTCGGGCATCCCGCTGGGAGCGTAGTCACGCCAGTCTCCAGGTTTCCAGTAGGGTGTCGCTGTAGGGGTAATAGTGGGAGTAGGCGTACTGGTGGGAGTCAGTGTCCTGGTCGGGGTAGGGGTCGTTGTTGGCGTCCTGGTCGGTGTCGAGGTGGGTGTCGGTGTTCTCGTTGGCGTCGAGGTAGGTGTCGGCGTTCTGGTGGGGGTGCTGGTCGCAGTCACGGTGACCGTCTCACACGTATGATTGATCTGGATGGTCTTTTCCGTGTAATCGTTCTGAGTACTGCTGCAGGTGTCATAGAGGAAGATGCGCACCGTGTAATAGCCTGGAGCGGCATCGGAAGGCAAAGTCAGCGGTATCAGAACCTGATTGTCCTGGCCGGGGCCATAGATGGTTCTGGTCTCCGATACGCCGACCAGGGTGTTGGGGGGTGTGCTGGAATCCACGATGTTGATTTCGATCTCGACTTCCTGGCTTTGCAGGGTGGTACGCAGGATCAAGAGCACATTCACCGTAGCACCGGGCACGTAGCAGTTCCTGTCTGTAGCGGCGGAGTGGATGGACGCTGCCCCACTGCCACCTCCCAGCACCAACTGGCCCCAATCAATGGCAGTGCACCAGGCCGGTTTTCCCTGGTAGACACAATTCAGGGTGTCAATGTGCACATCTACCAGGTTATTGCCCTGCTGCACCCAGGCGGGATTCAGGTTGAAGATGGAAGTGCTCCAGACATCGTCGGCTCCTGTCAGGAAGCCAACGAAATAGCCGTTGAAATAGACGGCATCCCGCTCGGGACAACCAGGAACCAAGGGGCTGCCCTGCTCGTCCACGTCCCAGGCGCGCAGACTGAGTTGAGCCGTGGTGAAAGAAGGCAGGGAAGGAACCACGATGTTGAATTCGATGGGCTGGAGGGGATTATCCCGGAAGATGCAGTCGTCGTTAGCCGGATACATGTCCCCGTCAGGGTAGCCAGTGTGTTGGTTGTTCTCATTGTCCTCTTTGGTGATATACACTGTTTCCGCTGCGCCGGGGCAATCACCGATTAATGCCCGAAGGGTGATATCGTCTACGTAAGCGCCCTCGTAGTCGCGGTAGGCCGAGTCACTTTGAAAGAAGAAGCCGATCCAGACCTGAGATTGGCCAACCACGCTTGCCAAACCGAAACTCTGATACTGCCAGCCACCAGAATCTCCCGTTACATTCCAGCCAGTGAAATACGAACCGTCAGTGGAATGGCCCCAAAAAAGACGATCAGGGCTAATCGTTTTATTCCAGCGGTAGAAAAGGAGCTCAGCTTGAGTAGCGGTGCTCAAATTGAAGGGGCCATAGATCATGTACGAGGAGGCGTTGTTGGGATATAGGGCCCCGCATGGTAGACCACTACCATCGGCTCCACCGCCCACACCCCAGGCACTATAAGACCCACTATAGGGCCTACAATACCTCTTGGCCCATCTATAGTCACCATCCCCCTGCTCACCCACGGTCCAGCCAGAGGTGGGGAAGGTTCCCTCGAAGTTCTGGGTCATGATGTTGGTCCAGCCTTGGGCACTGCTTGAGATTTCTATAGGGCTATCCCAAACTATGCCAGAGGTGTCTAAGCGCAAATGGGCTGGCTCAACCACAGGTGATGGCGTCGCTATTGGCCCAGGCCCATCTACCCAGACATCTACCTGCTGAGAATATGCCGTCGGAGTAGGCCCAGGTGGGTCGGCAGAGGCGGGCAGATTAAGGACCAACGCCAGCAACGCTGCTCCCAAAACCAGTAAAACACCCCCAACCCTGAACCAGGTCTTGCCAAAGACTCGACTGTTTTTCACCTCTTTTCCTCCTTGTCACCCAGTGGTGACTTCTATACTCCACACGGTCACAGTTTTTCACTTTGAACGGTTGATTTGAGCGAAAGGGCATTCTTGCCATCTGCGCATTGGTGGCTATAATTCAGTATCATCATATTCCCTGCCAGCCGATGCGAGGTATCAAGTGATCCAAATAGAATTCACGGAAGAAGAAATCAAGGCACTGCATTACGAGCACCTTCACAATCCTCATCCACGCGTTCGACAACGGTGTGCGGTGGTATACCTGAAGACGCTCGGTTTCTCCCATCAGGAGATAGGGCGCATTACGCGCCTCAGTCAACCTACAATCAGAAGCTACTTGGAAATGTACCGAGAGGGTGGGTTGGAGAAACTGAAGGAGCTGAACTTCTCTGCTCCGACCAGTGAGCTGGGCGAGCACCGCGAGATGCTGAAAGCGGAGTTTGAAGCCAATCCACCCTGCACCATCAACGAGGCCATCGAGCGGATTGAGAAGCTGACCGGCCTCCGTCGTTCTCCTACCCAAGTCCGTGAGTTCTTGAAAAGCTTGGGTATGAAACGGCTCAAGGTTGGACACATTCCAGCCAAAGCCGATCCCGAGCAGCAGGCTGAGTTTCTGGAAAAAGAGCTCCAACCCCGCCTGGAGGAAGCCCAGCAAGGCACGCGGCACGTGTTCTTCGTGGATGCCGCGCATTTCGTGCTTCAACCTTTTCTCGGCTTTCTGTGGTGCTTCACACGGGTCTTCATTCAGGCCCCCAGCGGTCGGCAGCGACTGAATGTGCTCGCGGCGTTACATGCCACAACCCACCAATTGGTTACGGTGGTCAATGAAGGCTACATCAATGCTGAAACGGTGGCCACCCTGTTGCGCCAATTGGCCAGTGCTTTTGGCAACTTGCCCATCACGATCGTCCTTGACAATGCACGTTATCAACACTGTCGGATGATCATGCAGTTGGCCGCTGAGTTGGGAATAGAGTTGCTGTTCCTGCCCCCCTACTCGCCGAACTTGAATCTGATCGAGCGACTCTGGAGGTTTGTCAAGAAAGAGTGCTTGTATTCTAAGTACTACGCCGACTTCGATTGTTTCAAGAAAGCGATCTTGGAATGCTTGTCTGAAACGCAAAACAAGCACAAGGCTAAGCTCGCCAGCTTGCTAACCCTCCATTTCCAGACTTTTCAAAGTGAAACTTTATGACCATTGAAAGTATATACTTGGGATGTCGAACAGAGACGTTCGACATCGAAAAAATTATGGCCTCCGAGAGTTGGAGGCGCTACCCGATGGTTCTAGTGTACCAAGTGGCAGTAGTCTACCACATTACCTCCAAGATGTCAAATGCTGATGGGGACACGGCGGCATTTTGATTGAAGGAGGTGCATTTTCCGGTAGGTAGGGGCAACCGCAAGGGTTGCCCCTGCCAGTGGGGTATTAGAGAAACGAGGGAGGGTCAGGTTAAGAGGAATAAGAGCAAAGGTCGCTTACCGCCGAAAGGTGATGCGACGGTAGTAGAAGGACTCACCGAAGCTGGCGGGGCCGTTGTAAACTTCCACGTACCAGCCGTACTCTTTGCCGTATTCCGCCCCCTCAGGCAAACCTGTCAGGGTGAAGCTGTCAGCATACCCCAGATCGCCGGTGATCCACAACCAGTCGCCGGTCTGTAGGTCGAACAGCAGCCAGCGATAGGTGTCGGTGGCGATCATGCGCCGCTGCCAGGTGAAGGTGACGGGCAAGGCCCGAGTGACATCATGAGGCGGCTCCAGCAAGGACACATTGGCGATGTCGAAATCGCCGCCCTGTACGCTGGTGCCAGCGGTATAGGAAGTGATGTATGGGCCGTACCAGACGAAAAGATACGAAGGCTCAGTGATATTAGGCCCATAGCGCACGTAGTATATCTGTCCTGCACCCAAACCGGGTACATTAGTGAACCTGTAGTTACCATTGCTGTCCGTAGTCGTTGTAGCTGCCGTGGACCACGAAGCGCCATCATAGAAGCGCAAGTTCAGCTCGATACCTGGGGCCGTGGCTCCATTGTAACTCACCCTGCCGTATATGCCAGGTACCGTTGTCGCGGGTGGGGTAGGCGTGCGCGTTGGGGTGGTGGTTGCCGTCGGCGTGTTGGTGGATGTTGCCGCTGGCCGAGTCAGCGTTATCGTTGGAGTAGGAGTAGTGGTAGCTGAGGCGTAATTCTTCACGATGAGAGGCAGGTAGATTTTGAAGCCAGGCGGTGTCGTGCTTGTTGGCGTTGGTGTGCTGGTTGGGGTTTGTGTGCGGGTTGGTGTAGACGTGTTAGTGGGTGTGGCGGTGACTGTCGCCGTACGGGTCGCCGTTGGTGTCGGTGTGGTAGTAGGCGTGGCCGTTCCTTCATCCGTATGACCCAGCTTAAACGAGATGGTGCCGTTGACAGCGCCAACATCCCAAATATCCAGCCCCCCTGCGCTGCCGTCGGAAAGGAAGCACGAGGGACTCGTCGTGTCGCTTATGGCCGTTCTTCCTACATTGCTGCTGTAATGCGCATTATATATGTTGCCGTTGAGCGTGAGCGTCCCACCAGGACGATAAATATAGACTTCATCAGGCGGGCCGTCCGCATTCCCATAACCATCTTCATTGGTATTTATCCTGTAAACAAGCAGGCCCGATGCCGACAATGAATTCTCAAAAGTTCCTGCCTTTCTACGGTACTCAACCACGAAATACTCGGCCGGGGAGTTCGATGCGATCTTATAGCAGTTATTCGTCGAGGAAGTCAGAGGATTGAGGGTATACGTGCCAGGCGACGATATCTCTTGACAAGAGTTAATCCACTTCCCATAACGATACTTCATGTATGCCCCCATATGCTGGGGCGGATTACGGACATCTTCCATGATGTCCCACGGCCCAACAGGCTCAAGCCCATCGAGAGAGTAGTGGTAAAGATCAGGAGCACCCAAGACGTGAAACATTTCGTGGCACAACACACCGACACCTTCGCTCGCCAGGCTCGTTTGTAACTGAAAAGTGTATGTCCTAACCAGCTTGCCATTAATGAAGGTGTCATAGTAATACAATGTCCACTGATGAGGCCACAGCAGATCGTTCCAACCGTCAGGTGAACCATAGACGATAAAGGTGACACTATCCACTCTACCATCGCCATCACCGTCCACATTCAGACCCGGCGGTATGGCTCCGCTGACAGCGTTCACAGCATTTGCAAGAAGCGTCTGTTCTCTATACCTACCCATATACTCGTCCGTGTATCCGATAGGGTTGGTTACGGCGTTATAGGGCTGATAATAGCCCCGGGGGTGAGCGTCCTGATAGGAGACGACGGTGGCTCCGGGGATAGGATAAAAGGTTGAGGAAACCGTCAATGCATTGTATGAAACCTCGCGAAAGTAATTTATCATCGAATTATCACCTGCACGCGTAGAATTAAACATATTATGATAAGTGGAAATTGCATCGGTGAATTCGGGCTCATCGGAAAAACGGATAAAGATGACAATATTGTTGATCGTACCAGTTGTTGGTGCCGGGTATGGTGGCGGCTCAGAAGCCAAAAACGAGAGCCTGATCTGCCTCATTTGCTCTGGCGTGATATTAAGATAGGGCTCCAGCCCAACGGACACAGGATCAACCTTGCCGACGATGTATCCCGAAGGAACCAAGGCTCCATTGACTTTCGTCGCATATTCGAGGTAGCCGGTGCTCGTATTTCTTACGATGGTAAACCCATTCTCATCATGCACCCAATTGTAGAATTCATCTCCAGTCGCAAAAAGGTGGAGTATTTCACCATCAGGTTGCTGTAGCGTTATAGGAACATTTTCTAAAGGTGCACCAAAAACAGGGCCAGAAATGAAGAGCACAAAAGCTATGCTTATTACTGTACTTATGAAAAATAGTTTTTTAGCAGGCATCTTAGCCTCCATTCATCTCGCTGGTATCGGATAAGCATAAGTTGGCTCAACCGCCAACGTCGGGGCCCCAACCAGATCAGGCTCATCCGGGAGTTGGAGACACTACTTCATTGATGGTAGTTTAGCACGTAACTTCTGAGATGTCAAAACGGGTTGTGGCATAAATCTAATGCCCACCGCGTCATAAGCTGGCTTGACAAGATAGCCAAGATAGTATAAAATAATCTCCAGAGATTGGCCGAGGTAGCTCAGCCTGGTAGAGCACCTGACTGAAAATCAGGGTGTCCCCAGTTCAAGTCTGGGCCTCGGCACTGAAGCGAGTAGCTGTTGTGCGGGCGTAGTTCAGTGGTAGAACGTCTCCTTGCCAAGGAGAAGGTCATGGGTTCGAATCCCACCGCCCGCTTTGCGAGAGCTAAGGGTTGAGTGGCGACGTCGCCAAGTGGTAAGGCAAGGGTCTGCAAAACCCCCATTCGCCGGTTCAAATCCGGCCGTCGCCTCTGGAATAATCGGTGGCCAAAGGCTGATAGCGAAACGAGTTGCTATCAGCCCTTTGTCTATGGGGCGGTGGCGGAACGGCAGACGCTGCGGACTTAAAATCCGCTGGAGGAAACTCCGTGAGGGTTCGAATCCCTCCCGCCCCACTGATGCCCTTGACAGGTCACCAGATTTTCTCCAGGAGCGCTGTGGACTTGTCTATCTCTTCTCCCCTTGCCATCAGCTTTTCGCCGTTCCAAACTCCATTCCTCGGTTTGCGTCCAGAACCAGAGGAGGGAGGGGGAGCGCCAGTCGTGCTGGCCGCCGATGAGGGTCCAGTGGAGTTCCACGGCCAGGTGAATATCTCGGCCGCCCTGGAGGTGGACATGGTGGCCGGCCAGGGCGTTGAGGCTGCCGGCCATCTCTGGGTGGGGCTCGACGTAGCCCAGGGCCTTGAGGCAGGCCACGGCCTCGGCCAGGCGCTCCTCAGGCACCAGGAGGTCCAGGTCGCCCATGGGCCGGAGGCCGATGTCGTCGTACACGGTGGTGGCTAACGCTGCACCTTTGAGGATGATGGTGGGGATTGGATATCGGGGGTTGGATATTGGAGATTTGAAAAAGGACACCGAGCTTGAGAGAAAGCCACATCAACAGACAGGCGGGTTTGAGCGCTCTCTGTGACAAGGTCATCGAAGCGGGCTGGATGGCAGTGGCTGTCGTGGTGCCCCTCTTTTTCGATGTCTATAGTCACCGCTCTTTTGAGCCCGGCAAGATCGCTCTGATGTGTTCGATTGCCCTGGTGATGGGGCTGGCCTGGGTAATCAAGGTGTTGGAAGTTGGAAATTGGAGGTTGGAGGTTGGAGGTTGGAGGCTGGTAATGAGGACTCCTTTGGCCCTCCCTACGTTGCTTCTGGCTATAGCTTGCATCTTTGCCACCCTCACCTCCATCGCTCCTCGACTCAGCCTCTGGGGATCCTACCATCGCATGCAGGGCACTTATACCATCCTCTCCTATATCGCGATCTTCTTTTTAATTCTGCGCACCTTGCGCCATCGGGGGCAACTCCATCGTTTGATCACCGTCGTACTCTTCACCAGCCTGCCCGTATCGCTCTATGGGATCATGCAGCGCTACGGCCTGGATCCGATAGCCTGGACGAACATAGGGGCGGAGGTTACTGTCCGTGCTATTTCCACCATGGGCAACCCCATCTTCGTGGCAGCTTACCTGATCATGATCGTGCCCTTGACAGTAGGGCGGCTCACGCAGCTCTCCACGGTCATTGGCGCTGGAAAAAGGGCGGTCTCTCTTTACGTTCTCAGCGGATGTTACGTCTTACTTCTGGTTATTCAATTGCTCTGCATCCTCTTCACCCAGAGCCGCGGGCCTTTGCTGGGCCTCATGGGCGGCTGTTTCTTCTTTTTTCTTCTTTGGGCAGCCTCGAGACGTGAGAAGGGGTTAGCCTTGGCCGTGTTTGGAGCAGCGATCGTTCTTGGCCTCCTCCTGATAGCTTTGAACCTGCCCGATACCCCCTTCGCGTCCATACGAGAGATGCCTCATCTTGGGCGGCTGAGTGGTATGCTCGATCCAGAATCGCGCACAGCTCAACAGAGGGTGTTAGCCTGGGAAGGAACCGTCAACCTCGTGGCCGCCGATCCGAGGCGAGTCCTTATGGGCTACGGGCCAGAGACCATGATCGTGACCCTGAATCCCTATCTCTCAGCCGACCTGGCGGCCTTGAAGCCGGGCGAGACCTTCGACCGCTCGCATAATGAGACTTTGGACACTCTGGCGACGACAGGGCTCATGGGACTGGCCGCTTATCTCCTTCTCTTCGGCAGCCTGTTTTATTACGGCCTGAAGTGTCTTGGCCTGATCAAAAGCCGTGGGCAGCGAAACCTGTTCATTCTCCTGTGCTCGGCGGGAGGGCTGGCCGGCGGGTTACTTCCCTGGCTCCTGGAGGGTAAGTGGAGGTTTGTGGGGATAGGGATACCTGCTGGCATGTTGCTGGCTCTGGCCACATACTTGATGACCACACTTAAAGTTCAAAGTTCAAAGTCCAAAGTCCAAAGTCCAAAGTCTAACCTCCAACTTCCAACTTCCAACCTCCAACCTCTGTTAATTGCCTTGCTCTCGGCGGTCATAGCCCATTTCATCGAGATCCAGTCTGGCATCGCCGTTGTAGCTACTCGTACTTACTTCTGGGTCTACGCGGCCTTAATTGTCGTTGTTGGGTCCTACCTCCAGGAAGAAACGACCCTAAAATATACCAGTCAGCGGCTCAGCATACGGCAGAAGGGCAGCACAGGGCAGAAACTGATTTCTCCCGCAAAAATCTCGAGCGTGCCAGACACCCGGGGCGCTTCCCTTGTTTCCCATTCCCTGCTGGGGGGGCTAATCTTAGCGACAATGGGCTTCGCTTTAATCGGCCATCAAGTCCATTCCCAAGGGCAACGTCTCGCCCTGCTGGGATTTTTTGTCATTGTGTGGTTAATCTGCGGTACAATCGCCATCATCGAGACCGGGGAAGGGGGCGTTTCCTTGGCAGATAGTATTCAGAGAGCGCCCCTTTTGATTTCCCTGGGCTGGTTGGTGGCGTTCTTAATCGTCCAAATCTTCGCCATGCACGGGAATGGGGCGAATATCCTGATCTTCTACTATCTCTATCTTTTCCTGACCGTCGCTGTTATCGCCCTCGTCCTGCTCAAGGCAATGCCCACTCCCGTTCACCTTCAGCCACGACTCCGGTGGTGGCCTTATCCCTTTTTGATCGCAGGTGCCGGGGCTTTGATCATCGTAGCCAACTTAAACCCTATTAAAGCAGACATCTATTACAAACAGGGCCTGGCCTACGCTAACAGTGAGCGGTGGGATGAAAGCATCGCCCTGTTCCAACGCGCCCTGAAACTCGCTCCTGACCAAGATTTCTATTATCTCTTTTTGGCAGGAGCCTGTGTGGAGAAGGCCAGGGCTGTTTCGGACGTAAGCGAAAGATCGGCCTGGCTCGAAGAGGCTCGAAGGGCGCTAGAGCGAGGAAAGGAAATCAGCCCCCTCAATCCAGATCACGTCAGCAAGCTGGGGCTGTTGTATCGAGCCTGGGGGGAGATGCTTACCGACCCACAAGAACGGGCCCAGAAGCTTGACCAGGCCATAGAGTATTATCGCCAGGCCGAGGCCTTGCGGCCCCACGATCCAGGGATACTCAACGAGTGGGGCCTGGTTCACTTTGCCCAGGGAGAATACGACCAGGCGATTGATAAGTACCAGAGGTCGTTGAGCTTAAACCCCTGGTCTACTCAGACCTATCTCCTGTTGGGAGATGCCTGTAGCGCAGGCGGAGACCTCGTTCAGGCGGTGGAAGCTTACCAGAGAGCCGTAGAAATGGCCCCCGATGACTTCACCGCCCACAGAAGCCTGGCGCTTCTGTACCAGCAGATGGGGCGCGTCGAAGAGGCCATCGCCGAAGCGGAGACAGCCAGCAGCCTCGCCCCAGGCCACGAGGCTGCAGCCCTACAGGAGCTCATTATTCATCTCCAGGCACAAAGATGATGAATGATAGACCTTTCGTAAGCGTCGTCATTCCCGTGCGCAACGAAGAGGAATTCATTGCTCGGTGTCTGCAAGCGGTGGTTGACCAGGACTATCCCCACGATAGCATGGAAATTCTGGTAGTGGATGGTGGGTCGGAAGACCGCTCTCGTGAGATCGTTACGGAGTTCAGTTCGAAGTATCCCATGGTCAGATTGTTGGACAACCCACTGCTCAGCGCCCCGGCAGGTCTCAACCTGGGGATCAGGGAGGCCAGAGGCGATGTAATCGTTCGCGTGGATGGGCATTGCCTGCTCGAGCCCGACTACGTTAGCCTGTGTGTCAGGTGTCTGCGGGAGACAGGGGCCGACAACGTTGGCGGTCTGATACGGGCGGTAGGGCGGAGCTACGTAGAACAGGTTATCGCTTTAGCCATCAATTCCTTCTTCGGCTCTGGTGGCTCCAAGTTTCACTACGCCTCGGAAGAGCAATACGCAGATACCGTTTACCTGGGCGCTTTCCCACGGCACGTATTTGACAGGGTCGGTTTATTTAACGAGAGATTGATGCGCAACCAGGATTATGAGCTAAACTATCGTATCAGGGCGGCCGGGGGAAAGATATTCCTTTCACCAGCCATCAGGTCGTCTTATTACGGGCGTTCGACCTTGGGGGAGCTGTGGCAGCAATACTTTCAATACGGCTTCTGGAAGCCAGAGGTGCTCCACATGCATCCCCGATCCGTTCGACCTCGCCATTTGGTGGCCCCCCTTTTCGTCTTCGGCCTTTTGGTCACTGGCCTGCTGGGCCTCGTCCACCGCGGTTTCCTCAACTTATTCCTGTTAGTGATCTCAGGTTACCTGCTTGCCTCTTTGCTTTCCTCCCTGTTAATCGCCCGCCGCGAAGGCTGGAGGTACTTCCCTCTTTTGCCCGTGGCCTTTGGTGTCATGCACTTCGGGTGGGGCCTGGGTTTTCTGTTGGGGCTGGTCAGGACGGGGATTTCGGCTCTACGCCCGGCGCGATAAAACTGCTACCAAGGGGCGTCTCCATCTCGTCCAAAGGTCTTTGGCCCACGAAATCGGGGCGAGGACGCCCCTCAGCAGCAGGGGAGAAGGCAAAGAGAACTTTCGTTTCTTGACCAGGAATCCTAATCATACTATAATACCCGTGAAAGGAGAGCATTTATGGAAGAGGAAATTGATCTGCGAGAATACATCAACGTCATCGTCAGGCGCTGGAAATGGATTGCAGGCATCACCCTGGTGGCAGTGATCACCGCAGCCATCGTCAGTTTCCTGGTCTTGCCACCCGTCTACCAGGCCAGGGCGGGGGTGGTCATCGTCAAATCCAGGTCGGAGATCGCTTTCGAGCCCAAGTATCGCACCTTGACGGAAGAGGATATCGCCTCGCGGCGCAAGGCCCTGGAGGCCCTGGTGAGGAGCAGTTCGGTGGCTGCGGAGGTGATTGACAAGTTAGGATCCACCCTGCAGCCTGAGGAGCGAGAAGTGGAAGCGCTACTGGATATAGTAGAGACGACGAGCAATGGCGATCTCATTGGCATCAAAGTCGAGGGAAAGGATCCCAGCAAAATCGCCGCCATCGCCAATGCCTGGGGCGAGGCCTATGAAAGGTACGTCAATGAGCTATACGGTGGCAGGATCCAATCGCCAGAAGACATCCAGCCCCAGGTCGCCGAGGCCAGGAGTAGCTATAAAGAGACCGAGGAGGCCCTGGCCAGGTTCATGGGAGACAACCAGATCGAGGCCCTCAGCCGAGAGATAGGAGCCAAGCAGAATACCTTGGCTGACTACTATTCTACCACGCAGATGCTCGACCGGCTCATCGCCGACGCCACAGCCCTGCGGGATCAGTTGCGCCAGGGGGCTTCCTCCGCAAGAACGGGGAATAGTCTCTCCATCTTGCTTCTCCAGGCGAGCAGCTTTACGTTGCTATCGCCTGGATTACCAGTTCAACTTCAGCTTTCTTTCGATGAGCAGAGCATTCTGGAGAGCAGTGTCGAGGAGCAGGTCCAGGAACTCGATGTCTTGCTCTCTGTCCTGGAGGCCAGGCTAGCGGGGGTACAGGCACGCATAGACGAGAGAGCTCTCCAGCAGGAAATCTTGCAACTTCAGGAACAACTGGAGCGAGAGCAGGCCAGAATGCGAGAGCTGACTCAGGCTCGTGACCTGGCCTGGGAGACCTATAATACCCTGGCTCGCAAGGAGGCCGAAGTCGGTGTCGCTTCTCAGGCAACGGACACTGAAGTGCGCTTCGCTGTGCGTGCCGTGGAGCCCAAAGAGCCCGTGGCTCCGAAGAAGAAGCTGAACATCGCCATCGCCGGGGTGCTGGGGTTGATGGTGGGGGTGTTTGGGGCGTTCCTGGTGGAGTACTTCGAGGGATGGAGGGCAGAGGAATGAGGGGGTACAGGGGGTAAGATGGGGAGTAGCATGGTGAGAACAGAGGTAAGAGAGGCCATTCGGCTTGCGCTGCCGAAGGAGAGGATGACCTACGAGGAGTTCCTCCCATGGTGCGACGAGGACACCTGGGCGGAGTAGGTGGATGGGGAGGTGATCATGCTCGCACCGGCATCGAATCGGCATCAAGACCTGAGCGACTTCCTGGCTTTTATCATGCGTGTCTTTGCGGGTGAGGGAATATTGGCTGATTGATCCCCAGCGGAGGAGAGCGGAGTTCTACAGGCTGGGGAAGGAGGGATGGTATCAGATCGTGCCCGTGGATGAGGAGGGAGTATATCGCTCTGAGGTGGTATCGGGCTTCTGGGTGAAGCTGACCTGGTTTTGGGACGAGCCCCTGCCCCGCGTGCTGGACGTGCTGAGGGAGCTAGGGGTGGTGTGAGAGGAGCTGGGGAGCAGATGCCCCTCTCTGCAGATCGGTGGAGAACGGGGGCGATTTTTTGGTGAAGTCTTCAGGCCGAGACCTTCGCCGCCTCGTTTCACGTAAAATTCACGCCCGCTTTACGCCAAATTCATGCCCGAACAGGTCGAATCATGGTATACTTATGATACAACCTGAGCATGACAGAAGATGAAAAGCGGGAGGAGTTTGAGCGGCTTTCCAGCGTGATCGCCGAGCGCATGCCTTATCGCTCGCTGGAGAAGTTTGAGCGATGCGAGGGAACGGGTATGGTCTTGTTGGATATTAAGGCAGATCTGGTTTACGAGCGCCGGCTGCGTCAGGGTGGTGATTTGTTGTTGCGCGAGGCCAGTGCCTTCTTCGCCGGCGGCGGCACGCTGCGCCAGACGTTGCATCGGCTGGTGGAGCGACTGACGGCCGAGGGCATTGACTACGCCCTGTTGGGAGGGCTGGCACTGGGTGAGCACGGGTATCCGCGGCTGACCCAGGATATTGACTTGCTTTTGTCACCAGCCGGCCTGGCGCGCTTTCAAGAGCGGTTGGTGAGCCGTGGCTATCGCCCTGCATTCGAAGGGGCACAGAAGACGTTTCGAGACAGCGAGACCGGGGTGCGCATCGAAATCGTCACCGCAGGGGAGTATCCCGGTGATGGACTGCCCAAACCGGTGGCCTTCCCTGATCCGGCCCAGCCTGGTGTGACGGTGGAGGTGGAAGGCGTTCGGGTGATTGCCCTGGAGAAGCTGGTGGAATTGAAGCTGGCATCGGGTCAGAGCGCTCCCCATCGCCGGCGCGATCTGGCCGACGTGCAGGACCTGATCCGGGCACGTGGATTGCCGGCGGAGTTGGCAGAGTGCCTGGATGCCAGTGTGCGGGATATTTATCGTCAGCTCTGGGCTGAGGCGCAGGTGGCCGAGATGTACATTTGAGGAATTCTATAACCCTTTGTAAGCCGTTTGGCATGTTATGGGCGGAGGATCGGGTTAAAAAGGAGGGGAAACGATGCGGATGATCAGACAACGAGAGCTTGATCTAGAGGCAATGGATAGTTGGTATGCAGCTCATTTTGAAGAGTTGGTGCGAGAATACGCCGGCAAGGCCATTGCTGTGGTGGAAGGCAAAATCGCTGTGGTGGCTGATACGGAGAAGGAAGCAGATCGGTTGGCCAGAAAGGCGCATCCGGATATCGTCCCTCTCGTGTTGGCTATCCCTACGGAAGAGGAGCTTGTATGCCTATTGTAACATATCGCTACAAACGGCTGAAAGATGTGCAAGTTCCCATTATCACTTTGGCCATCCGGTATGGAGAGGAATGGTATCCGGTAGAAGCATATGTGGATAGCGGCGCTACTTACAGTGTATTCACGACCCGGGTAGCCGACCGTCTTGGATTAGACTATCGTACTGGCTCCAAAGTGTACGTTCAAGTAGGGGATGGGGGATTCATACCAGTGTATCTGCATAACCTTGAAATCCAGGTTGGGAGGCATCGCCTAGGCGTTCCGTTAGGCTTCTCTGACAAGCTCGGAATCAGATTCAACCTGCTTGGGCGGGCAGGGATTTTCGGCTATTTCAAAGTCTGCTTCGATGAGCGGGATTTCCTGATTACTTTCTCACCCTACGAGGTCTAGCGGAAGAGCGAGAAGGCAAGGGAGCAAGCGAGGTGAAAACACAAGCAGCTTTCACGCCAAATTCACACCAGCTTTACGCCAATTTCACGCCCAAATGGAGTAAGTGATGGTATACTTTTAGATGGGAGAGATAGCTTACAGGGGGAGTGGGACAGTGACTTTCCCGAGAGTGATTGGTAAGATCGCGAGTAGGAGGGCAAAATGAACACATTTGTTATGGATAAGGTAGTTGAACAATTGAAAGCCTTGCCACATGAATTGCAGTGGCGGGTGCTCGAGTTCACGCGCGCGCTTGCCGTCTCTATTCCGCGCGGCGTCCCTGGTCAGCAACTTTTGCGCTTTGCTGGTGTGATACCGCTGGACGACCTGCAACTTATGCGCCTTGCTATTGAAGAAGGTTGCGAACGGATCGACACCAATGAGTGGTAAATACCTGCTGGATACCAACATCATTATCGCCTTGTTCGCAGATGATACGACTGTCAAAGAGAATCTCTCAAAGGCTGAGGAAACGTTCATTTCCAGCGTAGTGGTTGGAGAACTGTGTTACGGGGCGCGAAAATCGGCGCGGGTGCAGGAGAATCTCACACGCATTGACGAGTTTGCGGCAAGCAGTGTGGTGTTGGGATGTGATACTGATACCGCACGGCGATATGGCGAAATCAAGAACGCACTACGCATAAGGGAGGGAAAGATGGCTGTTGTAGATCTAATTCAAAAGAAAGTGGAGTTGCTTCCGGAGCCAACCCAGCAGGAAATTCTGGATTTCGTAGACTACTTGTTGCAAAAGGCCCGCCAGGAAGATGTGTTGTGGTCTAAGCTTTCGCTGAGGTGGGTGTTGCAGGGATTAGAAGATGAAGAATGGCCGGAATATGACGTCCAAGCTCTGAAGGAGAGGTGAGCGTGAAACAGCCGGGTCGCGTGGCTCTGGTACCTTTTCCTCTGGTTGATCTGACGCCTGGTAAGCCGCGTCCGGTTCTATTGCTTGCCCGCGTGCCCGGTCCCTATGAGGACTGGTTGGTGTGCATGTTTTCCACCAAGCTTCAGCAGGCGCTACCTGGCTTTGATGAGGTAATCAACTCCACTGCGAGCGACTTTCATAGCTCCGGGCTCAAAATACCAAGCGTGATTCGTGTAGCTCGGCTGGCTGTAGTTTCTGCGGACATGTTCGTAGGTACTACTGGGGAGATCAGCGATGAGCGATTGCATCGGATACAGAAGACACTTGCGGACTGGATTCAAAGCGCGGGTTGAGCGCGTGAGTGACGGAGAGGGGAAGGGGGAACTCCAATATGGAGGTGAGCGATGCAATTCAATATCGTAATCGAGCGGGATGAAGATGGGCGCTATGCAACTGAGTGTATGGACTTGCCAGGTTGCCTGTCGGAAGGTGAGACCTTGGAAGAAGCGTTGGAGAACATCAGTGAGGCTATCCTTGGCTGTGTAAAGTCCAGGCTCAAGTTGCTGTTAGAGAAGCAACCTTGGATTGAGATTCCCGCTCAGGACAAGGTGGCTGTACAGTTCGATATGAGTGGAGCGTTGCGATATGCCTAAATTGCCCAGCTTCCCCTTTCTATTTTCCGTTGTCCAGGGCATGGCTCAGAACACGTTGGGAAACAGAAGACACCTACAAGAAAGCTGTGAGAGGGAACAGAATGACCAGGGTACTCAGACGTGGTGGGATCTATATGGCCTGATTGCTATCCGCCCGCAATAACTCTGTAACAACCACCTGGTATTATTGATGAAGTCGGATGTGGCAAGAAGCAGTGACTAGCCACGACTAATTGATGAAAAAGGCGATCAAGCTAGATGCCAGCGGGCTGATCTATCTGGCCAAGGCCGGTCTCCTAGACCTCGTTGAAGATTTGTATGAAGAGATCATCATCACCGATGCCGTCTACCAGGAGGTGGTGATCCGGGGCAAAGCGGGCGGTTATCCCGATGCATTAGTGATCGAGCGGGCTGTTATTGAGGGCCACATCCAGGTGAAGCAGTTGAGCCCAGCAGCCAACAAGAGACTGGACGAGGCCAATCTGCGGCAACAAGGGATCTCAAGGCCATCTCATATCGAGGAAATGCGAGCGGATGTGGCGGCGATGCTGATCCGCAGCGGTCGCTCAGATATCGCTGAGCGCTTGGCTGGCTGATGATGGGTTCT
>Ga0194112_10004265_pt1 | contig 19616 bp, 13 predicted proteins | sample TA2MahC400mmetaG_FD_146191 | JGI IMG/M metagenome (GOLD analysis project Ga0194112, IMG submission 146191) | Freshwater microbial communities from Lake Tanganyika, Tanzania - TA2015016 Mahale Deep Cast 400m | ecosystem: Environmental > Aquatic > Freshwater > Lake | place: Tanzania: Lake... | reverse complement strand
CCCGACGGCAAGGCCTGGACCTTCCTCTCCGGCGCCCTCGTCCGCATCAACCCCTCCGACACCGCCATCGAGGTCCTCGGCAAGCTCCCCGGCGGCCGCCTCGCCTTCTCGGGTGGCGACCTCTACCTCTCTGGCTCCGACCACCTCCGCCGCGTCCGCGGCCTGGCCGGGGGTCATGCGGAATGAGGAGCTGCCCCCAATCCCTACTTCTGTTGGTCCGCCTTCTCTGCCCGCACGAGAATCGCCATCACGGTCTGGGCGTCAGAGGAGAAGCATTGCTTTGCGATCCGGTCAACGGAATCCACATTGCCGTCGTTCCTGATGTTCGGGGCGATGCCTTTGATTGTACTCACGATGTCGGAACTGAACATGCCCCGCACAACCCCGGCCAACTGCGTGACGGTGATCGTGAAGCTCGTGTCTCTGTAGGCGCTGATGATGACCTTGCTCTTGTCAGAGGAATGCAGCCCAGGGATCGCCGCAAGGACCATCTTGTAGACGCCCTCGTTGGTCGTATGAATTGGCAAGTGTGGCTTTGGGGGTGATGGCTCTGGTCCCTTTGCCTTGGCGTAGAGTGCACGAAGTTGATCGGCCTCAGCCTTGGCTACCTGAAGGTCCTCTTTGAGGGACTTCATCTCTGCGTCCCTTTTGTGCTCTGCCTGCTGCGAACTTCCAGGTGAAGGCTCCCGCTCTTTCGCCTTCGTGTAGAGCGTACGAAGCTGATCGGTCTCCGCCTTGGCTATCTGAAGTTGCTCCTTGAGGAACTTGATTTCTGCGTCCTTGGTGGGGTCTGGCTGCTGCCTGCTCTCGAGGGCCTTCTTCAGATCCTCCGCACGTACGTCCAAAAGGTTGAGCTTCTCCTGCAATGCCTGTCTGTTGAGCTTCTCGCTCTCGTACTTCTCTTCCCACTTGTGGGCCAAGTGTCCGTCGAGGCTCTCCTGCAACTGGACAGCCTTGAGTTCAAACTGCTTTCGGAGGACCTGCTCTTTGTGATAGTCCTCGGCGCAGTCGTCCTTGCGGGAAAGCTCCTTTTCGAGACGGTCTATCTTCTCGTCCTTTAGAGCAAGGATCTGGTTGTTCAGGTACACAGCTACACCGGCGATCGCGCTGCAGATGGCAAAACACGAAATGAAGCCCTTCTTGAACGGGCTGAGCCAGTGCGCAGGCCTTTTCTCTGTCTCCATCTACTGTCTCACTAACAACGTGTAGAAAGGTGCCGAGTCCTTGTCTTGGGACTATCCCGCTCCGGGGCCCCTGTGGGCAGACGGCAGGCGAAGTGCCCTCTGCTACTCGGAACAGCATACCGAATCGGGCGGCCGTACCGCAAGTATGATCGGGGCTTGGAAAGCGGCGTCGAGCCGCCGCACTCCGACAGGCTGCCGCATGTTGTTTGGCCCCACGCTTTCCCGGGCATCAGTTCGCCCCCGGCAGCCAGCTTAGCCGATCTTCAGCCTGAGGGAGGACCAGGTGTCGTCAATCGAGAAGAGCGCGACGGCATTCATGCCGAGGGCCGCGGCGGCCTGGCGGATGATGTCGCGGTGGATGTCGGTCTTGACGCCCGAGGTGCCCTTGGGGTAGGCGATCCAGAGGATGGTCTTGGGGGAGAGGGCGGCCTTCAACTCGGGCAGGGCCTTGTCCAGTTCCTTCTTCGACGCCACGAAGCACTGGACGACGTCGGCGGGGCCGACCAAGCTTGTGAAGACTTTCACGTCCTTGGGCAGGCCGCGGAGGGTCTCGCGGTAGCCTTCGGGCGCGTTGAGGAGCGCCAGGCTCTGCCCCGCCTTGATCCCGAGCTTCTGAGCGACCGTCTTTTCCGACATACCAGCGGCCCCCTCGTCAACCTCAGTGTGTGACCTTCTCCGCCTTGGCCAGGAGGGTCTGGCCTATCCGCCGTGCATTCCTCATGAGGGCACGAGTTCCCTGAGGCGGCTCGACGCGCTCCCTGCGAAGTCAGCGTTCGGGTCAAGGCCGGCGACGCGCGGGATGCGTCCCTTCCTCCTGGCCTTCCCGATGACGGCCTCGATCTCGTGGAGAACCTCCGGCACCTTGGCGGCTCGCGGCGCGATGATGCGGAAGCCGGTCAACTGGTCGGTGAAGAGGCCGTATTCGGCCAACAGGCTGTCGTCCACTTGCTCCGCGTACGACGGCTCGCCAAGCCCAAAGGTGATGTAGAGCACATCGGCCTTCTCGTCATATTCGAACTGGGGCTCCGGCAAGGCTATCTTCGCCATGTGACGACCCCCTTGTGTTGCGCTGTCCCTGGCTTAGCAGGGTAAATGGTCCGTATCACGTGGTGCTGTGCATCAACCACCACGACCAGCTCGAGCGGGCGGGTGGCACTGGAAATCAGATGCCCACCCGGAAGCGAGTATTCGTGGAACTTGCGGACATAGAGATACGTGGTCGTGAACTGCTTGCTCCGCAGGATCAGGTCGGGCTCCTCGAGGGTCAGCCGAACCTTCTCCGGGTTACACGCCACCATGGCTCGTTCGGGCCGAGCCTTCTTGATCTCCCAGGTGGTGCCGAACAGGGCCACGTCGCCGTGCATCCGCGTCGTGTCGTGTACCAAGCGATGCCTTGCTCGTCGAAAGTCGGCTCACGGCTGATCGGCCTTCCCCCTCATCGCTGCTTGCCGGCGCTTGTTCCGCACCAACATCAGTCTACTGTGGCACCCCCTGGCTGTCAAGCGGTTCATACCGCCTCGGAGAGGCTGGAGAAGGTGAACTCGCTGGCGCGGAGGGCGGGGAGAAGAGAGTTCTCGAAGCGCAGGGGGCGGGTCATGCCAGTGACTTTGTTGAGGACGGCGATGGGGGTCTCGTTGAAGCGGAAGTTCTTGACGGCGTGGCGAATGGCGCCGTCCTCGACCCAGAACACGCCGTCGCGGGTGAGGCCGGTGACGAGGATGGTCTGGGGCTCGAGCATGCGGATGTACCAGAAGCGGGTGACGAGGAGGGCCTTGTCGGTCGACGCGATGAGGTCGTCGAGGGTGCCGTTCCCGCCGTGGAAGATGAGGTTGGAGGGCCAGCCGGTCGGCTCCTTGCCCTGTTTCTGTGCCCAGTAGCGCTCGTAGAAGAGGCGCTGGAGGACGCCGTTCTGAATCCAGACGTAGGGCTTGGCGGGCAAGCCGTCGCCGCCGAAGGGTGCGCCGAGGATTTCCCTGCGGGCCGGGTCGCTCTCCATCGTGATGTTCTCGCCGGCGATCTTCTCGCCGATCTTGTTGCCGCCGCCCTTGCGGGCGAAGAAGCTGCGCCCCTCGTCGGCCTGGCGGGCGTTCATGCTCCAGAGGGCGTAGGCGAGGAACTCGTCCACGGCGGCAGGCTCAAGGATGACGGGGTAGACGCCTGGCTCGATGGTCTTGGGGTTGCGTGATGCCTCGGCCTTGGCAATGGCGCGTGCGCTGGCGGCCGCGTAGTCGAGTTCGGCGATGTCGCGCGACGTTTCGGCGGCCCAGCCCGAGCCTCTGCCGTCGGCGGTGCGGGCGGTGAGGGTGTAGTTGGCGTCGGTGGCCTCGTAGTAGCCGAAGAGGCCCTTGTTGTTGCCGACGGCGTGGAAGCTGGCGCCGTATTCGAGGTAGCCCGCGACCGTGATGTCCCTCGCGACGGCTGGCTCGATGGCGGAGCGGGCGACCTCGACGCCGAGTTCCGAGCCGGCCTTGGCCGTGCTCTCGAACCAGGGGCGGACGGGCAGATAGGCCTGCGGCTCCAGCTCGGGCACGTACTCGGGGTCTTCGGGGGCCACGCGGGCCATCTCCTCGGCGTTGGCGACGAGGCGCTGAAGGGCCTCGTCGTCGGTCTCGCTGCCGCTGGCCGTGGCGTGGCGCTTGCCGAAGTAGGCCGTGACGGCGATGGACAGGTTGTCGCGGTCGCCGCAGGTGGTGAGGGTGTTGACGGCGAAGCGGGTGTTGCGGGTGCGGCCGCCGCTGAGGTTCACGCGCACCTCGTCGGCGGTGGCGAAGGAGAGGGCCTTCTCGATGAGCGTGCGGGCTTCGGTTTCGCCGAGGATCACACGATGCTCCTCGAAGCAGGGGTTCGATGAGGACGCCTCAGCGCCTGCCCTACCCACTGGCCCGCTGTGCGGGGAGCGGTGCGCCGGCGGGTGAGGCGGAGGCCTCCAATTGCTCGTAGAGCGTTTCGGGCGCGATGTCGGCGCCGTTGGGCCAGGAGATGGTTCCGCCCTCGATCCGCGCCTTGCGGAAATAGGCCAAGTCGCGCAGGGGAGCGAAGACCGGCCCCCCCCGATGTACTCGCTGAGGTCAATGTCACCCTCGAGGCCGTCGTCGAAGGCCACGTGGTAGACGTAGCCGCTACGGTACTCGATGGAGGTCACTTCGTTCATGTTCCACATACGCGCGACAGCTCGGGCATCCGACCTCCTCGACCGTCGGTAGTATAACGCGGGAGGGGAGGCAAAGCAAGCTGCCCGCTGAGTCCCGCCTTCATCTCGTTCCCACGCGGAGCGCTGGGACGAGAAGGCACACGGACAGACACGGACAGGCACGGACAACGAGAGTAGGCAACGGTCCGTGTTCGTCCGTGTGGGTCCGTGTGGTCGCCTCCCTGGGAACAGGCTGCACGCTACACCTCCCGCTTCGTGTTCAGCACGTTCACATTTCGGAAGCGGGCTGGGGGGGCGCCGTGGGAGCAGGGGCTGGATTGCGAGGGCTGGCCCTTGCCGCACCAGTAGGTGGCGCCCATCTGCCAGAAGCGCTCGTCGCAAATCGCGTCGCACGAGTTCCAGAAGTCCACCGTGTTCGACTGGTAGGCCACGTCGCGGAGCATCTGGGTGACTTTGCCGCCCTTGATCTCGTAGAAGACCTGGCCGCTGAACTGGAAGTTGTAGCGCTGGTGGTCAATGGAGTAGGAGGAGTCGCCTCGGATGAGTATGCCGTCGTCGGTCGAGGCGATCAGCTCGTCGGGCGTGAGCGGCGTCTTGCCGGCCTCGAGGTGGATGTTGACGTTGCGCTGGAAGGGGATGGAGCCCCAGGAGTCGGCGTAGGCGGCGCCGTGGGAGCGAGTGGCCTCGGGCAGGCCGGCGGCCGCGCGGGCGTCGCGGTATTCGGGCCAGAGCACTTGCTCAGGGGTGGTCTGGTAGTCCACGAAGAGCCCGTCCTTGACGAGATACCACTCTTCGGTCTTCACGCCGTCGTCGTCGTAGCCGCAGGTGGCCATGCCGCCTGGGATAGTGCGGTCGGCGCGGAAGCTGACGAGGGGGGAGCCGTACATCAGCTTGCCCAGCTTGTCGGGCGTGAGGAAGCTGGTGCCGGCGTAGTTGGCCTCCTGGCCGAGCACGCGGTCGAGCTCGGTGGGGTGGCCGACGGATTCGTGGATGGTGAGCCAGAGGTTGGTGGGGTGGAGGATGAGGTTGCGGCGGCCGGGCTCGACCGACTTGGCGGTGAGCTTGCGCACGGCCTCCTCGGCGATCTGCGGCGCGAGGGCGACGAGGCCCGCGCCCTCGACGTGCTCGTAGCCGGCCGCGCGCGGCAGGACGTCGGCCGTGCGGGTCTGGAACTCCCCTTTGTCGGGGTCAATCGCCGTCACGGTGAAGCAGGGCCACACGCGCGTGATGTCCTGCTCGATCACGCTGCCCTCGGTGGAGGCGAAGAGCTTCCATTCGTTGCGGAGGAGCATGAAGGAGTTGACGTACTTCGCCCCCGGCACCTTGAGCGCGGCGGCGTTGACGGCGAGGAGGAGCTCGGCCTTCTCGCTCACGGGCACGGCGAAGGGGTCCTTCTCGACCGGGCTGCGCCAGGTGTCCATGTAGGCATCGTTAGGGGCCAGTTCGACGGGCCGACGCAGGGCGGCCTTGTTGGCGCGGGCCATGGCGAGCGCGTGGGCCGCGGCCTCGGCGATGGCGTCCTTCTCCACGCGGTGGCTGGCGGCGAAGCCCCAGGCGCCGTCGAGTAGCACGCGGACTCCGAAGCCGAAGCTCTCGGCGTCGGAGACGCTCTGCACGCGGTCCTCCCGCGTGTGGATGGCCTGGTCGCGGTGGCGCGAGATGCGGATGTCGGCGTAGCTGGCGCCGCCGGTGCGTGCGGCATTGAGGGCCACGTTGGCGAGTTCCTTCATCTTGCCTCCTTGTCGCGCTCCTGGGCGACGTGCTTCACAAGGCGTTCAGCCACTTGCCGTTCCTCTGCATCGAGCTGGTCGAAGAGGCGCTTCTCGCGCAGGTCGAACGAGCGGCGCGGCCCCTTGCCGTCGTCCTTCGCGCTGCCGTTGTGCAAGCACCAGCCGGCCGCGCCTCCCTCGCAGGCGCCCCGGGCGTCCGCCAGGAAGTCGGCGGCCTTCGGCTGCCAGGCCCCGAAGTCGCGGCGGAACGGCTCCTGGTGGTGGACGGGTGCGACGCGACCGAGGTCCTTGGCCCACGCGAGGCATTCGCGCGTCTTCTCCGCCGTCTGCTGCGGCGAACGGGCGTTGCGCGGGCGATGGGGCGAGAGGAAGTCGAGCTGGCACTTGGCCAGGTACTGCTCCACGTCGTCGCGGGTCAGCTCGCCGGCGTGCGAGGCGGTGACGAGGCGGTCGGGGTCGAGCTGCTTGATGCGGTCGCGCAGGGCCTTCACGTCGTCGAAGGGCACGTGGCGGCGGTCCTTGATGTTCCGCTCGTTGCCCACGTCGAAGTAGACGTTGCGGCAGGGCTTGAGCGCCGTGGCCAGCGTCTCGACGGCCCGCAGGTGCGCGTCGAGGGAGGCGAGGCGCGGCTCCTTCGACGCGACGCCGTTGCCCCGCGAGAGCGTGACGTCCACGACCATGCCCCGCTTGTCGGCCTGCTCGACGAGCCACTTGAGCTTGGCGAGATACGGCTCGCGCGGCTTGCCGTCGGGGGCGACAGCGGACACGTCGTTGTCGGCCGCGGCCCAGGTGGCCCACACGCGCACCCAGTTGAAGCCGAGGCGCTTCAGGTCGTCGAGGTCCTGCTCGATGAACTTCTCTGGCGCGCCGAGCGCGCCATAGTAGCTCATGCCGACGAGAAACGTCTCGCGGCCGTCGAGAGCGAACTTGCTGCCCTTGACCTCAAGGCGCGCCCCAGCCACGCCGCTGGAAAGCGTCCAAAGGGTTGCCGCGAGCGAGAGCTGCCACAGACGTGTCATGCTGTTTGCGTCCTTCAGAGTTGCAGCGCCGCACAGACGATTGTATAACCTTTTGTGTGGTTGGCTGCAACTGCGTTTTTCCGGGCGGCAATCTCAGGAGGCCCTGCGATGAACCCCGGTACTCTCGCGGTGGCGATGGCTCTGGCTGTGAGCCTACCGTCAGCGGCGGGTGCGGATGATTGCCTGGTCCTCCAGGCCGAGGAGTTCGCCGACGTGCAGGCGGAGCGGCGGAGCTTCCGCGGGGTGGTCGGCGTCGTCTTCCCGAAGAAAGAGAGCGTGATCAAGACCGCGGTGGAGCTGGGGCAGCCCGTCGAGGCGCAGGTGTGGGCGCGGGTCTACTTCCCCTGGGGCGGGCAGGATGCCTTGACGCTGAAGCTCGGCGACCAGAGCTTCCCAGTGACGGCGCGACAGGCGACGGGCGGCGGACGCTGGGACATCGGGAACTTCCAGGTGTGGCACTGGGTGCGGGCCGGCAAGGCGAAGCTCGCCGCCGGCACGCACGAGCTGTCCCTCGCGCCCGCCGCGGGCAACGACCAGCGGGTGGACCAGGTGGTGCTCTATTGGGGCAAGGAGCCGGCCTGGAGCCAGCCGTGGCTGGCCAACGTGCCGGTGAGCGAGGGGGTCGAGTGGCGGCGCGGCGACAGCCTGGTGCTCCCAGCCGCCGGCCTCGACGGGGGTGGCAAGGCGCGCACCGCCGTCCTCCAGGATGACGGCGATTGCCTCCGCACCGTCTTCCGCACGCGGCGGGCCGTCAAGGCGCGCCTCTTCGCTCGCGTGTTCTTCGAGGGCAAGAACATGTTCGAGGGCCTGACCATGCAGGAGATGGCCAGGAACCTCTACCTGGGCCTCGATGGCGAGCTGGTGAAGAGCGTCTACCAGCAGAACGCCCGCCTCTGGCATTGGGTGGCGACGGATGAGGCGGCCGAGCTGCCGCCCGGCCCGCATCTCATCACGGTTCAGAAGCAGGGCTCGCCCGTGAGGGTGGAGCAGGCGGTGCTCTACTCGGGCGACGCGGAAGCGGCGGAGGACTGGTTCCGCTCGCCGCCGCCCGCGCAGCTCGCGTTCGGCGTGGGCGAGGGCCACGAGGGGCTGCGGGCCGGCAACTGGCGCGCGCACTTCGAGGGCAACCTCCCGAAGGTTCCAAGCCTTCGGGAGGTTAGGTCCGACGACCCCGATAGCCTCCCGAAGGTCTCGAACCTTCGGGAGGTTGGGTTCCCCGTGGCGCTCTCCTTCGGCCAGGAGCCGACGACGCTCGATCTTGTGCGGGTGCTGGGTCAGGACGATGATCCGTGGAACGCCGCTCCCGCGCCCGCCCAGCAACTGTGCCTATGGGTGAAGAACGGCGGCGAGGCGCTCCGCGTCGAGGTGCTCTACACCGATCGCAGTGGCGAAGCATTCCTCCACGCAGTGAACGACGGGATGCCGTGGATGGGCTGGCGGCTGTTCTCGGTGAACATCCCGCTGCGCGTCGAGCGGGGCGGCGAGGCATTCTACGACCACACGGGCTTCACGCCCAACAGCATTGCCACGCCGCTCGCGGAGCCCAGTAACCTCCCGAAGGTCCCAAACCTTCGGGAGGTTAGATGCGAGGGAGGCGACCGCAACGGCGTGCCCGACTTCCCGCTCGAAATCCGCGCCCTCCGCCTCACCAAGCGGGAGGGCAAGAACGAGGCCGCCGTGGCCGAGCCCTTCCTCGAATCGCCCTTCACCCTCCGCGCACGCCTGGCGAGCCAGACGGATGCCGAGGCGGCGGTCGAGGTGGACGTCGAGAACCGCGCGGAGATGCAGCGGACCGCCGAGGTGCGCTACCGCTTCGGCTCGTGGGGCGCCGAGCCCCTCGACCCCGCGACCCGTCTGGCCGCGCTCCAATCTGCCGAGGCGGTCGTCCCCGCCAAGAGCAAGGTCCGGCTGAGACTCGTCCACAAGCCGCCCCAGCCGGGCCTCTACTTCCTCGAATGCCGCGTCGGCTGGAGTGAACCGATTCGGCGGCTGTTCGCCATCGGACCCGTCTGGCAGGAGCGGCTCGCCGCCGTGCGCGCCGACTGGGAGCGGCGGCTCGGGGCCTTCCGATTCGCGCCCGACGGCCAGGACCGCCCGCTGAAGAAGGCCGATGGCGCCGAAATCCGCCGCGAGGACGTGGCCGCCGCCTATGGCGCCGCCAACGGCCTCCTGGTCGCGGAGGACGGCGTTGACGTCTGCTCCCCCGCCTGGGCGCTGAAGCGCGACTTCGCCTACCCGCTCCGCCCCCAGGGCTGGGACCTGTCGGACGACGCGGGCTGGCCCGAGATTGCGACGCCCAGCGGGGTCCTCGCCATTGACCCCGCGCTCGGGCGCCTCAAGTTCGCCGAGGCTCGGCCTCACAAGCTCCAACTCTGCGCAACCGTCCAAACCGGCTTCGGTGTGCCCGGCCCGCCCATCGTCGTGCGCGGCAACTACGCCTTCGTGGGGCCGGGCGAGGGGCACTACAGCATCGTGGACATCTCGGACAAGACGAAGCCCCGCGTCGTTGGGAACATCAGCTCCTGGTACTTCTCCCACACCCTCCTCCCCTTCCGCGACCGGGCCTACTTTGAGTCGTCGAAGCGTGGGCTGATCCTGGTGGATGACTTGGCGAACCCTCTCCGCCCCGGGCCGCTGCGGAACGTGCAGTTCAGCCGCGGCAAGTACGGGCGAATGGCGCACGTCTTCGAGGATGCCGCGGTCGGCTACTCGGTGGGCGGCGAGAAGCCAACACTCTGGGTCCACGATCTGTCTGACCCACTCTGGCCGCGGGAGGTCGGCAAGGTGGAAGGCATCGCGGGATTCGTCTTGCCTGGCCTCGTCTATGTTGGGGACGCGGTCCAATGGCTCGACACGACGGACCCACGCAAGCCGAAGCTGTTGGCGGGCGCCGTGCCGCGTGAGAAGTCGGCCGACGGCAAGCGCACTGCGGGCCTCCTCGCGGCCTCGGCCGAGCACTTCGCCCTGCGCGGCGACAAGGCGATTGACCTCTATCGCTGCGAGGCCAAGGGCACCTTCTCCGCCGAGAAGCTCGTCTCCATCCCTCTCCCCGAAAAGTGCGGCAAGCACCTCTTCGGCGCCTTCCACAAGGGCCTCTTCTACCTGATTGACGGCAAGGAAGGGCCGGGGCAGTACAGCCTGGGCGCCAAGTCGCCCGACAGCCGCTGGTTCGTCTACGAAGTCGCCGCCGACAAGCCCAAGCCCGTCGGCCTCTACGAGCACTCCATCCCCAGCGCCTTCGGCAGCATCACCATCGTCGGCGACACCGCCTACATGGCCGACTACAACTACGGCATGTGGATCTTCGACCTCTCCGACCCCAGGAACCCGCGCCGCCTCGGCGGCGTAGCCACGGCAGGCGAATCCGACGCCCTCTGGCTCGACGGCGATCGGGCCTACCAGTGGCAGACCTTCGGCGGCGCCGTCTTCCTGCTCGACGTCGCCAACCCCCTCGCGCCCAAACGCCTCGGCGAGTATTGGGACGGCGCCTGGGTGCCCTACGGCAACTCGCGCCGCGGCAACCACACGGTGGCGGGGAAGGACGGCTTCCTCTACATCCCCCGCCAGGCTCGCGGCCTGCTCGCCGTGGACGCCCGCAACGGCGCCCGGCCGGCCCTCGTCGGCGAGTTCAAGGACGCCGACCGCCAGCCGCTCCAAGTCAGCGGCGCCTGCATTGACGTGTGGGGCGATCGTGCCTTCGTCCTTGCCAAGAAGCAGCTCCTCGTCTACGACGTGGCGAGCGCCGCCAAGCCGACGCTTCTGGGCGCCACCGATGTCCCCGCGGCCGACCTCCTCTGCGCCCGGGGCGACAAGGTCTACCTCGGCCACGCCAAGGGCGCCCTCACCATTGTGGACGTTGCGGACCCCGCCAAGCCGGCCCTCCTCTCCACCCTCGACCTCGCGCGCTCCTGGCCCGAGAAGATGAGCGAAGCAATGTCCGGCATCACCGTCGCCAAGGGCCACGCCTACGTCACCGCCCGCGGCGCTGACCGCAAGGGCGCCAACTACCTCCACATCGTGGACATCCGCGACCCCAAGCAGCCCCGCTGGGTGGCAACGGTTGACCCGCGTCCCGACCTGCCCGAGGAGCCGTGCGCCGTGTGGGCCGACTTCGACCAGGACATCATCGCCGATGGCGACTACCTCTTCATCGGAAACTACGGCGCCATCGAGTGTTACGACATCCGCGAGCCTGCCTCGCCACGCCTCTTCGACCGCCGCCACGTCGGCTACCAGTGGTCGGTCGGCCGCAAGCGGGGCGACTTCCTCTTCGTCCCCGCCCTCAGCGGCCTGGAGGTCTTGCGTGCGCCGAGCAGCAGCCAGGCCCCACTAGGCAAGCTCGAGGCCAAGGCCCGCTTCTGAGGCGGCCCATCATTGTTGGCGCCATTGTTGAGGCCCGCGCACGGGCCTCAACAATGGTGAATCGGCCATTCTCGGCCTTCCAGGCCGTTCCCTCCATTGTTGCGCCTGTCACACACACGCTGCTTGCAGCGGGGAGTCGCGCGCCGGGAGCCCCAGTCGGCTTCCCCATGTGTCGAAATTACAACACCTTATGGAGAATGGCGCAGCTCCTTCCCCCGCGGCGCGCTCCATTGTTAGGGGCCCAAAGCCCGCGACGGCCCCCGACAATGATGTGAAACAATTCACAAGCTCGGGCGACGCGCCGGGCTGCCCGTCCCCTCGCGCGGCCAGAAACCGCCCATCCCGTTCCGCTCAGCGCGGCGAAAGCCCGAGGACCGTCTCCTCCTCATTCCCGTGTCCCCATTCCCCTGTGCTTCCTCTTCCCCGCTGCCGCCCCGCCGCGCGGCGGAAGATTGCACTGGACTTTTCGCCCCCACTTCGCTATCCTCAAGCCGGCACCACAGGACAGGAGACCCGCGCATGCCCGCTCAGAAGCCCTCCAGCCTCGTGGACACCCGCGTCGTCTACTGCGGCGACAACCTTGAGCAACTTCGCAAGCTGCCCGACGCCTGCGTGGACCTCATCTACATTGACCCCCCGTTCAACTCCAACCGCAACTACGAGGTCTTCTGGGGCGAGACGCGCGAGAAGCGCGCCTTCGACGACCGCCACGCCTCCACCCAGGCCTACATGGAGTTCATGCGCCCCCGCTGCGACCAACTGCCAGGGCAGAACGCTACGTTGCGAGCATTGATGCCGAGTTGAAAGCCACAACTCTGTCCCACAGAATCCTGCCATCCGCATGACAGAACTCTGTGATGAATTCTGCCGTGAAACGATTCACCACCTTGGCGTACTCACAGGCAAACTCGTCGTTGCGCTCTTTGGCTCTGTGTCCCAGGGGCTCGATGATGTCAGTGTATAGCGTGTCACTACCAGATATGAACTCCCAGAAGCGCTGACCGCACAGCTTTGTGTACTCATCCTTCTGCTCTGCGCGCTCCCGCCCGTAGCAGCAGCCGTTAACCGCCTCCACTGCCAACCTCCTGCGCCGGGCATGCCCAGCCATGATCTGCCGCGCCGTGCGGAAGTTCTCCTTCATCTTCCTCACTTGGCTGGCGTTGCCCCAGTTGGGACCAGACTTGATGGAGACAATGTACAGCGCGCCGGACTTCTCGAACTCAAGGTCCACGCCCACTGCCGCAGATTTCCTGCCACCGTACACCCGGCCACAGATGAAGATGGCGAGGCCCTCAAGGAAATCACCAAAGACAGCCTCTTCCTGGGAGGACAGATACGCATCCAGGATTGCGCGCACCATCTCAGATGCGGTCTGGATGTTCTTGGCTCTGAAAAGGTACGGGTTCTTGCGGCTCAACACGAGCTTGAGTCTAAGACCACCAAGACTCTCGAGTCGACGTCGGTGGAAGTCAGGGATGTTCTCCTCGATGTACCCCCTTATCTCGGACTCCATGACTTTTCCCATACTCAGGCTCCCGCTCGAAGAGGAGACACTCAACCTCGGACAATTGCGACCTGGCAATGTCGCAGTAGGCTTCGACCAAATCTATGCCAACAGAACAGCGACCGAGTTCCCGTGCGGCCTTGCAGGTTGTTCCGGAACCAACAAATGGATCCAGTACCCAATCGCTCTCGTCCGTGAACAACTTGATGAACCATGCCGCAAGCTCTTGGGGAAATGCTGCGCTGTGCTTCTTGTTACCACACTCGGTGGCTAAGTGCAGCACATTTGTGGGATAGGCCATCGTCCGGTTCAGCCAGTTGGCTATGTTCTTGCCAAAGCCGCTACCCACTCGCGAGTTGAAACGGATGACGTCATTGGAGCCCAACGACTTGAGTCGCCCCTCGGCCCACTGCCCCATGGGCACCATGACGGCTTCCTGGTTCATCTTGAAGTGCCTGGACTTGTTGAATTGCAGGCAACGTTCCCATGCATCACGAAACCGGTTGGGCCACTTGCCTGGGTAGCAGTTCTTCTTGTGCCAGATGAACTCTTCGGTCCAGAGCCAGCCTTGGCGGCGTAGTTCGAGGATCAGTTCGAGCACATAGGTGCTCCGCTCGCCACTCTCAGCCTTCTCCTTGATGTTCAGGACGAACGTACCTGTCGGGCCTAGAACCCGCAGGAATTGCTCGCTCCTCGGGAGAAACCATTGAACGTACTCCTCCGGTTTGATCCCGCCGTAGGTGTTGGCCCGCCTATCGGCATACGGTGGTGACGTGAAAATGAGCTGGAACGCCCCATCTGGGTAATCCTTGAGAACCTCGAGGCAATCCCCGTGCCTGATCTCCGTCCTTACCTGACGCATATTGGGACACCCAGTAGTTACTGCCGACCTGCAAGCATACCCGCGGCAGTCCGGCGGGACTTGAGATAGATGATACTCCGGGAGCGGGGTGTAGTCAAGAATCTTTCGCGCTGATACCCACATGGTCTGCCACTGCGGACAAGTCGCCCGGAATGCAGAGGGGTCGCGGTAGGGAAGGCCATTACGGGCGGCGGAGAACCTGGGGCGGCAGTGGATCGGCATAGATATCTCGCCCACGGCCTGCCGCGTGATGGCGAAACGCCTCCGCGACGTGTGCCACCTCAAGGAGGACGAGAAGCTCTGGCTGATCGGCCGCGGCTTCGTCGTCCGCGACCTGCCCTGGACCGAGGAGGCGGTGTCAAATCTTCAAATATCAATTATCGCGCCCGCCCTCTCCACTTGCCTCGTCCCGACGGTCCCCCGTCGGGACGGCGGGTCTTGGACGCTCCTGCGTCCGTCGCTGCCCGCGAGAGAGGAAGGACGCCGGAGCGTCCAAGACAGGGCGTCCCCACGCAGGAGCGTGGGGACGAGGAAGGAGGCGCTATCATGCGACACACTCCGAGTATAACCCGGGCGGCTGGGTACTGCAAGATGCCTTCCACCCCGCCTTGCAATCTCCGGCGCTCTGGCTTATAGTCTCCTGTGTGAGGAGGAATGGATGGGTGGATGAGTGTCAGACAACCATCCATTCATCCACCCATCCAATCATCCTCTCTGGCAGCAGCAACCGGCCGCCTTGTGAGACTGCTCTCAGGAGACACGAGATGAATCGCTGCCTGACGCTGAGCCTGTCCTTCGCCTTTCTGTGCGCGGCGGCTCTTGCCGCGACGCCGCAGGTGACGGAATCGGTCAGGAAGATCCCCGCGGCCTATCAGGTGGACGTGGTGGTGGTGGGCGGCAGCACGGGGGCCGTGGCCGCGGCGGTGGAGGCGGCGAAGGGGGGGGCGAAGGTGTTCCTCGCCGCGCCGCGGCCCTATCTGGGCGAGGACATGGCGGGGACGCTCCGCCTGTGGCTCGAAGAGGGCGAAACGCCCACGTCGCCCCTCGCCAAGGCCATCTTCTCCGGCCGAGCACAGCCCACGGCCTCCCTCGGCAACACGCTGCCCTTCACCTACGAGGTCGACCTGCCGCCCGCGGGCCAGCACAAGGATACCAAGCCGCCCTCGCTCCTGAGCGACGGCCAGTGGTCGAGCGCCTCAACAGAGAGCGTGCAGTACGATGGCGATGTGAAGATTACGGTGGACCTCGGCAAGAGGCAGAAGATCGAGAAGGTCCACGCGATGGTCTATCACAACAAGGACTACCTCTTCGACAGCGTGTACGTTTCCGTCAGCAACGACCCGAAGCAGGACTGGGCAGGCGTCAGCCAGGTCAAGAACGACCGCCCTGCAACCGGGGATGACCAGGGGCCAGCGCTTATCACGACCACGCCCATGCCCAATGCCCAGCAAGAGTTCCGCTATGTGATGTTCCACATCACGCGGCGCGAAGGCTCCAAGCGCATCCTCGTGGGCGAGATTGCAGTAGTTGGCACGGAGAAGCCAAAGGAGAAAGAACCGCCTAAAGGCGGAACTACAAACCTCCCGCCGGCGACGCCGCTTCAGGTGAAGCGGACGCTCGACCAGGTGCTCCTCGACGCGAAGGTGGCGTTCCTCTACTCGTGCTTCCCGACCGATGTGCTGACCGATGCTGAGGGGAAGCCCTGCGGCATCGTGATGGCCAACCGCGCCGGGCGGCAGGCGGTCGTGGCGAAGGTCGTCATTGACGCGACGGAGCGGGCGACCGTGGCGCGAATGACCGCGGCGAAGTTCCGCCCCTTCCCCGGCGGAGCCCAGACCGTGAAGCGGGTGGTCATCGGCGGCAAGCCGCAGCCGAGCGAGGGCATCGTGGCCTCGCGCATCGTCGGCTCCTTCGCCGCACCGGGCAAGACGGGCGCCCAGGCGTATCCCATCATTGACTACACGCTCAAGGTGCCCATGGCCGACGCCAGCTATGCGGCCTACGCCGCCGCGGACCAGGTGGCACGCGACCTGACGTTCGACCCCGCCCAGCAGTTCACCTCCGACATCCTCTTCCACGTCCCGCCCGACCCCGTCCACGGGGTCAAGCCGTTTGGAGTCCCGCCTTCAGGCGGTCCGTTTGGAGTCCCGCCTTCAGGCGGTCTTGATTCTGGCTCTCTTCTGGACGCCTGCCGCCCTGCGGGGGTGGAGCGGCTCTACATCGTAGGCGGCTGCGTGGACGTGCCGCGCGAGCTGGCCGAGAAGCTGATGCGGCCCCTCGCGCTCATTGACCTGGGCGCCCGCATCGGCGCCGCGGCCGCCGCAGAAGCCAAGAAGCTGCCCGAGCCGAAGGAGCCGAGGGTGGCGGGGGCGAAGATGGAAGACCGCCTGAAGGCCGAACTACGAACAGGTCAAGTCATGGAGATACTGGCAGGCGTCCGCGAGTTCCAGAAGCTCCCCACGCTTCCGCAGGAGGAGCGGCCGCTGCCCGTCCTGGGCACGTATGATGTCGTGGTCATCGGCGGCGGAACGGGTGGGGCGCCCGCCGGCATCGCCGCCGCTCGGCTCGGGGCGAAGACGCTCGTCGTCGAGATGCTCCACGGCCTCGGCGGCGTCGGCACCCTCGGCCACATCTCCACCTACTATTGGGGCAACCGCGTGGGCTTCTGCAAGACCATCCTCGACGGCAAGGCTCGCTGGGGCGTCGAGGAGAAGGCCGAGTGGTGGCGAGGCGAACTCCGCGAGGCCAAGGCCGACATCTGGTTCGGCTGCGTCGGCTGCGGAGCGTTTGTGGATGACAAGCGCATCCGCGGCGCCGTCGTCGCCACGCCCTATGGCCGCGGCGTCGTGCTTGCCAAGACCGTGATTGACGCGACGGGGAACAGCGACGTGGCCGCTGCGGCGGGCGCCGCAACCATCTACACCGACGAGAGCGACATCGCCCTCCAGGGCACCGGCCTCCCGCCCCGCCACCTGGGCGCCAGCTACACCAACACCGATTACACCATCGCCGATGAAACGGACATGCTGGATACCTGGCACCTTTTCCTCTACGCCAAGCGGATGGCGGGCAACGCCTTCGACCTGGGGCAGCTCATAGACACCCGCGAGCGCCGCCGCATCGTGGGCGACCACACGATCAGCATCCTCGACCAGTTCCTCGAACGCACCCACCCCGACACCGTGGTGCAAACGTGGTCGAACTTCGACACCCACGGCTACACGATGGACCCGTACTTTGTGCTTCAGCAGCCGCACCACAAGGGGGTGAAGACGCAGATACCGTATCGCGCAATGCTGCCGCAGGGCTACGACGGCGTGCTGGTCATCGGCCTGGGCATCAGCGCCCACCGCGATGCCGTGCCGCTCATCCGCATGCAGCCCGACATCGAGAACGGCGGCTACGCGGCCGGCACTGCCGCCGCAATGGCCGCCAAGGGCGATGGCTCCGTGCGCAATCTGGACGTCAAGAAGCTCCAGGAGCACCTCGTCGGCATCGGCAACCTCACCCAGGACGTGTTGACGGCCAAGGACTCCTTCCCCTTCCCGCCCGAGAAGCTCAAGGAAGCCGTCTACAATGTCCGCGACAACTACAAGGACGTGGGCATCGTGCTGGCGAACGCGAAGGAGGCAATGCCGCTGCTCCGCCAGGCATATGCCGAGTGCCCGCCTGAGAGCAAGCTCATCTACGCCCACGTGCTTGGCGTCCTTGCCGACCCGACGGGCGCGCCCGACCTGTTGAAGGCCGTCGAGGCCGCGCCCGACATGGGCAAGGGCTGGCACTACCGCGGCATGGGCCAGTTCGGGCGGAACATGAGCGACGTGGATACCTACATCTACGCCCTCGGCCGCACACGCGAGCGGCAGGCCACCGAGGCCATCGTCAAGAAGATGAAGGCGCTGGAGGCGAAGGACGCCTTCTCGCACTTCCGCGCCGTGGCCCTGGCTCTCGAACAGCTCCGCGACCCCGCGGCGGCCGGGCCGCTCGCCGAGCTGCTCGCCAAGCCGGGCATGCGCGGCCACGCCATCGCGACTCCCGAAGGCGCGCTCCAGCGCGCCGAGAAGCACCGGAGCTGGACCGCCACCGAGCCGCGCTCGAACGCCCTCCGCGAGCTGATGCTCGCCCGCGCCCTCTTCCGCTGCGGCGACAAGGACGGCTTGGGCAAGCAGATTCTCGAGGAGTACACCCGCGACTACCGCGGCCACTTCGCCCGCCACGCCGCCGCCGTGCTCAAGACGGCAGGCCAGTGAGCCGCCGCACAAGCGGTGTTGGGTGTTTGGTGTTAGGTGTTGGGGTACGGAGGAGTAGGGCGTGCACACTTGCACGCGGAATCACCAGGATCGCCTCTCGACGCTTCGCGCCCATTTGAGGGATGCGCCGGCACACGTGTGGGCCGAGCCTTTCCACGAGGCGTGGGTGGCGGCCGAGGGGCTGGACCCCTGCCGCCGCTTCGCCACGGCCCAGGCCGCCGAGATGGCCGCGGCCAGGCCCTTCGTGAAGCCGGGCGAGCTGGTCATTGGGAGCAACGCCCTCCGCAGCGTCGTCACCGGGCTGCCGACGCCGTTCGCCTCCGGCATTCGCCTCGACAAGGGCTGCCTGGAAACCCTGCGCAAGGAGCATCCCGAGGCAGCGTCTCGGCTCGCCGAGATCGAGGCCTATTGGACCCGCTGGTTCGCCGAGAGCGGCTACTGCGCCCCGATGGCGATGCACCTCACCTACGCCTGGGAGCGGCTCCTCACCCTCGGCCTTGATGGCCTCCGCGACTACGTGGCTTCTGCTGCGGCTTCCTGTAGCGACAAGCGTCGCGCTTGTCGAGGAACGGGAAAGACCGCAAGCGGGACGCTTGCGGCTACACCAGGCCCCGCGGCGGCCCACTGGTATGAGGCGCTGCTGATTGTCCTTGATGGCATCTCGGCCTACATCGAGGCCCACGCCAGAGCCGCCGAGGAAACAGCAGGGGAGGACGGAGAGGAGCTCCAGCGCGCGGCAGCCATCTGCCGCCATATCGCCCACGGCGCGCCACGCTCGTTCCACGAGGCCGTCCAGCTCTTCTACCTCGGCTTCCAGCTCTCCGGCCACGATTCGCCAGGACCGATTGACCGCTATCTCTGGCCGCACCTGAAACGCGACCTGGAGAGCGGAGCCATCACCCGCGAGTCGGCGCAGGAAATCGTGGACTGCCTCTGGCTGAAGTTTGAGGAGAAGACGGCCTACGGCGCGACCGTCGGGGGGCAGCTTGCAGATGGCTCCGATGCCTCGAACGAGCTTTCGCTCATGTGCGTCAGCGCCGTCAAGCGGCTCCGCATCCTCTCGCCCCGCACCGCCTTCCGCTGGTTCCCAGGCGTTTCGCAGAAGCTCTTCGATGCCGTCGTGGACTGCATTGCCGACGGTGCCACGTATCCCGCCATCGTGAACGACGAGGCGATCATCCCCGCTATGATCGAGCGCGGAATCGCCATCGAGCACGCCCGCGACTACTCCTTCGTCGGCTGCGGCCAGACCTTTCCTCACGGACGCGGCCACGGGAACTACGAGGACGTCGTCATCAACTCCGCCAAGCCGCTCGAGCTGGCCCTCAACGATGGCTCCGCCTCGTTCGCAACCTGGCAGCAATTCGAGGTCGCCTATCGCCGCCAGATGGACCACCACATCACCGAGCGAATCGAATGGGTGAACTCCTATCGCCGCAAGCTCGTCGGCCATGCCTGGGACTTCATCCGCTCGCTCCTCACCCACTCGTGCGTGGAGCGCGGCATTGATTGGCACGCGGGCGGCGCTGACTACTCCGAGGGGATGGTGGACAT
>Ga0194112_10004264_pt1 | contig 19616 bp, 13 predicted proteins | sample TA2MahC400mmetaG_FD_146191 | JGI IMG/M metagenome (GOLD analysis project Ga0194112, IMG submission 146191) | Freshwater microbial communities from Lake Tanganyika, Tanzania - TA2015016 Mahale Deep Cast 400m | ecosystem: Environmental > Aquatic > Freshwater > Lake | place: Tanzania: Lake... | reverse complement strand
GCCCCTTCGCGGGCGCAGGCCCGGGCGCAGGCCCGTCCGATCCCGGAGCTCGCCCCGGTGATGAAAACGATCCGGTCGCGCAGGCTTTCCATCTCGGCCTCCCGAAGGACGGTTTCGTCAAAAAAAAGAGGACAGGATATTCCTCCCTCCGGCTTTCGTCAATCCGATCACCGGCGGGGAAAGGAAAGCCTGACCTTGAAGACCAGGGACGCGAAACGGGCCTTCCGGCCCGGCTCGAGGTCGGCCAGGGAAAAATCGGTGATCTTCAAGATTCCCCGGCCAAAGCTTTGAACTTTTTCGATGTCGGTTTCTTCGGGGGCCCGGTCGGCGTCGGAGCCTTGGATGGTTCGGCCGACCTCGGGAGAGAAGATGAATTCCCGGATATCGCCCGGGGCGTTGACGTTTTTCTCCCCCGCCTCGTTGAGGCCCGTGTTGTCGGCGTTCCGGAAATGCCAGCCCTCGACCTCGCGCGGATTGGGGGAGACGTGGAGGGGCGGCGTCAGGCGGGCCAGGTTTTCCTGGCGGCCCCGCTCCCCGACTTCGATCTCCCAGCCGAAAGGCCGCGGGACGAGCTTGAAAACCAGCCCCGGGCCGAACTCCGCCTCGTAGCCTTGACCGGCCAGGAGCCTGCCCGCAAAGATGACTTCCTCCCGTCCTCCGGGAGGGCCCTCGCGCTCGACGTCGGCGGCCCCCGATTCCCTGGCAATCGAGGTTGCCGCCGGCTCTTTCTTCGCGCACGAAATCGCTGCCGCGAGAACCAGCGAGGCGGCCACGGCCGCCAGGGCCGAACGCCGCGGATCGATCGGGGCCATGCCATCCTCCGGTCTGGACTTCCCTATCATAATTCGCCCGCCCCCATTTTTCCAGGCGCGAGAATTTCTTGGGCCACATCTCAACGTTTGATCATTCTCAACGCATTCGCCAAAAAATCGAGAAGAACGCCTCCTAATCGCAGGAGGGAACGGGTTCGGCTTTCCAGGCGCTGAAGAGGATGGCCCAGGCGCAGCCGACGCCGGGACGGACCGAAATCGCCTCGCAGGGGCAATTCGTCATGCAGGCTCCGCATTCGATGCACCGGTCGCGGCCGGTCAAGACGGCCTTCTTTCCATTCATTTCGAATACTCCGTGGGGGCAGACGTCGGCGCACATCCCGCAGCCGGCGCATTTTTCCGGATCGTATTGGAGGGTGACAACGTCTTTCAAATACTGAAGAGACATGGCTTTTTTCTCCTATTTTCCGAGGACGGCCGAGGCGACCGTCGCCGCGATTCCCAGAATCCCCGATAGCGCCATCAGCGGGACGGCCGTCTTCATTTCCTTGACGACGCCCGAAAGCGAGGTGAAGGTCGAGGAGCCGGTGAAGCCCATCGCCAGAAAAGCGGAAACGGCCGGAAGGATGAAGAGATAGGAGAGCCCGGCGGCCCATTCCCGGAGCATCGCCGGCGGAAAGCCGCGCCAAGCGAGGACGGCCGCCGCCCAGGCAAGCCCGAGGAGCCAGCCTTTCCAGGCGAAAGGCCGCCCCGGAATCCACGGGAGAAGGAGGGGGACAAGGACGGTCCCGACGAGAATGGCGCCGAGGACGGCCGGGCCGTCGAAACGGAGGAAGCGGACTCCCAGGACCCCCGCCAGCCAGACGGCGGCGAGGACAAGGACGATTTTCCTCGAAAAGACTCCGGCCAGCTCCTCGGGAACGAGGGCCAGACGGTCTCTCAGGGGAAAGCGGACCCTCCGCATCACGGGGGTCGCTTTCATCCCGGCGCCCATGAAGGCCTTGATGTCCGACGCCTTGACGGGGCCGTAGACGACCCGGAACTTCGCCCGCTTCGCGACCTCATGGGCGGCGACGTTCGAGGCCCCAAGCTGGGGGAGGATGAGCGTCCGGTGCGAAACGACAAGCGCCAGACGCGCATCCTCGATCCGGCGGACGAGCTCGTCCGTGCCGAACGTCCCCTTGCCCGCGGCGCACCAGACGTTGATGCCCTGCGTGTCGAGGACGAGAACCCAAGCGTTCAGGCCGTCGAGGGATGCCCGGAGAAGGTCGAAGCTGAATTTATAGTTGGCCGAGACGAAAACGGGGGACTCCGCGTCGGGAGCGCCGACGGCATACAGGCCCGGCGGGACGGTGTAGCTCATCCGGCGGATTCCCCAGCGGACCCGCCAGTGCCCGGCCCGGTCGCGAAAGCTCAGCTTCGTCACGACGACGGGAATCTCGGCCCTTCCGGCGTTGATCCGGCCTTCCGCCCAGGGAGCGTCGTAAGGGCGATGAACATCGGGGCCTTCGGACCTTTTCGGCGCGCCGGGGCAGCAGCTCGGTCCGCATTCGCAAGACCCTTCGTTGAATTGCTCCAGACGGGACCGGAATTTCGAGCTCATCGGCGCTTCCTTCTCCCGCAACAGCCGGTCTTTTCGTTGTAACTGCGGACGGCGTCGGCCAGGAGCCCGACATCCTCGACAACCCGGTCGCGCCTCTCCTCGGGGACGAATTCCATCACGCCCTGAAAAAATTCGTTGAAGAGATTTTCGATCGAAGCGAAGGTCTTCCTCCCCTGCTCGGTCAGCGAGAGGACGACGAAGCGGCGGTCCTTTTCGTTGGGGACTCGGCTGACCAGTCCGATGAGAACGAGTCCTTGGACCGTCCGGCTCAACGTGCTCGTATCGAGGTTGAGCGTTCCGGCCAGGTCGACGAGCGAAATCTCGCCTGCCTTCCCAACCTCGAGGAGAGTGTGGCATTGAGCCAAGGTGAGTCCGCAGCAGGTCTCCTGGTCGGCGAAGGGATTATCGATCTCCCGCTCGAGCCGGCGAAGCTTTTCGCGGAGGATTGTGATCCTTTCGAGTTCACGTTCCGATTGAGACATGGCTATTTCCTACATATAAATTATACAATTATTGTATAATACAATCATTAGGTTGTCAATATTATCGTTTCTCGCATTTCTTAGAATGTTAATTTGTTGTATTTATTACAAATCCATGTTGTTCATTCGGTCCGGAAAGGGCAATAACAATTGACAGTTGTTCTGGTGGTTTGTTAGGCTTATCAGCGAGGCCGCATCTTCCGGCAGCCCGTTCTGGAGTTCACCATGCCGTTCTGGGAAAAGGAAATATTCGGCAATCCGGCCAAAACATGGCTCCTCGCCTTCATCCTGGCCGTCCTGGTCTGGCTGATTTGGGCCGTTGTGACCAAGGTCCTCGCCGGCCGCCTCAAAGCTCGGGCCTCGAAAACGGCCACCCCCGTCGACGACATGATCGTTCGACTTCTTGGGGGGATCAAGGGAATCGTTCCGTTCGCCGTTTCGCTTTACGCCGGGGGTTATGTCCTCGCTCTTCCGGCCCGAGTCTCCGTCATCATAGGAAAGATCGTGATTCTGGCGGCTTTGGCCCAAGCCGCCGTCTGGGGGACGTCGGCGATCTCCTTTTGGGTCGAGCGACGGCGCTTGCGCGAGACGGGGGATGAGGCGGCCGCCAGGGCGACTCTGACCGGCCTCGCCTTTCTCGCCCGGCTCGTCCTGTGGTCGGCGCTCATCCTCCTGGCCTTCGACAACCTCGGAGTCAAGGTCACGACCCTGCTGGCCGGCCTCGGAGTCGGAGGCGTGGCCGTCGCCCTGGCCGTCCAGAACATCCTCGGCGACCTGTTCGCCTCCCTCTCCATCATCCTGGACAAGCCCTTCGTCATCGGCGATCTCATCGTCATCGACGACTTCCGGGGGACGATCGAACACATCGGCCTCAAGACGACCCGGGTCCGCAGCCTGTCGGGGGAGCAGCTCATCTTCGCCAACAGCGACCTTTTAAAAAGCCGGATCCGGAATTTCAAGCGGATGGCCGAACGCCGGGTCGTCCTCACCCTCGGCGTCGTCTACCAGACTCCGGCCGAGAAGCTCGAAGCCCTTCCCCGAATCCTCCGCGAGATCATCGAAAGCCGGTCCGGCGCCCGGTTCGAACGGGCCCATTTCTCAAGCTTCGGGGCGTACGCCCTGGACTTCGAGGTCGTTTATTGGATTCTGAGCCCGGATTACGCCCGATTCATGGATATTCAACAGGCCGTCAACCTGGCCGTCTTCCGCCGCTTCCAGGAAGAGGGGATCGCTTTCGCCTATCCGACCCGAAGGATCCTGTTGTCCAAGGAAATTCACTGAGGCGCCCTATTTCTTATAGGCGACCTTGCCGCCGATGATCGTGTAGAGAACCTCGGTCGTCAAGATGTCGTCGTCGGGGCAAGTCATCAAATCCTTCGAAAAAACGGTCACGTCGGCCAGCTTGCCGGCGACGAGCGAGCCCTTGATGTTTTCCTCGAAGGCGGCGAACGCCCCGTTGAGGGTGTAGGATCGGAGGGCCTCCTCGCGGGTCATCTTTTGGTCGCCGAAAAAGACCTCCCCGTCCTTCATCTTCCGGGTCACGCTGGCGTAGAAGCTCGGGATGGCGTCCACCGCCTCGACCGGGGCGTCCGTCCCGTTCGAGATGACCGCCCCCGTATTCATCAACTTCCGCCAAACGTAGGCGCCCTCTTCGGCCCTCTTCGCCCCAAGGCGCTTGTAAACCCAAGGCCCGTCCGATGTGCAGTGGATGCCCTGCATCGCGGCGATGACGCCGAGCCGCCCGAAGCGGGGGATGTCGGCCGCGCTCAGGTGTTGGGAATGCTCGATCCGCCACCGCGTGTCCTTGGCCTCCGGATGGGCTTTGAACGCCTCTTCATAAATATCCAGCGTCTCCCGGTTGGCCCGGTCGCCGATGGCATGGACATTGAGTTGGAATCCGTTCTCGACGGCGATCCGGGCCGTTTCCTTCAGCTCGGCGATGTCTTCGGTGTTCAACCCCTTGCTCGTCGGCAAATCCTCGTAAGGCTCGAGGAGCCAGGCGCCGCGCGGGCCCAGGGCGCCGTCGATGAGGCGCTTGATCGACCGGACGGTGAGGCGGTTTTGGCCGTAGCCCGTGACCTTGAGCTCGGCCCCCTTCTCGGCCAGGACCATGTTGCCCGTGTTCAACATGGCATAGATCCGGACCTGAAGCTTCCCCTCGTCGATCGCCTTCTTATAGAAGTCGATCGTCCCCTTCCCGATCCCGGCGTCGTGAACGCTGGTCAGCCCCTTGGACAGGCATTCCTGATTGGCCAGCTCGAGGACTTTCATCTGGTCGGCCTTCCGCTCTTCGGGCGTCCGCGCGGCCGCCGCCCGGCCCAAGGCGCCTTGGACCAGTCCCTGGGCCGTTTCGATGAAGGCCCCGGTCGGCTGCCCCTGGGCGTCCTTGACGATCTCCCCGCCCGGCGGATTCGGCGTCTTGGCCGTGACCTTCCCCATCTCCATGGCCTTGGCGTTGGCCAGCGAGGAGTGCCCGCTGGCGTGGGTCAGGACGACGGGATTGTCGGGCGAGACCTTGCTCAGGGCGGCGTGGATCGGGAAACCTTGGACGTTCGGCTCCGGGACCTTGTCCCATTTCTCCTGGTGCCAGCCGCGCCCCGTGATCGGCTCACCCGGCTTGGCCGCCTTGGCCGCTTCGCCGACCATGGCCACGATCTCGTCCCAGCTGCGGGCCTTGGTCAGGTCGAGGTTGAGCTTGGCCTGGCCGATGCTCATGAAGTGGAGATGGGAGTCGATCCAGCCGGGTGTGGCCAGGGCCCCCTCGAGGTCGATGACCTCGGTCGCGTCGCCGACGTATTCCTGAATCTCCTTGACCGTCCCCACGGCGACGATTTGATCGCCGCGGGCGGCCAGGGCCTGGGCCTCCGGCTTGGCCGGGTCCAGGGTGACGATCTTGCCGTTCGTCAGGACGAAGGTTGCCGGCTCCGGTTTCGGCGCGCAGCCAACGCCGATCAGGACCAAAACGGAGAATCCCGCGACAAAGCCGAGACGAGTGCGGTTTTTGGTGAGCATGGTCTTCGGTCTCCTTTTCCCCCTTTTTATCGGATTCGGCCCCCGAATGCAAGACGGTCTCGGATGTCCGCGCCAGGAACAAATGAGACCCAATATCATATTGAGACAACAGGTGGGGGGTGACTCAGCCGTTCATCCGTTCTTTATCTCGAAATGGAAACTGTGATACGGTCAGCCATGGGGGCAAAGGATGAAAAGACAAAATTGTCTAAACAAAGAGAGTCCGTTTATGAAAAAAGCGCGCTTGACCTCCCCCATCCCCTTCGCCCTTTTCGCCGCCCTTTTAATCCTCTCCTCCTGCGGAACGCTGGAGGTCGAAAGCCGCTGGGCTGACAACGCAATCTCCGTCGACGGCCGGCTCGACGACTGGCAGGGGCGCCTCCATGACATCGAGGACATGAACGTCTCCTTCGGCCTCCAGAACGACGGCCGATTCCTTTACCTCGCCCTCCGCGCGGCCGACCCCCGGGTCATGGGGCAAATCATGCGCTCGGGCCTCATCGTCTGGTTCGACCCGTCCGGAGGCAAGGGCAGGATCTGGGGCGTCCGGTATCCGCTGGCCCGCGACTGGAGCGATTTCCAGGGCCTTCCCGGCCGCGGCGAAGAAGACCGGAAACGGAGCAGGGACGCCGCCCGGGAACAGCTCGAGGAGGCCGAGGTCATCGGACCCGGCCGGGACGAAAAGGCTCGCTTCAAGATTGGAGAAATCCCGGGCCTCAAGCTCGCCGTCGTCCGGAGCCCCGGCCTGTTCGTTTACGAGCTGTCCGTTCCCCTCGAAAAAGCCGAGAACGCGCCCTTCGCGGCCGCGGCCAAGCCGGGCGCCTTCGTCGGCCTTGGAATCGATACCCCCAAGCTCGACTTCGTCGTCCCCGGCCGCGGGATGGGCGGTCCGGGAATGGGCGGGATGGGCCCGGCCGGCATGGGACGCGGCTATCCCGGCCGGGGAGGAGTCCTCGTCGGCCGGGGCCTGCGCGGCGCCGAACCGCTCAAGCTCGAGCTCAAAGTCCGCCTGGCCGAGGAACCCCGCCGCCCTTAACGGAACGACACCGGCGATTCCCCCTCCCCGGAGAGGATGAAGCCGGCCCAAAAATAGGGGTTCTCGTACCGGCTTCCCCGCATGTCCAGCTTGGCCCTTCTCAAGGCCTCCGCCTTGGACAAGCCCTGGGACAGGCGGCCGAAATATTTGCCGATGAAGACCGAGGTCGGCTTGTCTTCGATCCGCCACAGGGTCGACAGGACCGAGGAGGACCCGTTGAAGAAAAATATCCGCGGCAGCCCCATGACCCCCTCGCCCTGCTCCAGGCGTCCCCGTCCCGTCTGGCAGGCCGACAAAACGACGAGATGGGCGGCCAGCCGCATATCGCGGATCTCCTTGATTTGAAGCAGATCGTCCTCGGATTCGGAGACTCCCGAAAGCACCAGGACCGATCGCAGGGGAACGTCCCCGTCCAGGCGGGCGTGGCAGGCGAAATGGATGACCTGATACCGCCTTTTTTCCAGCTTCTTGAGATTGGCCTCATTCGCCTCGAAGCCCTCGAGGACGGTCCGCTCGCCGGCCGGGAACATGGACATCGCCAGGGCGATCTCATCCTTGGAGAAGGGGAGGGAATTCCGGATCTCGCCCTTCACGGATTCGGCCGGCCAGCCGTCGTTCCGTGATTCTTCGCGGCCGCCTTTTTCGGAGAACACGGGATTGCCGACGGCCAGCAATCCCTTCTCCTTGGCGATTTCGCTCCGCCGCCCGGCGAGCCTGGCGAGGGCCGAGGACGAAGGCGCGTAGGAGATTTGAAACCTGTCCAACAGGATCTCCCCTCCCCCGCCCCAGGCGAGGGTTTCGAACGGCAGGAAATGGAGGATCCCGTCGGGGACGATGACGAGCTTCCCGATGTTCTCGCGTTCCAGGATGTCGGCGGGGAACCGGATCTCGTCCATGATCCGGCGGCCCGCGGCCAAGCCCTCGGACGGACGCGCCTTCTTCTGGCCGATGAACTTGATGAACGCCCGGAGCGAATCCTCGATCCGGTTTTTGCCGGGGATCTCGTCGATCCGGGCCGTCCGTCCGGTCATCGTCAGGGCGACCGACGTCGCGTCTCCCAGAAAATATTCGACAATCGCCGTGTCGTCCTTGAGAACGTCCCTCCGCAATTCGGGGAGGCGGACGGTCTCCGGAACGGCGAGGGCGGCCGCCGTCCCGGAACCGGCCGCGGGGCCCTCCGCCTTCCGGGAGACGGCCCTCGAATCGGCAAGGCCCTCCAGAAAGATCCTGGACTTCGCCTGTTCGACGTGGGCGAACACGTCCGCGAAGGCATCCTCCCCGGACCGTCCGGCCGGGCGCCGGAGAAGGAGACGGAGGTAATCCTCGTAGACCGGAAATTTGTTCCGATTGAACGAGATCTTGAGAGCGTCGTCCTCGATGGAGTCGCGGACCTTCTCGATGACCTCGATGGCCTGGCGGAAATGCTCCCCGGCTTTTCCGTCGTCCCCGAGTTCGGCCAGACACCGGCCCATCCCGTGATGGACGTCCCAGAGAATTTTGGCCTCGAAACCGGCCTCGAGTGAAGCCAGGGCCCGGATGTAGTGATCGACAGCCGCGGCGTGGTCCCCCTTCAGCCGGAGGCCGTCGGCGATGTTGTTCAAGGACAGGCTCAGCATCGGCCGGTTCTTCGCGAGTCCGGCTTGGCGAAAAGCCATCCGGAAGGCTTTCAAAGACAGGTCGTGATGTCCGGCCGAGGACAGGGCATCCCCGAGGTTGTTCAGGATCGTCGACTCCAGGCCCCGGTCGCCGCCGCGCCAAGCGATCAAGAGCGCCTCCATGAAAACCGCGATGGAGTCCCCGGACATCTTCAGGCTCTTGTAGGCATTCCCGAGATTGTTCAGGTCGACGACGCGATAGGCCTCGTGGCCGATTTCGAGGTCGAGGCTCAAGGCTTTCCGGAGATACTCCAGGGCCTTCTCGGTTTCCCCGACGTCGTAATAGACCGCGGCGATGTTCGTGATCGCCTCGGAGAGAAGGGTTTTGTCGTCTTCGCCCTCGGCCAGCCGGACGGCGACGGAGAGATGGCCCAGCGAGGCGGAGTAGTCGTAGGTTTTATAGTAATACAGGCCGATGTTGTTGCGGCAATAGCTCATTTCCCGGCGGTTGTTCCTCGCCTCGGCGATGGCCCCGGCCGCCCGGCTCGTCTCGTGGAAACGGCCGTAGTCCCCAAGGTAATAGTGATTCGCGCTGAGCTGCCTCAAGCATTTCGATTCGTGATCCGGGCTCCCGATCCGCCGGGCCAGACGGACGGCCTCCTCGAAACGAGAGATCGACCCCGGATAATCACTTCGGTCGTCCCTCAGGGCTTTTCCTTCGGCATAGAGCCGGTGGATTTCGAGCAAAGCCTCGAGGTCGCCGGCGGCCGCCGTCAATTCCCGGGCTCGAGCGACGCCCGCCGCCTCTTCGTAGCCGGCCCTCGAGTCGGCCATCCGACCCCTGTTCCAGGCCATGTCGCCGAGCCGCCTGAGGCAATGCGATTCGAGGCGATGGCTTCCCCATTTGCGGGCCTCCCCCAGGACGAGGGAAAAACGCTCCATCGCCGGCGCGTAATTCCCCTCGGCCGCGGCCTTCTCGCCCTCGAGCATGGCTCCGAAGACAGCGGCCGGGCTGTTCTCCCGCCAGCCGCAATTTCCGGGAAGGGCGGCGGCCGCCCCGAAAACGAAGGCCGCGGAAACGGCGAGATGCCGAGCTGTCCGATGGCCCATTAGTCCTCTCCCTATTAAGAGGGACGCTCGGAGTCCGCCTTTTTTCTCACTTCGAGGCGCCGATATTGCGTTTTCCCGCCTTTTGCGCGATGTCGGGGCCATGGCCTTTTCGCCGGCTGTCGATAGCCTCGCAAACGTCATGAAATCCCGCGAAAGCCGCGGGGACGAGGAATGGGCGGCCCCCCGTCCCTTTTTTAAAGTTCCCCCATATCCGTCCGGCCCTTGGCGTTCCTGACGTTTAAGTCCGCCCCGGCCTTCACGTCCGCGCCCGCGGTGATCAAACCTCTTCGCGGCAGGCCGGTTTCGGGGAAAATCCGGCCTCTTCATAGAAATAACCGCCGAGGACTGTCATGTCAAGCGATCGTGAACGGAGGGCGTCCAAAAGCTCATCGAGGCCGAGGTTCGCCTCCACAACCATGATCATATCAGGCCGATAGGACGGCCGGCCTTTCGGGCTGATCCAGGCGCGGGCCCGGCGAGCGGTCGAGTCTCAAGCGCTTGACATACGCCGAGGCGGGACTTAGATTGAATTCAGAGCGCATCACCGGGAAGGAGGAGGGAAATGAAAGCCATATGGTTCGTGCTCTTATCCGCGTTTGTTTTTTTACCTGCCTGCGCGACGGGTCCCAGGGCGAAGGAATGGGTTCCGGGCGCCGGCGCCATCAGCGATGAGTCCATCGCGCAAGACTGGACGCCGCTGGGCGAACAGACCTATCCGGTCGAAGGCGAGACCTACGACCGGGTGTGGGAGGCCTGCGAACAGGCGCTCATCAATCTGGGCTTCAGATTTGAAAAGGCCGATAAAGAAGCCGGAGAAATCAGGGTCCGGGGCCCGTACAAGTCCCAAATATCGAAGGAAGGTATAGGCGTGGAGGATACGGAAATGAGCCACTTGACGGTAACGGTGGTCAAGGCCGAGGATAATATCCTGGTGAAAGCGGCTCTTCCGATCGTGAAAGCCGGCACTCCGAACCGGGACCTTGTCAACAAGGCCAAAAACGAGGTGGACCGCTTTTTTGCGAGGCTGAAAAAGGAGCTGAAGTCGTAGTCCTTTATGGCCCGCGGCTCCCCATAGCGAAGAACGGCCTGCCCCCCGATGATCATGTAGGGAATGGCGCGCCGGTCGAAGATCATGGCATCTCTATTATAACACATCATTCTTGACACCTGCCCGCGGCCATAATAGGCTCTGACCGTTAAATGAAATCCAGGCCGCTTCTCTTCGCGCTGCTGATGGCCGGAGCGGCGCTCGCTCCGGCCGCGACGTTCGCCGGCGCCCTCCAAACAACCGCTCTCCCCGATCCCGTTCCCATCCGGATCAAGGCCAAGGGGGCGGTCCTCGCCGGTGAGATCCTCATGCCGGCAAAAGTGTCCGAAGGATCTGTCCCCGGCGTCGTCATCGTCCACGGCTCCGGCCGGCTCGACCGCCAGGCCTCTCGCGAAGGCGCGGAGGAACTCGCGGCCATGGGGATGGCCGTCCTCATCTACGACAAGCGCGGCGTCGGGCAATCGACCGGCCGTTACCGTGATATCACACCCGTCAACAGCCCGGCGATGATCGGCGAGCTCGCTGACGACGCGAACCGCGCCCTGGCGGCGTTGGCCGCCCATCGGGGAGTCGACAAGGCCCGCCTCGGGCTGTTTGGAGGGAGCCAGGCGGGATGGATCCTGCCCAAGGCCGCGGCCGACAATCCGGAGGTCCGTTTCCTCGTCGTCCTCTCCGGCCCGGCCGTCAGCGTCGGTTTCATGACCCATTACGGCCTGCTCGCCGGCGCGGCCGAAAAAGACGTCGGCGAGGAGGAATTGGGCAAACGCCGGAGCCCGTTCATCATCATCCACGGCTACGACCCCCTGGAAACCCTGCGCGGCCTGCGGACGCCGACGCTCTGGATCCTGGGTGAGCGCGACCGGACCGTCCCGCTCATCGAAACGCTCCGGGTCCTCGAATCCCTCCCGGCCGCGGAGTCCGGCCTCCTCACGCTCGTCCGTCTTCCGGACGCCGACCATCAGCTGGCCCTTCCGGACGGATCGCGGGTGGATTACTGGGGAACCGTCGAGTCCTGGCTGAGAGACCTCGGAATTCTCAGCCGCGGGCGTCGAACATCCTGAAGCCGGCCACAGATTGAGGAGGTTCGACCATGAAAATCCGCGTCTTCACGGCCTTGCCGGCAGCCTCGCTGAAACGCGTTTCGCCCAGTGCGGCGGACCGCCCGTCATCGGCCTTCTTGACATTCGGCAGACGGCCATTTATCTTCCCCGGCGGAGAAACAATTTGAAAAAGCTCTCTGCGGGAATTTTCTTGATGGCGGGACTGGCCACGGCGGCGCTGGCGGCCTCCGGCGGCGGAATTTCGGTCGAAGCGTCCGATCCGGCGACGGTCCTATGGTCCGCCCATCCGGCCGACAAATGGGAGAACGCCTTTCCGGTCGGCAACGGCCGCCTCGGGGCGATGGTCTTCGGCAAAACCGACGCGGAGCAGATCCAAATCAACGAAGAGACATACTGGTCGGGAGGGCCGTACTCCACCGCGGTCAAGGGGGGATACAAGCATCTGCCGGAAATTCAAAAGCTCGTCTTCGACGGAAACACCAAGATGGCCCACATCCTTTTCGGCCGGCATCTCATGGGCTACCCGGTCGAGCAGATGAAATACCAGCCCCTGGCCAATTTGATTCTTCAATTTCCGAGCGGCGCGGAGGCGGCGGACAGTGCGGGAGTGAGTGACTATCGCCACGAGCTCGACCTCGATACCGCCGTTGTCACGACGAGCTACATCCGGAACGGAGTTCGTTATGGGCGCGAGGTTTTCTCCAGCCCCGTCGACCAAGTCATCGTCGTCCGGCTCACGACCGATACGCAGGGGAAAATCTCCTTCACGGCCCAGCTCAGAGGGGAGAGGAATACCGCCCATTCGAACTACGCGACGGACTACTTCCGGATGGACGGGGCGCCGCCGAGCGGACTCGTCGTCCGGGGCAAGTCGGCCGACTACATGGGCGTGGAGGGGAAGCTCCGCTATGAAGCGAGGCTCCAAGCCTTTCCCGAAGGCGGGATGATGAGCCTGGAGTGGGACGAACTTAAGGTCGCGGATGCCGACGCCGTGACTTTGGTCATCGCCGCGGCCACGAATTTCGTGAATTACCGCGACGTCGGCGGCGATGCGGCCGGGCGCGTCGAGGCGGCGCTCAAGGCCGTGACGGGAAAATCGTTCGAGGCGATAAAGACGGCCCACGTCGCCGAGCACCGCCGGCTCTTCCGCCGCGCTTCGATGACTTTCCCGGCGACGCCGTATTCGCTGCGGCCGACCGACGAGCGCCTGAAGAATTTCGACGGGACGAACGACCCGGCCCTGGCCGCCCTGGTCTTTCAGTTCGGGCGGTATCTGCTCATCTCGTCCTCCAGGCCGGGAACCCAGCCGGCCAACCTCCAGGGCATCTGGAACAAGGACATGAATCCCGCCTGGGATTCCAAGTACACGACGAATATCAACACGGAGATGAACTACTGGCCGGCCGAGGTGGGGAATTTGAGCGAGTGCGCCGAGCCTCTTTTCGCCATGATCCGCGAGCTCACCGGCCAGGGAAGCCAGGTCGCCCGCGAGCACTACGGGGCGGGCGGCTGGGTTTTTCACCAGAATACCGACCTCTGGCGCGTGGCCGCGCCCATGGACGGGCCGAGCTGGGGGACGTTCACGATGGGCGGCGCCTGGCTCGCCACGCATCTTTGGGAGCATTATCTTTTCACCGGCGACAAGGAGTTTCTCAAGGCCAACTACCCGGTCATGAAGGGGAGCGCCGAGTTCTTCCTCGACTTCCTCGTCCCCCACCCGAAATACGGATGGCTGGTGACCAATCCCTCGACCTCGCCCGAGAATTTTCCCGCCGTCCCCGGCGCGTCCAAGTTCTTCGACGAGATCACGACCTTCGTCACGGGGACCTCGATCTGCGCCGGATCGACGATCGACATGGCCATACTGAGAGAATTGTTCGAGGCCGTGGCGCGGGCGGCCGACGTGCTGGGAGTCGACGGCGAGTTCAAAGCGAAGGTGCTGGCGGCAAGGGCTCGCCTGGCGCCGATGCGGATCGGCCGCAAGGGCAATCTCCAGGAATGGCTCGAAGACTGGGACGAGTCCGAAAAAAGCCACCGCCATATTTCCGGGCTGTGGGGGCTTTTCCCCGGGCGCGAAATCTCGCCCCGCCGGACGCCGAAGTTCGCCGAAGGAAGCAAAGTCGTTCTGGAACAAAGGGGACTCGTCGGCAACGGCTGGGCCTCAGCCTGGAAGGCGGCCTGCTGGGCCCGGCTTGGAAACGGGGCCAAAGCGTTGGAGAATTTCGCCTACGCCGTCCGCAATTACACGACGGAGAGCCTTTTCTCGATCTGCTCGAACCGCCTCCAGGTGGACGGGGCGTTCGGCATGTCCGCGGCGATCGCCGAGATGATTCTCCAGTCGCACGAGGGCGAGATCGCCCTGCTTCCGGCGTTGCCCGAATCGTGGCCGGACGGAGAGGTCAAAGGTCTCTGCGTCCGGGGCGGGTTCGAAGTGAGTCTCCGGTGGAAGGGCGGCCGGGTCGAGGAGGCGACGATTTTCTCGAAAAACGGGACGGCCTGCCGGGTCCGAGCCGCCGGCCCGATGAAGGTGACGGCCTCTGGGAAGCCCATCAAGACGTCGAATCCCGAGACGAATGTCATAGAATTTATGACTTCGCCCGGAAACGTCTATTTAATGATCCCATCGACTCGCTAGCCCCCCCAAAGATGAGAAGACAATCGGGCCGGATGCCTCTCTTTCTATGGCGAATGACGACGGCCGCCTATTGACAAAATAGCCGAAAGCAACCATAATGGAACCAATAGGAAATATGGCGACGACGATCACCCTCAAGAAAATCCCGTCCGAGCTGTACGAAAGTCTGAAGGAAAGCGCCGCACGCCACCGGCGAAGCTTGAACAGCGAAATCATCGCCCTTCTCGAGGACAAACTTCGATCCGGGCGAAGAAGTCCGGAGGACGTTCTGGCCTCTATCCGAGCCTTGCGGAAACGTCTCGGGGGCGCTTCGATGCCGTTGTCTATGATCGACCGAGCCAAAAAAGAAGGCCGTCTTTGATCGTCGTCGATACCAATCTCATCGCCGCTCTCGTTATCCCAGGGGATAAGAACGAAGCGGCCGAACAGGTTTTCGAGAGGGATCCCCATTGGGCGGCTCCCCTCCTCTGGAAAAGCGAATTCCGCAACGTCCTCGCTGTGGGCTTGCGGCAAAAAGCGTTCGACTTGGAAGCCGCCGTGTTTCTCATGGAAGAAGCCGAGGACTTGTTGAAAGAGGACGAATTCGACGTTCCGTCCGCGCCCATCCTTGACTTGGCGAGCCGAAGCCGCTTGTCCGCATACGACTGCGAATTCGTCGCCCTGGCGAAACAGTTGGGCGTTCCCCTCCTGACTTGGGACCGGGCCATCCTCGCCGCTTTCCCTGAGACGGCGGTCAGCCCGGAGCCATTCGTCCGCTCCCCCCGTATCCCATAACACGTTAGACTTTCAGACTCTAAAAGCCCGCCGGCGGTCCGCCTGCCCCATCTTGCTTCGCGCTGGGCGCGGACGATTGGGGAAATTATCTCGGTCCGCAGAAGTGAAGACGCTTTTGGCGCCCTTGACACGCCGCGGGCCCCGAATTATTCTCCCGCGTGAAAGACCGGCCGAGAGGAGGACCCATGAGCGATCGTCTGAACCGCAGGGATTTCATGAAGCAGGGCGGCGCCGGGCTGGGCGCGGCCCTGGGCGTTCTGGCTTCGGGCGCCACCGCGGGCGAGCCGCAGCGCCGGATCCGGGGACAGGCGGTCGACCATCTCGTCACCCCTCCCCTCGAGACCGTCAAGGTGGGATTCGTCGGCGTCGGCATGCAGGGCGGCGGCCATTTCAACAACTTCTTGAGGCTCGAGGGCGTGGAGATCAAAACCGTCTGCGACATCCGGGAGGAGAGAATCCGATGGGCGCAGGAACGCTGCGAAAAGGCCGGCAAACCCAAGCCGATCGGGTATTCGAAGGGCATCGAAGACTTCAAGCGGATGTGCGACACCGAGGAGCTCGACCTCGTCTACACCGCGACGCCCTGGGAGTGGCACGTCCCGGTCTGCGTCAAGGCCATGGAGACGGGTTCGCACGCGGCCACCGAAGTCCCGGGGGCCATCACTCTGGACGAATGCTGGAAGATCGTCGAGACATCGGAAAAATACCGCAAGCACTGCGTGACGATGGAGAACTGCAACTACGACAGGACCGAGCTCCTCTTCCTCAACATGGTCCGCCAAGGCCTCTTCGGCGACCTTCTCCACGCCGAATGCGGGTATCTGCACGACTTGCGGGAGTACAAGTTCGGCGAGCTCTACTACCCTCACGACTGGCGGCTCAAATTCTCCATGAAGCGCAACGCCGACCTTTATCCGACCCACGGCCTGGGTCCCGTGGCCCAGTGGATGGACATCACCCGGGGGAACAAGTTCGAATATCTCGTCTCGATGAGCAGCCCGGCCCTCGGCCTGAGGAAGGAGGCCCTCAAGCGCTACGGCCCCGACCACGAGCGGTCTAAAACGAACTACAAGTTGGGCGACGTCGTCAGCACCCTGCTCAAGGCCTACAAGGGGCAGACGGTGCTCGTCGTCCACGACACCAACTCCCCCCGGCCGTACAGCCGGAAGATCCTGATCCAGGGCACCCAGGGCCTCGCCCAAAAATACCCGGAGGAAAAAATCTACATCGAAGGGATGTCGGAGAAACCGCACCGCTGGGAGGACCTCTCCAAGTATGCGGACAAGTACAAGCACCCGCTCCTGACCTCGCTCGAGGAGAAGGCCAAGGGCGCCGGCCACGGAGGGATGGACTTCATCGAGGACTACCGCCTCGTCCAGTGCCTGAGGGAAGGAAAACCCACCGATTCCGACGTCTACGACGGGGCGACGATCAGCGCCGTCGTGGCCTTGAGCGAGAAGTCGCTCGCCGCGCGAAGCATGCCCGTCGATTTCCCCGATTTCACCCGAGGGCGGTGGAAGACCCGCCAACCGCTCGGCATCGTCACGGCTTAGAGCAACGGACGGGAGACGACGACACCGAGGCAACCGGCCTCGACGTCGCGGCGAGCGGGCGAAACTGGCTCCCCGTCCCGCAGCAGACGTCGAGCCAGGGATGGAGTCCCCCTTTCTCGACCCTCGAGATGACGGCTCGCCTCAACCCACGAAACATCCATTCGAAGGCCAGGTCGTAGAGCAAACCCGGAAGATACATGCCGCTCGAGTTTAACGATTGGATGTCGGAAGGTCAATGCGGCGTTGACTTCCCGAAAATCGGGAATTATACTCCGGGGCGAAGAAACGGCGGAATTTCAAGGGAAGAAAGGGAGAATCCGCTATGAAGTGTCCCCGTTGCGGATTTGAAAACCCGGCCGGAACTCACTTCTGCGGACAATGCGCCGCCCCGCTCCAAGCCGGCAGCGTGTCTCCGCCTGCTTCGTCGGCCCAAACGCTGGTTCAACCCCTCCGCGAAATCGCCCCCGGTACGACGTTCGCCCGCCGCTACCAAGTCATCGAAGAGCTGGGCAAGGGCGGAATGGGGCGCGTCTATAAAGTTTTCGACACGGAGGTCAAGGAGAAGCTCGCCCTCAAGCTCCTCAACCCCGACATCGCCGCCGACTCCGGCACGATCGAGCGCTTCCGGAGCGAACTCCGGCTGGCCCGGACCGTCTCCCATCGTCACATCTGCCGGATGCACGACCTCGGCCGGGAGGAAGAAACCGGAACGTACTACATCACCATGGAGTACGTCTCGGGCGAAGACCTGAAAAGCCTCATCCACCGGATCGGCGCCCTTCCCGTCGGCAAAGCCGCGACGATCGCCCGTCAGGCCGCCGAAGGGCTGGCCGAGGCGCATCGTGCGGGAGTCGTCCACCGCGACCTCAAGCCCCAGAACATCATGATCGACCGCGACGGCGGAGTCCGGGTCATGGATTTCGGCATCGCCCGCTCGGTCAAGGCCAAGGGGATCACGGGGGCTGGAGTGCTCATCGGCACCCCCGACTATATGTCCCCCGAGCAGGTCGACGGGAAAGAAGCCGATACCCGATCGGATATTTACTCGCTGGGCGTCGTCCTTTTCGAGATGCTGACCGGGCGGCTTCCCTTCGAGGGCGAGACTCCCCTCAGTGTCGCCGTCAAACAAAAAAGCGAACCGCCGCCGGACCCGCGGAAGTTCAATCCCCAGATTCCGGACGACCTCGGGAAACTCGTCCTGAAATGCCTGGACAAGGCCGGGGTAAAGCGATTCCCGAACGCGGACGACCTGGCGGCGGAGCTGAGGCGCATCGAAAAAGCCCAGCCGACGACGGCGACTCCGCTTCCCTTGCGCAAGACTTCGACCTCGAAACAAATCACGGTCCGCATGCCGTCGAAGAAAGTCTGGATCCCGGCGGTCGTCGTCCTCCTGGCCATGGCCGCCTTTCTCATTTGGCAGTTCATTCCGGAAAGCGAGGGCGCGAAGCGGACCGTGGCCGTTCTCGGATTCAAGAACCAGACCGGCGACGCGAGCCTGGATTACCTCCGGGAGACGATCCCCAATCTCCTCATCACCAGCCTCGAGCAGTCCAAGCACATGCGGGTGGCCTCCTGGCAGAGGCTGAGGGACCTTCTGCGGCAGGCGGGAAAAGCCGAGGCGGCTGTCTTCGACGAGGAGGCCGGCTTCGAGGTCTGCCGAAAGGAAGGCATCGAAGCCGTCGTCGTCGGTTTTTTCAGCAAGGCCGGGGAGACGTTCGTTTCGGACGTCAAGGTCCTGGACGTCGGCACGAGGGAGGTTTTAAAAAGCGTTTCCGCCCGGGGCGAGGGGCTCAACAGCATTCTCCGGTCGCAGATCGACGAAATCAGCCGTTCCATCTCGCGGGGCATCGGTCGTCCCCTGCTCAAGATCGAGACGACCCTGCCGAAAATCTCCGATCTCACGACGAATTCCATGGAGGCCTACAACTACTTCCTCCGGGGACGGGACGATGTCGAAAACCTGCTGGCTTCGGACGCCAAGAAATTCCTGGAAAAGGCCATCGCCCTGGATCCGACTTTCGCCATGGCTTACCGATATCTCGCCGAGGCCGAATATCAGCTCGTCGATTGGAAAGCCCGTGACGAGGCCCTAGAAAAGGCGAAGGCGTTCTCCGCCAAGGCCACGGAAAAGGAGCGCCTCTTCATCGAGGCGGAATACGCCTCGGTCATCGAAAAAAATCCGGAGAAAAAACGGCGAATTCTGGAGGAGCTGACCCAAAAATATCCCCAGGAAAAATTCGCCCATTACGAGCTGGGAGTCCATCATTATTCTTATGAAAGGTATGCCGAGGCGGGGCCTGAATTCGAGAAGGCGCTCGGCCTGGACCCGGCCTACGGCCCCGCGCTCAACATGCTGGGATATACCTACGCTAGGACGGGGGAATTCGAGAAGGCCGAGTCCGTCTTCAAGCGCTATATCGCGGCCAAACCCGGAGATCCCAATCCGGTCGACTCGCTGGCCGAGCTCTACGTCTATATGGGACAGCTGGACAAAGCCGAATCGAGGTACCGGGAAGCCCTGGACCTTCGGCCCGATTGGGACGGCGCCTACCGCGGATTAGCCTATGTTTTCGCCCTGAGGGAAGATTACGACGCTTCGTCCCGTTGGCTGCAGGAATACCTGTCCCGGGCCGTCCCCACCGACAAAATGCAGGCTCTGTGGCTCATCAGCTTCTACGACATTCTTCTGGGGCGCTTGGAGAAGTCCCTGTCGGGATTCGCCGCCCTGAAAAAAATCGCTGAAAAATACGAGCAAGATTACATGGCCGCCCACACGGACAGAATATCGGGGTATATTCTCGCCGAACTGGGGCGATTCGACCAAGCTCGGAAGGCGTTTGAAGGCTACGGAGAATACTATCGGAGGACATATCCCGACCGAAAAAGCAATCTGGCGGCGCAAAAGGCCCACCATTCCGGTTTGGTGGACCTCAAACA
>Ga0194112_10004255_pt1 | contig 19639 bp, 17 predicted proteins | sample TA2MahC400mmetaG_FD_146191 | JGI IMG/M metagenome (GOLD analysis project Ga0194112, IMG submission 146191) | Freshwater microbial communities from Lake Tanganyika, Tanzania - TA2015016 Mahale Deep Cast 400m | ecosystem: Environmental > Aquatic > Freshwater > Lake | place: Tanzania: Lake... | reverse complement strand
TTCTTCAACTCCATAAGGATGTCCTTCTCAAAGGAGCTCCTCGACCTCTGCAGGTTTTACTCCTCTGCGCTTGGCAGGGCGGACAGGATCCACATAACCTCGGACGACACCGACCTGAAGTTCAGCGTCAAGGGGCGACCAGTGATAGTGGACGACGGCATAATATCCAAGGAGGACCTGGCTGTGGGGGATGTGGGGCTCAACATCCCGTCCGGGGAGATCTTCGTGGCCCCGCTCGAGACGACCGCCGAGGGTCACATTGCATTCCCCATCGTTGTAATCCCGGGCTTTGGAAGGGTCGATAATCTGTCCTTGACCTTCAAGGGCGGAAAGGTCGTTGCCTACGAGGCAGAGAAAGGGAAAGAGAGGTTCAAGAAGTTCCTGGACGCCAACACTGGCGAGAAGGACAGGATCGCCGAGCTGGGCATCGGGTGCAACCCCGGCGCCGAGTTCACCAACGGCAGCATAATAATCGACGAGAAGATCTACAAGACCCTACACATTGCCATAGGCAACAACACCGGAAGCTACCATGGGACGAATAAAGCCTCTTCGCACTTGGACATGATAAAGGACATGTCCAGGGGCAAGCTTATCGTGGATGGCAAGGTCGTCATGGAGCGTGGGATCCCTGTCCGCGGCTGACGCGTCGTTAAAGGTGCTGGCGGACGCGGTGTTGCACGGAAAGACCCCTGAAGCCTTGGAGGCCGTTGAGGGGGCTCTGGGGAATGGGCATAGCATAGAGGACCTGGTGGTCAATGGTATACTGAGCGCCCACCTCAAGTTCGGCGAGTGGTACGAGAAGGATCGCTTGGGCGCGGTGAAGGCATGGGAGTTCTGCTACTTCACTACGGTGAAGGTCCTGAAGGTCCTGGACTCGAGGATACCTGCCCCCCCTGATGCGGCGCCCTCGGTCTTTGTGGGGACGGTGAAGGGCGAGGGTCACGTAACCATGAGGGACGTCATAACGTCGCTCCTCAAGGCAAAGGGGCTCAGGGTCTACAGCTCAAAGAAGGGCATCACCCTGGAGGAGCTGAAGGAGCCCTTGGCCGACCGCGCCCTGAAGGCCGTGGTCCTCTCCTGCACGGAGTCTGGCACCAAGCCGGCGCTGGAGACCCTGATAAAGGGGATAAGGTCGGCGAGACCAGACATCAAGGTCATAGCGGGGGGTCAGTTCGCGGGCGAGGCCGGCGCGGACATAGTCCTCTCCGACCCGCTGAGGCTCTACGACACCATCATGGCTCTTAATACTCGCTAATGTTCGCTCTCTCACACCTGGCTTAGGGGTTCTCGTACATTGTCGGGTCTCTTATTCCCGCCTCCAGAAAAGCCCTCTTCCGGTTGTTGCAGGACTCGCAGACCCCGCAGTGCCTCTCCCCCTGCCTGTAGCAGCTCCACGTCAGCTTGAAGGGCACGCCCAACTCCGTCCCAAGCTTTATGACCTCACTCTTCTTCATCGATGCCAACGGGGCTTCTATTTCTATCTCGCTATCTGTTCCGCGTCTCGCTGCCTCCCTGAACGCCTCCACAAAGGACGGTCTGCAGTCGGGGTAGTGGGCGGCATCCGACTCTTGCGCCCCGTAGAAAACATGGGTCGCGCCGATGGACTGGGCGTACGCGACCGCTATAGCGAGCATTATGCCGTTCCTGAAGGGGACGATGATTGGGCTCGTGAACTCCTCGGTGATGGGAATCCTCTCGTCCACCAGAGATGTTGATCCCGAGTAGACCCCCTTCATTGCCGCCAGATCCACCGCCAAAAGCCTCAGCCCGAGCCTCTCGGCTATGGACCTTGCGTGCTCTATCTCCCTCTCTGCCAGCTGACCGTAGTCAAACGTTAGGGGGAAGACCTGAAATCCTCTCTTGAGCGCCAGGTAGAGGACCGTCGTGCTGTCTGGTCCGCCAGAGGATACAACGACCGCTTTCATAGGCACCACCAAAGCTAAGCAGGCTCTCCCAAGATCCTTCGCATCGCCCTGTATAGAAGATATCCGAGCCCTGCCGTCGCGAACCCTATCCCCACCAACAAGTAGGCGAAGGTGATGAGAAAGGGCAACCCGAAGACGTAGTTGAGAAGGTACCCGACCCACGCAGCGAGTATCACCGAGTAGGAGATCAGACCTGCCAGGACGGAACGCCTCCTGAGCCACATTATAATAAGGCACGAGATGAAGGTCGGCACCGTGCTAAGGAGGTCGAGGGGCCCAAGGGGGCTAGGTATATTCCCTATGAAGACGCCGAGGGTGATGCCAGCAACGCCCGGCATGCCAAGAAGGGGGACGAGCCCCACCAGCGCGTCCGCCACCCTCACCTGAATCGCTCCAAAACTTATGGGTGCCAGCAGCAACACAAGGGCAACGTAAGTCGCCGCAAGCACCGCCGTCTTTGCCAAAGCTCTGGTTCTAGAACCTGACTCCTTCACTTCAATAACCTCCCTACTCCGGGGTTTCTAAGGCGGAACGGGTGGGAGGACCACTCACCCGCCTCTCCGAGATTACCGTACGTCTAAGGTAATAAACTTTTCAGTCGCCTGAAGTCGGCGTTTTTGAACGGATCTTTCCTTACTTAAATATCCGCTTTCAGCCTTCTTTCAAACTCCTCCTCGGAGACGGTACCCCCCTCCTCGATCCTCCTCAATTTCTTCACGTACTCTGGCCTCAGTTGGGGCTCCAACAGCACTTTACCGTACTCCTCTGCCATCCTGTTTATCGCTTGGGACTTGTCCTTCAGGGCGTATTTTGCCTTGATAATATTCAATATTCTATTGGCTTCGTCAGATATCTTTACCATCGCTTTGGGCATCCTCATACCCTATATATCCCATATATATGAGGAATGTATAAATCTTCGATCGATGATAAATGCACCATGTCGCAGCAAAAAAGCTCCGTCCTTCGAAACCCTCATTAATCTTTTGACGCTTAATGGATAGTTGGCGGTGGATGGCATGACCTTCTCCCGGCGCATTACGAACCTCAAGGAGTCTGGTACGCTGAAGGTCCTCGACAAGGTGAAGGAGCTTCAGAGCAGAGGTGTAAGCATAATCCAGCTGGACGTCGGCGAGCCGGACTTCAAGACCCCCGACAACATAATAAGGGCGGCAGAGGTTGCCCTCAAGGCAGGATTCACCCACTATACGCCAAGCGCTGGCATACCGGAGCTACGGGAGGCTATAGCGAACAAGCTGAGGAGCGAGAACGGGCTCGAGGTGAAGAAGGAGAACGTCGTCATCACGCCGGGCTCCAAGCAGGCCCTGTTCTACGCCATAATGGCCCTCGTGGATGAGGGGGACGAGGTAATAATACCCACACCCGCTTGGACGTCATACGTGGAGATGGTGACCGTGGCCGGGGGCCTCGTGAAGCCGGTGCCGTCGGGCAATGGCTTCAGGCTGAACGTGGAGGGTATCAAGGAGGCGGTGACGAAGAGGACTAAACTGATGCTTGTGAACTCCCCGAACAACCCCACAGGCTACGTCGCCTCAAGGGCAGAGCTGAAGGCGGTCGCGGACATCGCCATGGAAGGGAGGATCCACGTCCTCTCTGACGAGATCTACGAGAAGCTCCTTTACGAGGGCTCACACATCAGTGTGGGATCCTTCCCCGGGATGGACGATTACGCCATAACGGTAAATGGCTTCTCCAAGGCTTATGCCATGACTGGCTGGAGGTTAGGCTACATAGCTGCCTCGAGGCCGATAATCTCAGCGGTAAACAAACTCCAGCAACACTCTGCCAGCTGCCCCGCCTCGTTCGCGCAGAAGGCAGGGGTTGAGGCGCTAAAACCGGAGACCCCCGTCAAGCCGATGGTAGAGGAGTTCAAGAGGAGGCAGGACTACATCTGTGACGCACTTAAGAAACTAAGGCTCTTCAGGTTTGAAAAGCCCGCTGGCGCCTTCTACATATTCCCCGACATATCTGACTCTGGTATGGAAGGGGCGAGGTTCTGTGAAGTCCTCCTTGAGGGGGGCGTGAGCACAACGCCTGGCGATGCCTTCGGTGACCACCAGGGGAACATCAGGATATCCTACGCCAACTCGATGGAGAACCTGAAGGAAGCCGTCTCCAGGATTGCGAGGGCTTTGGACTCGCTGGGCCGACATTGATCACTTTAAAATAAATGATAGACCGACCGAATATTAAACAGCATACACTGGCAGGGTACCCGGATGAAAGATGTGCTGAAGAACCCCCACAGGCGGAAGATACTGGAGATCCTCTACAACAGGAAGACGGCGACGGCGAAGGAGATCTCAGAGGAGTTGAGAATAGGCATACCCACGGTCTACTATCACCTCGAACTCATGAGGGGGCTTGTGGTCAAATCCTCGCGCGGGGAGTTTGCCGCCACGGAGATGGGGCTGGCTCTTTACAGAGAGGCCCTTAAGGAAGAGATGTCGACCAAGTCAACCGTTGGCCGGTTGGTGCCCTACCTTGTCATAGCGAGGCAAGTCTCGTCGCCCAAAAGGTTATTGCCGATGAGCATAGCCATCGGAGTGGTCGAGTACCTGATCTGTTACTTTCAATATTTCCGACCCTACCTGTTCAGCTACTCCCGGTCCATTGATTTTGTCTCCCTTCCGCTCTACTATCTGAGCAATGTGCTCCTCCTCTTCGCAGTCTTGGAGGTTTCCTCTTATGCCTTGACAAGAAGGGTTGGCGGGGAGCTTGCCCTGATAAACGGCATAATGTTCTCAAGGATCCCCCTGATGCTCGTCCTGCTGGTCCCAATATTGGGCGTGAGTTACGCACCAGTCTCCATAGCGACTCTTGCGTTGGGGCAACTCGTATCCATACTAGTACTCTCGATCTTCACGTCCCTCTCGAAGGGAGTCAGACAGGAAGTCGCGATCATAATATGCCTCATAATGCTCTACTTTGAGATCCTCCTCTACACATCGCTGTGGCTCTAGGAGGATAGGGGAAGGAAGAAGAGAAAGAAGAGGAAAGTTGTTTAGAGAGGCGCCCTCCAAAGGGCTGGATGCCTCCGAACAACGACGAGTACTAGTGCGGCTCCAACTAACACCAGGACGCCCGCGAGCCCGGCCCCTTCTAAAGTCGGCCACGTCGAGATCGCTGGTATCTGCTGCACGCTCAAAATCCCAGCCGTCCCTGCGGTCACCATGTATGCTGGAGTCTCCGGAGCACCCTCGATCCCTATGCTTGGGTCGTGGGTCAGGGTTCCATTAAAGTACGGGTAGGTCAGGTACATCCTCAGGTGGTTGCCCGCCTCAAAGTAGGAGGCACCGACCGGCACAACCGTTACCGTTCCGTTGTCGACGGTCGCGAAGGGGACGAACCTGAAGAACCCTCCAAGGGTTCCCTCGCTGGTCAGGCTGAGCTTTGCGTGCGGAGCGAGCCTTACGCCCACGCCCGCCACCCTCTGGTTCACGACATTTGCGGAGAAGTTGAGCTGGTTTGCCTCCATACTCTGCGCTTGGATTGGGATTGTGGATCTACTGTCGCCCGCGCTGAAGCTGGCTGCCTGAATGGCGTTGGTCGCCCTCACCTCCTCCATGTTCCTGAAGAAGTACTCTGGATCGGTGCCCGTGGCGTTGAATGAGGATGCGTCGATCCACAATGCGAGGGCCGGAGAGATCGTCACGTCGGTAGCGTTCATCCTCTCGATGGTCCTAGGTTCAAAGTTCCATGACCAGTTGCTTACTATAAAGTCCATCTTCATCTCGCCCTCTGCGACGTTGTAAGAGAGGGTCTGCCCGCCGGCGCTGAAGGTTTCCAGAACTGGCTCACTGTAGATCCTGACCGCCAGCTTGACGTTATTCTCCGCAAAGTCGAACTTGGGGGGCGCACTGGTCAGGGTGAGCGTGAAGCTCAGCCCTATGGTGGTGCCGTCCTTTGTTATCGGCTGGATCTCGCTGAGCTGCCACTTTGTCCCGTCGAACGGGAGAAGTGCGGGGTGGAACTTGGAGGTCATCTGCATCAGCCCCTCCCTCTCGGCTATCCTCTCCCTGATCATGTCTCTGGTCCTCTCCATGCCCGCCTTTAGGACATCAATGATCTCCCTCCTGACATCCTTCAGAGCCAGTGCCGGACTCGTCCCGTTGTTTATCATGGAGAGTGCCGCGTTAATACTCGCGATCGCCTGGTCTATTTCGGCAGTGAAGGCCTCGTCGTTGGTGCCCTCCCTGAGGTCCTGAAGGATCGTAATCGCCTCCTGCAGCCTCGAGGAGATGTCTGTCCTGTTTGCGTGGCCCATTCCGGCCATGAGTTGAGCTGCTGCGAGCAGATCGCCCGCTCTCATCGTGGCCCCCATCCCCCTCTCCATCGCCTCCATCCTGAGTATGTCCCTTGCGTTCATCTCATGGATAAGCCTCCCGAACAGCTCACCCTCTGCCATATTCTTGAGCATGAAGCTCGCGCCGTCTATCTTTGCGTACTCTATCAGGCCTTTGTAGTGGACGACGTATACCTTCTCGGTCTCGTTGTTGGCCCACCAAACGAACATGGGCTTAGTGCCGTTCCTGGGGAAGATAACGGTGTACTGGTCTGTCTGTATCTTCGTGTAGTTCCCCTCATACGTGACCTGTGGTGGATTGCCCGCTCCGTTCGCTGCGGATTGCGGTTGGGCGGAGACTGGGGTGGCCACACCGCTGAGACCTAAAATTAGGATCGCCAGAATTCCAAACGATAAGACTTTAAGTCTTTCCATCTTCGTCACCATCAAAAACCCTCGTGGAAGGGGCTTTTAACCTATTCTTTTATCTAGAAATTGAGGGAAAATTCGAAGATTCGAAGATTTCAGTTCATGGTCAAAAGGAGCCAACCGCATTCGAGTCGGACAAAATTGACAAACATTCCGAGCATTTTTAAGGTAAAAAAGATGATACCGCTGCCCTTCTTTGTCTTCGGCAAGCGTATCTTCTAAACCCAAAACCTAAATTACTAAATCGAACAAATCTATTCTCGGTGTCATTGTTGGTGAGGCGGCGCGGACGGAGATCCATCAAGAGGCTGCTCGACGATGCCTTAGAGGCCGCCGAACAGCGCACCACGACCATCGGACCCCCGCTGCGCGAGGAGCTGTACGAGTGCTTCCGGTACGAGGATGAGATAGTTTTGTACTCCTCGACCATGGTCGACCTCCCGGCAAGGGTCTACAAGGCGATGGGCGCAGGCCTGCGGCGAAGGGGCTTAAAGGTCACAAAACAGAAGGAGGTCGAGCTAAGGAACGATCGCCTCGTGTGCGTGAACCGGTACCTCGTTGAGGGCGAGGGCGTGGGCTATGAGGCCACTATCTACGCGAGGCTCAACGGCCTGAGGATAGTGGAAGTGGTCTGAGCCGCTGTCCCTCAGCTCATCCTGCAAACTTAATAGGCTAAAGAGCGATGGAAACCTTACCAAATGGGGGCTAGTGGATGGAGATCAATCGGATTGAGGTCCCCTTCCCAAAGGAATTTGGAAGTGGTGCCGCGACCAACGCCTACCTTCTGAGGGGCGACAGGACCGTCTTGATCGACTCCGGCGTCGACGGCGTGGAGAACAGGGCGCACATCAAAAAGGCTCTCCAGGATTTAGGGGCTTGGGGACCAGACGTAATACTGGTCACCCACGGCCACCACGACCACTTCGGGCTCTCGGCATACATACAGGGCGAGACCGGCTCCAAGATAATGGTCCCGGAGGCCGACTCTCTGGCTTTAAGGGACTACTGGGCCTTCACGAAGGCCTGGTTCGAGGAGATATACGAGCTGGGCGTGGAGGGGGGATTCGACAGGATCGAGCTCGATGAGGCGAATGTCCTGCTCTCCATGGCCGCCGACTTCATTCCAAAGCCCTCCGGCTTCTCCGCCTTCAGAGGTCTCGACCTCGTGCTCGATGGCATACCCGTCAGGTCCATACCGCTCCCCGGGCACACAATGGGCAGCACCGGCTACGCCGTAGGCAGGGCGGTCTTCTCCGGGGACGCCGCGCTTGAGGGGAGGGCAAACGTCGTGAACCTCACGGAGGAGTTTACCTCCCTACAGAGGCTGAAGGAATTTGAGAGCGTTTACGCCGGACACGGGAAGACCCCCCTCGCGAGGGCGGACATCGAAAGGGTAGAAGCTCACTTCACCGCGCGGACAGACCAGCTGCTCAGGATGACGGTTGAGGGAAGGATCCTGAAGGAGATCGTGCAGGAGCTCCACGACACAATAACCGAGAGGAACTTCGTGAGGCGGCTTATCCCCGTGAAGCAGACCATAGCCTACCTGAGGTACCTCGAGAGGAGGGGGAGGATGACCAAGCGTGGGAACAAGTGGTTCTCGATCTAGCGTCGAGGCAGAAGAATCTGCGCCCAACGAATGATAACTACGCCCACCACACACTTAAGATGCCCAAACCGCCAAAAATGTGAGGCGAGAGGAAAATACTTTTCTGCCCCACGTTTAATTTATTATTGTGGAATATGATACCCAAAACACATCTAGAACTCCTTGAGAAGAAGGCCAGGGAACTGGGAGCCAGCGTTGCCCTGATGATACCGGCAAAGAGCATCGTCGTCGAGGATAGAACGATATTGAAATGCATCTTCGGCTGCGACGGCTGGGGGAGCCGCGTCTGTCCCCCCTTCATACCCACCGTCAAAGAGTTCAGGGACATGCTCAAGGAGTACAGCTGGGCGCTCCTCGTGGAATGGAAGTCCGGGAACGTTCTCTCGAGGGAGGTAAGCGAGAATTTTATCAAATACGGCAGCCAGGCTCCAGAGGAGCCTGAGGTAAAGAGGGCCTATCAGAGGGCCTGCAAGACCATAAGAAGAGAACGGAAGGAGATAATTCAGCCGGGGAGCCTTGAGCTTGAGAAGCTTGCCTGGACGCTTGGCTACAACACCGCCCTTGCAACTTTTCCTGGGAAGTGCATGTGGTGCGCAACCTCAGACTACACTGCGGTCAACTGCGGCGGGACAAAGGCAGAGTGCCACCATCCGACGCTTCGAAGGCCCTGCATGATGGGACTCGGTATACGCTTGGACAAGACACTGGAGAAACTGAATATCAGGTTGCCAAACTTCCCCATCGAGGATGAGGTTCCAAAACAGTACACCCTGATATTGATTGACTGATTTGACGGTATTTCATAACCATCCATCGGTGGTGGCTCGAGGACGATCTGCGTTTTGTCTCCTCATAAGATTATTCACGGCCGACTTCTACGTAAAAGGATTTAAACCATCGGCAAATAGTGTTCTCATCAGTTCAAAGGTGGTTCCGTTTGGACAAGAGCGTTGACGCTGTGGTCCTCGGCGGTGGTCCCGGGGGCTACGTCTCAGCCATCCGCCTCGCGCAGCTTGGTAATAAGGTCATTCTAGTGGAGCAGGGCGAAATCGGTGGCACGTGCACCAACCGCGGGTGCATACCCACAAAGGCTCTCATCCACGTGAGCAGGCTCGTGAAGGAGGTCCGGCACGGCGAGAGGATGGGCATAAAAGCCCCCGGCGTCGAGGTGGACTTCCACAAGATCCAGGCGTGGAACCGCTCGGTCGTCGGTCGTCTCCGGAAGGGCGTCGAGTACCTCCTAAAGGCGAACGGGGTCGAGGTCGTGAAGGGCACCGCCTCCTTCGAATCAGCCAACACCGTGGCCGTGCAACCCCAGAACGACAGGATTAGAGCCAAGGTCGTGATCATAGCGACGGGGTCAAGACCCTCCGACCTGCCGGTTCTGAGGGTGGACTCCAAGCGGATCCTAAGCTCCGACGATGTATTCCTCCTGGGCGCGCTCCCTAGGGACATGGTGATAGTGGGAGGGGGCGTGATAGGCGTGGAGATGGCTACTGCCTTCGCCTCCCTTGGGACCAACCTCACCATCGTGGAGATAATGGAGCAGATCCTCCCGGGCTTCTCCGCCGAGGTGATAGCTCCTGTGAACGACGCGCTGCGGAGGCTCGGCGTAGGCACCCGCCTCAAGACCAAGGTCGTCGAGACCAAGTACGCAGGCGATGGGGTTCAGCTGAGGCTGGAGACGGGCGAGTCGCTGGGGGCCGACTACGTCCTCGTGTCTGTGGGAAGGAGGCCCAACACTGACGGGCTCAACCTGCAGTCAACCAGCGTCACGCTCGACCAGAGGGGCTTCATCAGGGTCAACAACCGGCTGGAGACCAGCGCCCGCGGCGTATTCGCAGTCGGGGACGTGACCGGTCTCCCCTACCTGGCGCACCGGGCGATGGACCAGGGCTACTACGCCGCCGAGATAGCCTCCGGAGTGATAGACATGCTCCCCCCCATGCACACGCCCTCGGTCGTCTACTCCGATCCGGAGATAGCCGTCGTCGGCATGGACGAGCAGGAGGCGGCTCGTCGCGGTATTGAAACCATCAGCGGCAAGTTCCCTTTCATTGCCTGCGGGAGGTCGCTGACCATGGGCAGGACCGACGGCTTCGTCAAGCTCATCGGGGACAGGTCCAACGGCGAGCTCCTAGGCGCACAGATGGTGGGTCCTGGGGTCTCGGAGCTGATAGGCGAGTGCGCCGTTGCGCTTACCGCATCCCTGACGCTGAAGGAGATCGCCGAGGGCGTCCACCCGCACCCAACCCTGAGCGAGGCGGTTGTGGAGGCTGCGAAGATCGCCCTCGGCAGGCCCGTTCACTACTCCTCCAAGGGCGCCTGATCGTTCAGGTGTTCACCGGAAGTACCCTCGACTTGCCATCCTCCTTCTGGACCCTGAATATGTGATCCGCCGCCCCCTCCAGCTCCCTCTCGTGGGAGACTATGATCGCCTGGACGAGGTTCAGCTCCCTCAGGAGGTCGCCTATCTTCCCTATCTGATCCTTGCTGAAGCCGTCGGTGGGCTCGTCGAGTATGAGCAGCCCAGACTCAACGCCGGACCTCCGCTGAACGGTCTTGTTTAGCGCGAGCCTGTATGCGAGGGCGAGTGCGGTCCTCTCACCGCCGCTCAGGTTCGAGACCTCCTGCTCGTAGGCGTCCTGCGTTATAAGCGGCGTAAAGTCCTCGTCGATCCTGACGCTCTTGGTCGGGTCCTCTACCATGAAGGAGAACCACCTCCCGAACTCCTCGTCGAACTCCCTGTTTGCGGCGGTCAGTATGGAGATCTCGATCCTCTCGAGGGCAAGGCTGAAGTACTCCTCAAGCCAGTTCGCGTACTCCTTCAGGCTCTCCGCCCTTGCCATGTTGGCCTCGATCCCCGCCCTCTCCTCCCTCAGAGCCTCAATCTGCGTTTGGATGTTCCTCAGGTCTGATTCCCTGCCCGTCTTTCTGGCCTTAAGATCCTCCTCCCTCCCCTCCAGCGCCTCTATCTCGCCCTCGTTCTTGTCGAACCTCGCCTTTACAGCCTTGTACCCCTCGGCAGCCTCCGCCGACTCCCTTACCTTCCTCTCCAGCCCCTCCTGCTGAACCTTGGCCGCCCTCAGCTCCTCCTCGTCCTTGGAGATCTGCTCCTCGGTGTCATAGAGCCTGTCCTCAAGGCCTGTGAGGCTGTTCGTCTCGTTATTGTAATTTACCGCCGCCTGCCTCCTTCCCTCCAGATCCCTCACCACTCCCTCCAGCTTGCTCCTCTCGGCGTTCGCCTTGTCCAGCTCGCTCCTTGAGGCCTCCAGTTTTGACCTGAACTCCTCCGTGTCAACCCTCTGGCTGCATGTGGGGCAGACCCTCTTCTCAACGAGCGTGGAGTAGCTGCTGAAGATATGGCTGATGGTGCCAAGCGACCTCGTGCACCTGTTGAGCTCCTCCCTTGCCTCGGCGAGCCTCCCCTCAGCCTCCTCAAGCGTCATGTCCGGTCTCCTCAGTGTTTTTGTGATCTCCCCTATCCTTTGCCTTAGCCCTGCCGCCCTTTCCTTGTTGGATGAGATGCCCGTGGTGAGCGAGGAGATCCTCCTTGTGGCCTCCTGCAACGAGGAGGCGAGCTCCGCCCCCTTCCTAGCCTCGCCGGCCAGGGCCTCGAGCCTGCCCCGCAGCTCCTCCCTCTCCAGCTTGTGCCCCTTTATCTCGACCTCGACGTCGGTGATCGATTCCTCAATCTCCTCAATCTCCTCCCTTATCTTCGGCATCGCGCCCTCCAGATCCTTCAGCTCCCCCTCAATCTCCGGGAGCTTCCTTGCCCCCTCCATCAGGAACCCCGCCCTTTTAACAAGGTCCCTCGCAACGGTGTGGGCGTTGTCCCTCGCCACCTTGTAATCCTCCAGCTTCAGTGCCTTCCTTATCGTCTGGAGCCTCTGCTCCGGCGCCTGCGCCAGGATCTCCTTCATCTCCTCCTGGGGGGTGTAGACCGCGTACCTGAAGATGACGCTCTTTGCCTTCGGATCCACCGGCTCGTTGTACCCAAGGATCTTGAGCACAGCCTCCTTCATCTCCCTCGGCGAGTAGCTGACCGTCCTCTCGCCGTCGTCGATCCAGCACTCCTCCTGCTTGACCCCGCCGGCCACCAGCGCCCCCTGGTTCACCCCCGCCCCCCTTCTGGTCCTGACGAGGGACCTGTGCACCCTCACCTCCCGTCCCCTCGCCTCGAGGAGGAGCTCCACCTCGCCCTCGTTCTTGCCCAGGCTGAGGAGCGTGGTCCCCCTCTCGTTGCCGAGCCCGAAGAGCGCGAACTCCACGGCGAGCAGGAGCGTCGACTTGCCGGAGCCTATCCCTCCCTCGAAGAGGATAACCCCCCTCGGGAAGGTGACCTCCCCGTCCTCGTAGGTCCTGATGTTTCTGAGCCTGAGCCTCTTCAGCAGCATGCCATCAGCCCTCCATCAGCCTCTTGATGCCAAGGACCTCCACAGCGGCGCTGCTCGTCCTCGCCTCATAGTCCCCCTCGGTCTCCCCCTCCCTCTTGGCTACCCTCAGCTGGGCGAGCAGGTCCTTTGCCAGGGTCACGGAGCCCTCCCTGAGCCTTGGTTCCTTCAGCCTCACGGTTCCGGCCAGCTCCTTCAGGACCCTCTCCTCGATCTCCGAGGACTCCTCCCCGCCGACCGTGACCGCCGCCACCTCCCTTGCCCTCAGCTGGTTCCTGCTCAGGTGCAGGTAGATGGCGCCCTTCCTCGTCAGCGCGTCCCTGAATGATGCAAAGTCCACCTCGCTGGTCCTGCCGCTCGCCAGCTCTCCGAAGACCTTGACCACCAATACCTTGTCCCTTGCGTCCAACCTCTGAACCAACGCCTTCAGCCTTTCGTTGACGGACGATGAGGAAAGACCCGTCGCGTCGATCTCCTCGTACACCCCCTCGAAGGCGGTCAGATCCACAAACCTCGTCCTCACCTCCCTCCCGCCCTCAACGATGTAGAACCCCCTCCTCTCGCCCTTCACCGTGGCCTCCATGTCCGCCCCCCATCCAGTGAAGAGCGGTCCAGGATAGACTACCCTCGCCCCCTTTACAACCTCCACCCTCCTGTGGATGTGCCCTCCTGCGTAGTAGTCGAAGCCCCTCGGCAGGTCTGTGGAGGCGATGCCCTCGAACCTCTCGTTCTCCCTCCTCACCTCGTCGAGCCCGGTGTGAAAAACGAAGATCTTGAACCCCTCCAGCGATGAGAGGTACTCCCTGTCCAGATTCTCGAAGGCCTCCCTCTCAAGCGAGGCCCTCCTTCCAGAGATCCCCGTAAGGAGCGCCCCGCTCCGCTCGTCCTTGACCACGCCCGGCCTCAGCCTACCCTCGACCGAGGATGGCCTCCCGACCCGCACGATCACCCCCGCCTCATCCAATATGTCTATGATGGATGCTGCGTTGGGCGAGAAGTCATGGCTGCCGTACACAACGTAGATCCTCCTCCCGGTCGCCACGAACTTCACGAAGATCCGAACGGAGTCCCTGACCACAGCCAGATCGGGCACGTTCACGTGGAAGAGATCCCCTGCCACTACGACAAAGTCTACGCCCTCCTCCACGCACCTATCGAAGGCCCTCTCCAGCGTCTTGAGTTCCAGCTCCCTCAGCCTGGGATCCGAGGTAGCCCCAAGGTGCAGGTCCGCCATGTGTGCAAACTTCAAGGGTCTATCACCATATCATTAATCTCACCATATCATTAATCTCAGAAGAAGGCCTTCTCCGACCTCTTCTCTGTCTCGACCTCCTTAACGAGGTTCTCGAAGAGCGGCGTGTATATGGGAACCGGGAACTTGGAGAATATGGAGCTTACTATCGCCTCCCCCTTGTCGAGCCCGGCTATCAGCTGGTCGTACGCCGATAGGTCCTGCGACGCACTTTCTATGAGCTTCCTCCTCTCCTGCGCCATCTCGTTGCCCATGATGATCTTTGTCCCGATGTTCGCCAGTATGTCGTCCGGGATTATTGAGACCATCTGGCTCACGGCTATGAGCCCTATCCTGAACTTCCTTCCCTCCCTGGCGATCTTCCCGAAGATGTTATCGCCGTAGGCCTCCCCCAGAACCCTCGGGGCCTCCTCCAGCACGACACCCACCTGCGGCCTGTCCTTCAGGGTCCCCTCGTCCTTGTAGCTCTCGTACCTGTGGAATATGTCCTTCATCACCGCGTTCGTTATTATCAATCCCGTGTCGTCGGAGATGGACGAGCCGTCGATGATGACGACCTTTCCCTGCTCGATGCAGTCCGCGATGTCCTTCACGGTGCTCTCCCCCATGCTCTCCATGTCGAAGACCTCGTCCTCGCAGTACGGCGCGCCGCCCTCCTTAGCCGTCCTGATCTTGAAGAGGTTGCCGAGCTTCCGCCTCAGCGTGTGGATGGTGACCGGCTGCACCCCCCTCCTCTCGTACTCCTTCTCCCTGACCGCATCCTCGGTCATCAGCTCCCTTATCCAGTCCCTGCCGTGCTCCCTGTAGTAGAACTCCAGCGCCCCCTCCTGCGCCTCGGTAAGCTCAACTACCCCTATCAGATACGACGGGTACAGCGCCCTGAGGTTGATCCTGAGCCTCCTCTGACCCGGAGGGGGGCTCTTGGAGTAGTAGACGAGGGACCTGTCGGCGTTGGGGTGGTTCTTGAGACCCTTGTTGCTCCCGACCCCGAAGTACTCGTTGTGTATGTCCATGACTAACACGCCGAACCTGTTGTGCCTCATAGCCTCCCAAAGCATCACCTTGACCAGATTTGACTTGCCCCTGCCGGTCTGGGCTGAGATCAGCGTGTGGTGCGAGAGCATGTCCTCACCGTTGAGGTGGTAGTCGAGGTCGAGCACCTTTGTCCCGCTCCTTATCCTCCCCAGGAAGATCTCCGTCTCCGGCTTCTGCAGGAATGAGAAGTCCTCCCTTGTGATCTCCCTCGCCTTGGAAAGAAAAGTCGGTATGGCGCGGGGCGACCTCGGTACCGGACGTCCTCCCTCCCCCTTCCCCTCGTACCTCACCTCCAGGAGCGGGCTGACGTGCACCTTCCTGAAGAGGCGGAGGTCCCTCTCCGGTATCTCCACGTTCGGCTTTGTTCCTTCAAGCATGCTCCCAGAACTGGTGAACAGCCTGTCCTCCTCCACGAGGGAGCCGTACTCGAGCGCCGACACCATGTAGAGGTACCTCCTCGAGCCGTCCTCCACCGCGACGAGGTCCCCGAGCTCGAGCCCCACGCCCTTCTTCTCCCTTATTATGAGTTCCGTATTTCCTCCGCCTACGATCTGTCCGACTATCATATTCATATCGTATTCCCACCACTTCGTGATCCATCAACCCAACTCGTCAAGGACATCGTGGCCCATCAGGGCCCTCTCCGCCTGTTCCAGCCTGCTCGCATCCTCCAAATCTAATTTATCGAGGATCAGGTCTCTTATGTGCATTGCCTCCTCCTTTCCAACCCTCGCATAGGCGTGGGCGTCGATCAGCGCGTACGGGTAGCCGGGGTACGCGAAGTATCTGGAGTTTGCCTGCAGCGACCTCACGAGCCTCGCGACCTCCGCCTCCCCGGCCCTCTCAAAGACGTCGAGCCTGAATGCCCGATCCGCGCCCTCGTGCAGCCTCACAAAGTAGACCTCGGCCCTGGGCGCCCACTCCTCAGACCTGCCCACCCTTGCCATCCACCTAGAGAGCCCGCCCCTCCCCGCCATCATGTTCAGGAAGCCCACAAGCGGGTACCCCTCGTTGGTGTAGATCATGGAGCTCTTCGAGAGCCCGGCCACAACCGCCCCCCTTGAGCCGGCCTCCTCGTAAGCCCTGTTCGCAAGCTCGGACTCCCCGGGAAAGGCCGTCTGCAGGGAGCCGTCCATGACAATGAACCCGGCGCCGGATCCCAGAGCCCTGCTGACAAAGCTCCACTCGCAGAACCTCCTCGCCATGGAGATCGCCCTATCAAGATCCCCCCTCATCCTGCCGATCCTCATCTCCGGGTCATTCGTGTCCACCTTGGGCATCTCCAAGGGACAGGCGCCCTGCTGCGGGTAGACCTCCGTCTCAAAGAGGACCCTGTCCCCGTCTGTGACGACCCTTGTGCTGGACACGAATGTCGAGAGCTCAACGAAATCGAGTTTTTTCATCCTGTCGAACTTGTTGCAGTATACCCTGTTCAGGACAAGGGCGAGGGTGGGCGTCTTTATGATCGTATTTGACCCGCCGTCTATTGCGGATAGCGCCAAATCCTCAGACGGATCCTCCTCATACGTTATCTCGGCAACAGAGCCTTCGTCCAGCGCCCCGTCAAACCCGTGGGCGACGGTTCTCTCCGGGAAGCTCAGGCTCCTCTTTATGGACTGTGAGATGCGGTCGAGGTAATCCTCCAACAAAGCCACCTCTGATCACTCATTAGCATGTGAACTACCCCACCCTATCGGGTGGGGCTTCCTGCTTCAATGATGGAGCTTGCGGGGATATAAGTTAGTCCCCGTAGAGGCTCCATCTCCACAGGCTCTGAGGGCTGTCCCAGCCCCGAGTGAAGGATCCTGCATGCCGAAATATAATCTCTATATGGATCTTCGTAGGTCAGACCCTTGCTCGTCCCCTTGGGGTCTACCCTCTCGAGCCGCCTACCAGCCTTTTCAGCTTTGTAGTCGAGCATTTGGAGGAACTTCCCCCAAGAGGCATCCAGGATCTTCTTCCCTAGATAGGAGTTCTTGACCATGTTGCCTATGGGCAGTCCTTCCACACAGATGAGGTCGTGGTTATTCACGTAGAAGCGGGAGAGCTTGTGGAGGAAGTTGTCCCTCTGGTTTGTAAGTTTCTCGTAGGCTCTTGCGAGTTTTGTTCTAGCTTTTTCCCTGTTCTTTGAGCCTTTCTTTTTCCTTGAGAGGTCTTTGTGGAGGACCCTTATCTTATCAAGCGTCCTCTCGTAGAACCTCGCGTTCTCGATCTGCCTCCCATCGCTGTCTGTAAGTAAATAGTTTGTTCCGAGGTCTATGCCTATGGCTCTCCAAGTCTTAGGCAGTGGATCAGGCTTATCTTCAACACCGTCTTCAACCTGAAAGATCGCGAACCATTTCCCTGAATTTTCGCGTTTTATGATTACACCCTTCACTTTGCCGTTGATTGGTCTGTGCAACTTGATGTTTATTGCTCCAACTTTGGAGAGGACGAGTTTCTTCCCCTCCAGCCCGAAGCCTGACTGGTTATAATTTAGGGTCTTGAACCATCTCCCCTTGAACCTCAGCCTGCCAACCTTTTTGCCTTTCTTCTTCAGCTCCGCTAAGGCTTTAATGTTGCTCCAGAGCTGATGGCTCACCATCTGCAACACCTTTGAGTAGACGAGCTTTAGCCCAGGATTTTCGGACTTCAGCCTCACTATCAGTGCCTGCGTGTCTTTTGGTGAGAGTCTTCGCCCCTCCGCTCTGGCCCTGTTTAGTTCTCCGAGCAAACGGTTGTAGAGCCACCTGCAAAGCTCAAGATGCCTAAGCAATTCAGCTTCAACAGCTTTGGAAGGGTATAGGCGAAACCTGTAGCTAAGCACTCTTTTCCTCCACCCTTTCTCTTATCATTTCGACGATTGCCTCATTGATGGTTTTGTCTTTAGTAACGGTTCGCTTGAACTTCTTCCAAAGGTCGTCGTCAACCACAATGGTATATTTAGTCATCACAATAGTTTACTACAAAAAACTGTGACGTCCTCCACCGATTAAAATCGGTGGCTTCCCGCTTCAACGCTCGGACTTACCATCCCTCTCAGGGACGGCAGAAGCCTCAGCTCAGCGGGTGACGACCCTCCGTCCGAGGGCGGGCGTCTTAAAGCAAGGATGCCAAGCCTCTTTATGAGTCTGGCAGAGTTCAAGTCTCTGGGCAGTTTGACGCCACAGTTAGGGCAGATGTGCTCTCTATCCGAGAGCTCCTTGGGAACCCAATGTAAGCACCTGAAGCAGAACTGGGTAGTACCCCAGGCATCAACGAATACAGAATGCTTGCCGAGCGCATCAGTCTTATGTATACACCTGCCTGCGAACCTGCCGAAGGATGCGTCTGCGATCGACTTGGCAAGGTTGTGGTTCTTCAGTATGTTCTGGATGGAGAGCCTCTCCAAGACGATTACGTCTGCCTCTTTGAATATCTTTGAGACAATCTTGTTCTGCCAATCCTCCCTCTGCCTCGCAGTATGAAGGTGAAGCTTTGCAAGCTGGAATGCTAACTGATTGTATCTCTTCGACACTCTCTTCTTCCGTGATATACTTCTCTGGAGCATTCTGATCTTCTCTTCTGATCGTCTCAGGAATTCTGGGTACCCTTCTGATTCTGAGTTGTCGAGTGTTATGAACCTCTCCAGTCCGAGGTCCGCACCGCGTATCCTCTCTTTGGGTATGCTCTCGATATGAGGCTTCTCCGGCCTTTTTTGCCCTGTTATGAGGCAGGCGTACCACTCTCCAGCCTCATACTTTACCGTGAGGCGCTCGATCTCCCCTTCTATTGGTCTATGGAGGAATATCCTCACTTCCCCCATCTTCGAAATGAAGAGCCTTCCTCTCAGCTCTGTCTTCTTTCCTCTCTTTGTGACTTCTCCTTGAAGCCTGAAGCCTGACTGTGGGTACGTCAATGATCTGTACTTTTTGTAGTTCTTCGCCCTTGGGAACCTTGCCCTTCCCTCGAGGAAGTTCCTAAAGGCTATGTGCACCCTGTCGGCTGCGTTCTGAACAACTTGGCTGTATACTTCCTGAAGCTCATCACTGCCCCTCCTTGCTTGGAGTGCCAGGGCTCTGAGGTCCGTCTTTGTAAGGCTCTTCCCCTCTTCCTTGTATCTTCTTATCTTCTCGCCCCTCAGCCAATTGTACAGGTCGCATAGAGAGCGAAGGGTGCGCTTCAACCGCACTCCCTGCTCTTCATTGGGGTACAGCCTGTACTTGTAGGCCGAGAGCATAGTTAGTCCCTCCCTCTCGATATTAAGGCAGTATTTAAAAAGCCGCAATTCATCCACCCATTAAAATGGGTGGTCTTCTTGCCTAATTTTTATAAATGTTTTTCGGCTTTCATCCCCTCCCTTACGGAAGGGGACTTCCCGCCGAAGAAGTTAAAAAGAATATAAGTGATGAGGCGGCCGGCGGGGCAGGACATTGGTTTCAGCCCTGGTGCCAAGGGCAGATCAAAACGGCTGATCCAGACACCATCCGTGTCGAGATGAGCCGAGCTAAAATTCTATACATCGGCAACGGTCTACGGCACCCGCCCCTGGCACTCATCCGACCCAAATTCCGGCTGAGGCGCTCCCTTTTCAAACGCCCCCCTCGCCCTCACGCTCGAGGTACCTCGCAATTGCCTCCTGAACTTCCCTGTCTCTTGCATGATCCAGAAAGATGACCTCGGATCGGTCAATTTTTTCGGTCCTGAGCACACCCAATCTTACCAAGT
>Ga0194112_10004254_pt1 | contig 19640 bp, 20 predicted proteins | sample TA2MahC400mmetaG_FD_146191 | JGI IMG/M metagenome (GOLD analysis project Ga0194112, IMG submission 146191) | Freshwater microbial communities from Lake Tanganyika, Tanzania - TA2015016 Mahale Deep Cast 400m | ecosystem: Environmental > Aquatic > Freshwater > Lake | place: Tanzania: Lake... | reverse complement strand
AAGCCACTCACCCTCGACCGAAGCGTTGCCGACGCCTTCTACCGGAACCCAGCAAACCTTCCCGACAGCCTTGTCCGCCCGGTACTGACAGGCATAGATCGTCTGCTGAAGCGTATAGCCCCCGATGCCGATTTTCTCCATCTCCCAGCGGAAGGCATTCCCGCCAAGATCCACAAGGCGGTTCACCCTGGGAAAACAGGATGCCGAACGCGGCACGTCGGCAAGCAGCGCAAAAACGCTCTCTTCGCTCGCTGTGGTAACCATATCCCGAACAAGCGCGATATCAACGGTAAATGCCATGGATCAGAGTCCGCAACTTTCGAGTTTATATTCAGGAACCGGTGTGTCGAGCACCTTGAGAAGCCGTGCATCACGACGGTACACGTCCTCCCGGAACAGCACTTCATCGCCCTCGGCAACAGCTGTCAGATAAAGCAGAAAGACCGGAATTCTCCGGGGCAGGTAAACCGTGCTGGTTTTTCCCGTTTCTATAGCCGCTTCGATATTCCGCCGACTCCATCGTACACTGTCCTGAAGCACGAACTCGGCAAGATCGAGCGGATTTTCAATCCTGATGCATCCGGAACTGAAGGTTCGTGAGCTTTTCTCGAACAGGTCTTTGGTCGGGGTATCATGGAGGTAAACGATATGTTTGTTGGGCATCATGAATTTTATCCTTCCCAGAGCCCCATGGTCGCCGGACGACTGCTGAAGACGGTAAGGAAAGTTCGAGGCCGAATAAGCCGTCCAGTTGATCGATGAAGGGTTGACTACACGCCCTTTCGAATCAATCACTTTCAGTTGCTTTCTGTCAAGATAGGAAATGTTCCTGCGAATGGCCGGCAGCGCATCTTTTGCAAGAATCGTAGGAGGAATGACCCACTCGGGATTGAACACGATGTACTGCATGTCGGCCTTGAATACCGGAGTTTCCCTGTAGGGCTTTCCGACAATCACCCTCGTCCCCCACCGGTATCGGCCGTTCTCCACATACTGCAGGGTGAATCCGGCAATATTGACCAGGACATGGGTCGGTTCGAGATCGCTGATAAACCATCGGTAGCGTTCGAGATTGAGGCGTATCTGGTTTACCCGCTGTGCAGCCGTGATATTGAGCTCCCTCATGGTTGCCGCTCCCGTCACACCGTCAACTTCCAGGCCGTTGCGCTTCTGAAACCGTTTCACGGCATCCGCCATTGCCTGATCGTACACCGTCGAGGTATCGGCGGCCACTCTGCCGGAAAGGTCTCCGGACTCCTGGAGCCGCTTGCGAAGCAGGGGAACCCGTCTGTCACGCATTCCTTCCCTGAACGGCATCCCCTCAGGCACCTGCTGCCACCCGCCGGCCCTGAGGATAGCACGATACCGGGCAAGGCCTTTTTTCAACTGGAGATACTTCGGGTGCTGCGGTCGCAGCGCATCAGCCAATTCCCTGATGTTGCCGGATGCAAGTGCGCCCTGCAGTCTGTATTCGATTGCACTTTGGCGACCCGATCCATTAAGGTTCCAGTTTGGATCAAGGCTTTCGGGATCGACTTTACCGAAACGCAGATGATAGGCCAGGGTGAGCAAGGCGTCGCTGAGTAAAAGCTCGTACTTCGCCTGCAGCTCGGGAGTACGGGGCGGATCGGCTGAAAAACGCCGTATCTCGCGGATATGATAATCCTCAGGAACCAGACCGTCGGCTTCGGCATCTTCGATAGCGTCCATGAGATCGCCGATCATGACCGGTTTCGTCCATACCGGCTGATAGCTCCGGGCGGCATAAAAACGGGCGAGCTGACTGTTGAAAATTTTTCGGTCCCTGCCTGCCGGTCCCGAAGCGATTTTTTCGAAATGGCAGCGAAGCTCTTCTGAAAGAGCGGTTTTGACCTGGTTCTGACCGGCAGAATTTTTTCCCTGCCCGCTCTGATCCAGAAGGGAAACCGGTGCCGCATGCACGGCATGAACCGTCAGCAGCAGGAGAAAACAGACGAAAACCCCTTTCGGTAGGCGCATGATTATGATGCCTGCGTGTTCCGGATGCCGAAACGTAAAGCGATATCAGGATTGATCAGGCTTGAGCCGCTTGTGTACGATCCATCCCTGTGATAGATAAAAAGACAGCTTCCGTCCTTGATGAGATCGATAACCTGCTGGTAGCTGTCGAACGATACGGCAGGACAACCCTGGCTTCTTCCAAGACGTCCGTTTTTTCTGATAAAGTCGTAGGAAACATAATCGGCTGCGTGAATCACGATGCTTCTCGACTCGGCATTGTCGTTTATCCCCGGCTCCATTCCCTGAAGCCTGAGTGAATAACCATGCTTGCCGTCATAGGTCGTTCCGGTGGTATAGAATCCGAGACTGCTCTTGTGAGACCCCGGAGTGTTGGAAAAGCTGTATGCAAAATTTTCGCCGCTGCCACTGCCATGGGCTACAAGGCCGGAATAAAGCAGCCTTCCGCGATTGATATCGATCACAAAAAGACGTTCATCGATGGAAGACTTGTTGAAATCGATCACGGTCAAAATACCGTCCCGGATGACCTTGCCCTGCTCTTTCAGGGACTGGTACCCGACGAGCGCCATATTGAGCACCTTGGGATCGATTCTGTTTTTCAGTTCGGGAGACCGGGAAATCGTGGAAATCTGTTTGTGAAGCGAGTTCTGCTGAAAGGAGAAGGCGTGGCCTGTTGCGGGAAGCGCCGCAAGAATAAAAAAAAGCATCACGATCGGACGGATCATAAGCAACCTCATCTGGTTTAAGGGCCGTGCCCGCAAGGGGAAGGCTCCTGGCATTGAACAAAACGTGATACGAAACCGGATGCGGCATCAGGATACGGAACGAAAAGCCCCGCCCTCCAGACGCCAGGGAAAGGGAGAACAGCAAGTACAAGAAATCCGGCTGCGTCCTGATCACAAAATCACAACATAAAACAGCTTTGAATTTAGCTTTTTTTCCCGTAGCGACAAAATCGGGATATGAACCGTGCGCTGATCGTTCTTGTCTGCAGGTCAGGACGCCGGAAGATTGAAAAGCACGGGGGCGGAAGCTATTCTTTGGAAAAGACGGATATGGACAAGATGCGAAGGCAGGTTCATGAGAAAGGTGACCAGGCCCTCCCAGATGGAAACCCATGCAACAATGGTCAGCCCCTCGGCGAAAAACCGGTTGAGAAAGGAATCACTTCCGGAAAAAACAAGCACGCGGCTTACCCAGAGCGAAAAAGCAAGAATCACGATACCCGTCAGCAGCAGCAGAAAGGAGGTTCTGAGCATTTTTTTCAAAGCGGTGTACTCCAGTTCCACCTTGTACATGAAAAATGCATGCATGCCTGAACGCACCGTCTCCGTAAGCTCCCCGGAAGGCTGCTGCTCGAAGCTGAACCTGAGAACAAAATCCGAGGAACCTATCTCGCGGACACAACCACAGAGATAGGCAACAAGATCTTCGTCAAAGTCCTTGCGGTGGTAAGGAGCTCTCTTGTCGTAATTTTCGTACAGCTCTTCAACACGGCGGGCGGCAACATCGATGATGAGACTGCCGTCGGAACTCTTTTCATAACGGTCAAGTATCTGCTTTTTCACCAGCACCTCCACCGCAAAGTGAAATAATCACTACAGCCTGTTCAGCGTGCCGAAGCATCCAGAAAACGCCACCGGGAATTCACGTGCACAACAATATCCTCCTCGGAAGGCGTGATCTCGGTCGGTGCAGCCTCGGGAGCGGCCGCTTTCATAGACATGACCTCCATGGCCGGAGACGGTCTGTAGATCGGCTGCCCGACACTCAACTCGATCAGCCCGCCAAGACTTCCGCCTGCGGCTTGAGCCATGATTACAGCATCCCCGCGTGCGTTTGCAACCGCAGCAGCAAGTGCCTGACGACGCAGGGCATCGAACCTGCTCGACCTGAAGGTGATCTGCTGTACTTCGTCGGCCCCTGCCTGTACGGCCGCATCGACTGCTTTTCCGGTCAGCGAAAGATTACGGACCCTGACCATGACGAGATGACGTGCCGAATAGCCGTTCAGGACGTTTTTTCCCTGCGACTGGTCCCATTCCCACTGGGGAGAGACGGTAAAGCTCGCCGTGGAAGCGTCTTCGGCAGGTATGCCCGCCTGGCGGAGAGCCTGCTGCACAGCCCGATACTTTTCAGCGGTACGTGCGACTGCCTGGTCGGCATTCTTCGCTGCGGATTTCACCAGTGCCCCGAACTCCGCCATGTCGGGCTTCACCGACACCTTTCCCGATGCACCGACGACGATCTGGCGCACTTCTGCATGGACATGCTGCGGCATCACGGACAGCACGACAAGACAGCAAAAGGAAAAAAACAACAAACGGAAGGATTTCATGTGGTCACCCCTGTTTTTCACCATTCCGAAGCCTGCAGACCGAAAACCTCCTTGTAGGCCACTGCCGCTGCGCAGGAGGTTACCGGCACGGTGACGAGAAGCCCGACGACCAGAGCAAGCATGCCGAGCAGGTTCACGGCAAAAAGCGCAAATGAGAGTCCGAACACCGCAAACCAGTTTTTTGAAACGACCTTGCGGCTCATCTCCATGGCATCCCAGAACTCCATGCGGTGATCGATGACAAGCAGTGTTACGAACATGTAGCAAACCGCCAGATAGACACCCGGCAGAACAAGCAGGACAAATCCCAGACTTACCAGTATGCCGGTGGCGAGCCCGGCAAGAAAAAGCGGAAGAAAGTAGCTGAAGCCCCTGAAGAAATCACCGAACTGCAGGGACTTGCCGGTCATCAGGTTGAATGCGGCAATACCGTAACCGGCATAAAAGGGTGCGGCGGCGGCCGAAAAAACGATGGAGCCGAACGCTCCCATCTTCGAGCAAACTGCCGAAACCGCAAAAATGACAAGGGTAAACCCCACAAACTCCCCGATATGCTGTTTGAACATCTCAAGACCCTCTTTCAGACAGGCCTGGATGTCGATCCGGTAATCGCCTCGCAGCGATTTTTCGAACAGGGTCGGATCGGCTTTTTCTTCCATAATCGAATGATGCCATCACGCTCTCCGTTGGTTACATGTTAAGAAGCCGGTATCTGTTGCCTTTCCGCAAATCGTCGCCGTTGCAAGTTACGCAAGTGAAGAAAATACAGCAACCGGAAGAGATAACGATCAGGAAAAATACCGGTTACGATTACTTCCCTTTCGGAGGAAGCACATTACACGGAACTGACGGCCGAAAACAGCGGATTCCGAAGCAGATCATGCAAGGAATTGCTGGGTTTTGAACTTGCAGAGAAATGCCGCCAGCGTATGGTTCCACCGTTCAGCGATAACACCGCCATCCTGCCAGGGACCGTTTTCGGCATACCATCGGCTGCCGGGCGGGTCTCCCTGGTTCTGGTGAATATTGTGCACCCCTTTTCCGTTTCTGAAGGGCTCACCGAACACATAGACTCGCCGGACATGTTTCAGGAGAGGTTCGAGATCGCGGAATGCAGCAGCACCGGTTCCGAACCGCCATGGGGCGCAGTCCGCTCCATGATCATGCCTGACATCTTCGCCGACAGGCTCGGCAGGAACACAGGTTCCGGTAGGCTGCAACTCCTCCGAACGGTAGTAGTCAAGCGCTCCGGAACGGTCATTCGAGCGAAGATGATGCCACCCGTCCTTCAAGCCTGCAATACCTTTTAGCGATGTCCTGCCGAGTTCCACAACCCGCCACTGGATCCCGTCGGCAGACTTTTTGCCGTCAAGATCGACAGGACAACGGTAGATAACCGGTCCGGCCTTGATCCTGAGATTACAGTGGTAGTACTCTCCTTCACTGACCGTGCGATCGCACGAATAGCTGTGCAAGGTTCCGGCGAGGACTCCATACCCGTCGTTAAGAGGCATGAATGTTTTTTTTATTGCACGATACCGTTTACTTCCAAGATAGCTCTCCCTGGCTGCGAAGGCAACTGATCACAAGCCGGAGACGTTGAAAAAGTGAAATTCCGTATTTTCAGAATGAGGAGAGAACTCATGACAACATCCCTGCCGTTCATTACCGGAAACGAGGCGGAGGTCACCGGACATGCCGCGGCACTGATCATCAGTGAAGCCTGGCGGGCAGTATCGCGTCGGGGACGATTCACGTTCGTACTCTCGGGAGGCCGCTCGCCCCGGCCGCTGTACCGTAAACTTGCCTCAGGCGTATCGCTGGAGCTGATGCGGCTTCACGACCTCCCCTGTACAGAAAATCCGGAAGAGGACGATCTGATTCACATGCCCTGGAAGAAAACCCTGATTTTCTGGGGAGACGAACGGTGCGTACCTCCCTCGCATCCGGAAAGCAACTACCGGCTGGCGAAAGAAACCCTGCTCGATGCGCCGGGCATCGAGGAAGCACGGGTATTCAGAATTCCGGGTGAACTGTACCCGCACCACAAGGCTGCCGAATCCTATGAGGAAACCATCAGGAAGGTTTTCGGCTGCCGGGACGATAAAAAATCACCTGAAATACCGGCCTTCGATCTCATGGTGCTCGGCCTCGGCGAGGACGGCCATACCGCATCGCTGTTTCCGGAAGACCGGAAAAACCTGGAGGAAACCCGGCGACTGGTCGTAGCCGTCGAAACACCGCATGGACAACCCCGTATACCCCGGCTGAGCATCACCCTGCCACTCATCAACAGGGCAAGAACCGTGCTCTTTTTCACGGAAGGGAAAAAAAGGGCGGAGCTTGCGAAAAAAATCAGGAGCGGCACCGCATCTGCGGTCCTGCCGGCAGGAATGGTGAAACCGGCAAGCGGAAACCTGTTCTGGTTCACAGTACTCCCTTGAGCTCCGAAGCCCTCGGAGGGCCCCAGGAGCCGACAGGATAAACATCGGGCATCGCCCCTGCAAGGGCTTGCCGGATGGCGTCGATGATGGCCCACGAATATTCCACGCTGTCCTGGCGGATGAAGTTCAATTGATTTCCGGCAAGCGCATCGAGCAGAAGCCTGTGGTAAGGTGTCATGCCTGGCCGGGAAAATGCATCCTTGTAATCGAACCGCATGTAGACCGGGTCGGTAATGACCGCCTCTCCGGGGCGTTTTGCGCCGAAACGGATCGCGATAGTCTCTTCCGGCTGAATACGCAGAATCACCTGGTTGGCAGTATAACTGCAGCTTTCAGCCGGTCCGAAGAAATTCTGCGGGGGACAGGCGAAGGTGATGACGATCTCGGTAACGGTTTCGGCAAGGTTTTTTCCGGCCCTGACAAGGAACGGCACCCCCTTCCACCTCCAGTTGTCCACGTGGAACCGCACGGCAGCGAACGTCTCGGTCAGCGAATCCGGTGCGACCTGTTTTTCCCGGCGATAACCGTCATACTGACCTGCCACAACCTCCCGGTCTACGGTATCGTGCGTCACGAGGCGGATCGAGCGCAGCACCTTTGCTTTTTCATCGCGCACGGCATCGGCGGAAAGATCAACGGGCGGCTCCATGGCAACCGAGGCAAGAAGCTGCAGGCCGTGGTTCTGGATGATATCCCTGAACAGCCCTGCCTGTTCATAAAAGGCGCCCCGGTCGCGTATGCCGAAATCCTCCGCGATGGTGATCTCGACAGACGCGATGTGCTGGCGGTTCCAGAGTGGTTCGAAGATGCCGTTGGAAAACCGGAACACAAGAATGTTCTGCACGGTCTCCTTGCCGAGATAGTGATCGATGCGGAAAACCTGGTTTTCACTGAAAACGGAAGCGATAAGTGCATTGAGTTCCACGGCGGATTGCAGATCGCTGCCGTATGGCTTCTCGACAAGAATCTTGCGCAAACCGCCGCAACGCAGGGTTTTTCCGCCGAGCCCCGCTTCCCGGAGATTGCCGACAATGACCGGAGCAAGTGACGGCGGCGTGGAAAGGTAGAACAGCAGGTGACTGCAGAGATCGGGCTCAACGGAGGCATTCATGATCTCTTGGTGCAGCGCATGGTACCCGTCGATTCGCCCGAAATCCATCCTTACATAAAAGAGCTTCCGGCAAAAATCCGCGAAATGCTCCTCATCCTCGATGATACCGGGAGAAAATTCGGCGATTCGCTCCCGCACCTGCAGACGGTACTCCTCATGGGAAAGGCCGGTTCGGCCCGCACCGATAATCCGGTACGAGCCGCTCAGGTGCCCCCACCTGGCAAGCTGATAGAGCGATGGATAGAGTTTCCGGGCGGCAAGGTCGCTGCCGGCGCCGAAAAGCACAAACGTGAAATGGTGCGCGTCCGTCTGCATGGCATGTCCCGGTTACGGTTCCGGCGTAAAACCGTGTCCGCCGAACTCGTGACGCAGCGCGGCAACAACCTTGTCGGAAAAATTATTTTCACTGCGTGAACGGTACCTTCTGAACAGCGCCGAGGCAATCACCGGTATCGAAACCTGCTGCTCGAGCGCGCACTCCACCGTCCAGCGTCCCTCCCCCGAATCGGCTATGTTTCCGGTCAGGTAGCCAAGTCTGCCATCTTTTTCGAATGCTTGCACGGCAAGTTCCATCAGCCATCCGCGAATCACCGAACCGTTTGTCCAAACGCGTGCAACATCGGCATGATCGAGATCGAACCCGCTCGACGCCAGCAGTTCGAAGCCCTCTCCAAGAGCCTGCATCATGCCATACTCGATGCCGTTATGCACCATCTTCACATAGTGACCCGATCCCGATCGTCCCATATATGCGTAACCACCGGGAACACAGAGATCTTTCAGCAGCGGCTCGACAACGGCGTATGCTTCGGGATCACCTCCAACCATCATACATGCCCCGTGCCGTGCCCCGTCAAGTCCTCCGCTGGTTCCGGCATCGAGCAACCGGATGCCCTTTTCCATCAGCATGCCCGCCCGGCCTACCGAATCGGTATAGCGCGAATTCCCGCCGTCAACGACGATATCGCCCGGTTCAAGATGGGGAACCAGCGAGGCAAGCACCGTGTCCACAGGGTTTCCCGCAGGCACCATCATCCAGACAATACGCGGGGAGCGCAATGCACCTGCAAGCTGCTGCGGGGTGCCCGCCGGATCAGCTCCTTTTCCGGCAAGAAAAGAGAGTGCATCCTGCGAGAGGTCATGAACCGTCACCTCATGACCCTGCTCAAGCAGGTGCTCGACCATGTTGCAACCCATTTTGCCAAGTCCGATAAAGCCGATTTTCATGGATTTCTTCCGGATGATTGCCGGGGCCGGTTATTCTCCCGGATAGAACCCGAAGCGGATGACCTCCCGCGTGAAACGGTCAAACGCAGCGGGAAGCACCCGAAGATGCTCTCCGGCATGTTCAAGCTTGCCGTTCTTTGCTGCCTGCTCAACAGTCGCCGCAAGCATGCTCAGTTCTTTTCCTGCAACGGTGGCGGCAGCCCCTTTGAGGGTGTGTGCGAGTATGCGAACCGACTCATGGTCGTCACGGGCAGCGGAAACCTGCATATCGCTGATCTGCCGGGGAGTATCGCTGATAAACTGCGTGATGATAATGCGGATGATCTCGTCGTCATTCTGCAATCTCACCAGAAGCTCCTCAAGCATGAAAACATCACTGGAGTTCATTTTTTCCTGTTATACGTTCGGTTTTGAAAATCTTTTTCAAGATGGCTTTTTCCCGTCAATCATACAACAACCCAGCGCTTTTCTGACAATCCTGAAATCCCCGTCGTCCCTACTCCCTAAAGATCGGGCAAATAGGGTCCTGATCAAAATTTCATTCCGGAATCTCAACAATTTACAGGAAAGAAACGTTATTTGTCCAGATGCAGTCAACGCTGACCTTTCAGGTTTCGAGTCATGAAAATCCCGCTTTTATCAACCATTACCATGGAGGGGAAATTATGTCAGGAACATCCTTTGCGAGAAAAGACCGTTTTATAAAGGAAAAACGGCATGATGTTTACCGGGAGATGCAGAAACATGCGGAGCCGGCAAAATGCCCTTCATGCGGAGCGGTTTTTGTAAACGGAAGATGGCAGTGGCAAGGCATTGAAAAAGATGCCGTGCACATTCTCTGCCCTGCCTGCAAACGAACCGCGGACAATTATCCTGCCGGTGAAATCGAGTTCGGAGGAATTTTCTTTCTTGAGCACAGGAATGAGATCATCAATCTGGTGATGAATACCGAAAGACAGGAAAAAAAGCTCCACCCTCTCGAGAGAATCATGCATATCACCCACAATGAAGCAACAACAGCGGTAACAACAACCGGCATTCATGTAGCCCGAAGAATCAGTGAAGCAGTCGCGAAAGCCTTCAAGGGACATCTCTCCCTACGCTACGGCGATGGGGAACAGAGCCTGACGGCGCGATGGATGCGATAAAACGTTGAAGCTTCAAGAAAAAGCCCCGCATAACCGGGGCTTTTTGACGAGTTCAGTCGGTCAGGTAATACTCAAGCGTGGAGACCACTCTCACTTTTTTGATATGCGGGGTATTGCTGTCGCGATCCTCAATGGTGAACTGGCCCTGGCTGGCGCTCTTGATTTTACCCAGCCTGCTTTTCGAATCACTGGCAAATTTTTCGGCAACAGCACGCGCGTTGTTGGTCGCTTCTTCGATCATGGCCGGCTTCAGCCGATTCAGTCCGGTATAGAGAAACTCTGTTTTTACATCATAGTTTTCTCCGGAAACCGCAACACCGAGCTTGCCGAGGTCAACAAGCTTGCGGATGGTTTTGCGAACCAGTGCAACATTGCCGGTATAGACACTGACCGTTGAACTGCCGGCATACCGGAACGTGAAGCGGTTCGCATCTCCGTACCCCTGCGTCTGACGGTCAATAACCGCCGGAGCTGATATCGAAATGTCTTTTGCATCGAATCCGCTCGAAACAAGAAAATTGTACACCACCCGGTTTTTTTCCTCAATGGCGCCCACAAGAACCCCCAGATCGTCGGCCGCCACCTCGAATTTGATGGGCCATATGGCGATATCGGCCGCAACTTCCCTTTCCGAAAGGCCTTTCACCGATACGGAACGTTCAAGTGCCTTAAGCTTTACGAAACCTGAAGAAACAAGAAAACCGGCAACAACAAGCCCCGCAAAGAGAAATGCGCCGAGAATGAATGCCTCAGCAGTACGTTTGGTATCCATGGATCTGCAGGAAAGTTGAAAAAAAACAGAGCATTGTTACAACAAACAAGTTTTCGGCGTCAATCGATCCGTGAAACTTCAAAAGGATGGGCAGGCATATCAGCGGGCGGAAAAGGTTGACTCCCTGTCTGCATTGATCAGTTCACCATACCGTTCGATCAGTGCGCCGTTCACCGCATCCCATGATTGCCCGTCTGCGAAGCGCAGCCCGCTTGCACGCATTTCCGAAAATGCCTCGCGGTCATCTATCAGTCTGAGACAGTGCCGATAAAACTGATCGATATCCCCGGCTTTTGCAACCAGACCGGCCCCTGATTTGTTGACCAGTTCCATACAGCCGCCGATATTCGAAACAACCGCCGGCAAGCCGGTGGCAAAAGCTTCGAGCACCACGTTGCCGAACGCTTCGGTAGTCGAGGGAAACAGAAAGATATCTCCGCTCGCATAGGCCTCCGGAAGAGCTGAACCGGTCAGATATCCGGTAAAGACCGCTTCAGGCATGCGGCGGCGCATCTCGGCCTCTTCCGGTCCGGAACCGATCATGACGAAACGCACCCTCCGCTCAAAACCCTCGGCCACGAAACGCTCATAGACGCTCATAACCACTTCGATATCCTTGTAGAGCACGAAACGGCCCGCATACACAAAAACCGTCCGGTCTGCGGCGTTCCACTCCTCGCGAAGCTTCAGGGAACGACGGGACGGATCGAAAAGATTCCGGTCGATACCTCTCGACCAGATTTCAACGTTGCCGATGCTTTCTTCCGTGAGTTTGTGCTGAACGATCCGGTTGGGAGCAAGAGTCAGGTCGCAGGTGTTGTAAAACCATGCAAGATATTTCCAGACCGGTTTCACCGCAAAATTCAGCCGGTAATACGCCAGATAGGAAGGGAAATCGGTGTGATAGACAGAAGTGACCGGAAGGTTTTTCTTCTTTGCGTAGAGAAGAAACTTGCGACCAACAATATCAGGAGTCGATATATGAACAATGTCGGGGGCGAACGCATCAAGCTGGCGTTCGGTTTGCGAACTGAAAAACCCGATTTTGTAATCGGGATAGAGCGGGATGGGCACGGAGGAAAGACGGATGACATCCAGCGACCCGTGATCATCCTTTCCGGAAACATCCGGAGACCACACCGTCACTTCGTGGCCGCTTTTCCTGAACGAGGCTACAAGCTGATAGATGGAGCGAACAGCCCCATCCTTGTCTTTGACATACGTCCCTGCATACAAGGCAATCTTCATGGCATCCCGTAATACCGCATCAGAGCAGTTTCCCTTGTCTTTTTTTTTGCCAGTGCAACGCTTATTGCACACCACCCGATACCCTGCCCGGCCGTAAAGAAGCTAAGGTAACATTTCCATGAAAAAAAACATCATCCCGGACATGAGGAGATGTCACTGCAGCGTCAACGCAACCACCTTCGGGTTGACGAGCCGCTTGAAATCACGGTAGGCAAGCCTGACCAGTTCGGTGTGGGTTCCCGCATTGAACGCGATATCGTCATCATCCTCGAGTTCTTCGGCGACATACACATCCAGCCCGTAGAGGTTTCCGAACGGAGGCATTGCGCCGATCTCGCATTCGGGAAAAAGAAAGGAAAACTCCTGCTCTTCGGCAAGTCCCGCATCCCTGGTGCCGACAAGAGCCCTGAAACGCTCAAGATCGAGCTTTTTCGAAGCAGGAAGCACCACCATGGCCATATTTCCTTTCACGGCCACCATGACGGTTTTTGCAAGTTCCTTGCCGGGAACGTGAGCCGATGCGGCAATCTCCTGTGCGGTATAGGCCGGAGAGTGACTTACCACAAAGTATTTTACCCCGTGGCTGTCAAGAAACTCCCTCAATCTGCGGATAGGCATGAGCGGATCTCCTCTTGGGTATGATTGAATAATGAAATCCTGCGGAAAAACGATCAAACGGCCGCAAGATCGAAGCTTCAGTTGCTTGCCCTGAAACCCGGGAGAACATTGGAGCTGCTGATATCCGAATCCGTCGCGCCGGAACCGGGCCGGATTTTCAGATCGTCAGCAGTGCAATAACCCTGTTTCGCATCGACAGGCACCTGCCAGGAAACCTGAAAATCTGTGCCGGCGTCAGGCTGGAACGGGAGCAGCCGTCATTGCAGGAATTGTCAATTTCGGTTTTCTGATATGCAACCCCGCCTTCAAGCCTGTAACCGTCATGATCCACAAACCGGGAATACCGCAGAAAACAGCACCGGCAGATACTGCGGAACACCGGGACAGGTGCCATGAAGCGTGCATTTCTCGCCCCTCGGGAATGCGAACCCTGTCGAACCGCCGACGCAGGATGTGGCTGTACTGACATGTGAAGCGAGAAAAAAAGAGGAAACAAGTACGAAGAACAGCCCCCAGGAAACATCGTCATCATTGCCTCCGGCAGGATATGTTCAGGGGCGGAAAAGCAATCAGGAACAACTTCGCAAATAAAGTTACATATTTCAGAAACAATCATCAAGGGTTTTTCAGCCTCCCAGAACGGCTTTTTTCAACCCTTTCCACTCCTGCAACTGAAGAATGGCCGCACGATAGCCAGCCGAAATAATATCCGGAATCCGGGTTGTATCAATAAGATTGAATGCCGAAAGATCAGGAGTAACACAAAGATCCGCATCATCAAGCTGCACGGATGTCGCACTGGCGATTGCGCTGTAAAATGCGTTGAGCAGCACGGCAATGATATTCTGCGGCGAGCGGAACACATGCCGGCCGAGCAAATCCACGCAGATCACCCGCTCGGCTCCGATGGACCTGAGGGACGAAACCGGAACATTTTCAACCAGGACTCCATCGACAAGAAGCCTTCCATCGCATTCCACCGGTCTGAACACACCCGGAATGCAACTGCTGGCCATCACGGCGCAAGCCACGTCGCCAGCGGTGAAAACAACTTTTCCGCCCGTCGAAATATCGGTTGCGACAATGGCAAGAGGCACCAGGGCATCTTCGATATTTTTCTTTCCGAGAAGGTCGGTAACCATTTTGCCGAATTTCCGGTTTGAAAGCAATCCGTACTGCGAAAGAGAAAGTCCCGAGAGATCGAGCCAGTCCATTTCGAGGGCAACAGCCTCGATCTCTTCAGGGGATTTACCGAACGCATACAATGCGGCAATGAAAGCCCCGATACTTGTGCCGCTGAGGCAGTGGACGGGAACACCAAGTTCTTCAACCGCAAGAAGCGCTCCTACATGCGCCGCACCCAGTACCGCGCCGCCGCCGAGTGCAAGACCATTTTTTTTCATAAAAACATGTTTCTTGACCTGATGCCCTGGAAATCCACCGGAAAAACATCACCCGAAAAAACGCACGATTGCTCTCAGCAGCCTGAACCTGTTGCCGACATAGGGAGGATAACGGAGATTGGGGTCGGGAAATACCGATTTGTAAAGAACACTCCGCATCACGGAAAAAGTTTCGAAACCCGCTTTTCCGTGATATCTGCCGAATCCGCTCATGCCTGTTCCTCCGAATGGAAGCTGGTGTATGGCCGACTGGAACAGAAGGTCATTGCTGCAGAAACTGCCGGAACGGGTTCCACACCGCACCTTGTCCCTGACGGACGGATCGGGTGAAAAAAGGTATACTGCAAGAGGATCATCCCGTTCCCGTATGAACGCGAGCGCATCGTCAATATCGCCGTAGGTCATGACAGGAAGCAGCGGGCCGAAAATTTCGGACTGCATGAGCGGGGATTCCGGCATGACACCCCTGATGATGGTGGGCGCCACATAACGCAGATTTCTGTCGGTCTGTCCGCCGGCAAAGACATCACACCCCTGCAAAAGCCGTTCGAGTCTTGCAAAATGCCGATCGTTGACGATTCTCGAATAATCGGTGCTCCGGCTTGGGTCCGCACCGAAAAAATCCCGGATCGCCTGCTGCATGAAAGAAAGCAGCTCAGCCTCGGCATCTTTATGGACGAGCAGGTAATCCGGGGCAATGCAGGTCTGTCCGGCATTGAGAAATTTTGCCCAGACAATCCGCCTTGCCGCTGTACGCAACGATGCGTTCCTTTCGACGATGCAGGGATTTTTGCCGCCAAGTTCGAGTGCAACCGGCACGGTGTGACGTGCCGCTGCAAGCATGACCTCCCTGCCGCTGCTCCGGATGCCGGTATGAAAAATGAAATCGAACCGGTTTTCGAGCAGTGCAGCTGTTTCGGCCGCCCCGCCTTCGACAACCCGGACCGCCAGCGGGTCAAGATAGGCCGAAAGGCTGCGGGCAAGGAGTGCGGAGGTTTGCGGTGCAAGTTCGGAAGGCTTCAGAACCACGCAATTCCCTGCGGCAAGAGCGGAAACGAGCGGACCGAGAACGAGCTGCAACGGGTAGTTCCATGCCCCGATGACCAGCACCACCCCGTAAGGTTCGGCATAGACGGCACCTTTTCCGAACAGGTAGTGGAGCGGTACATGCCGGAAGGAAGGGCTCATCCACTGTCCGAGATGTTTCAGGGCATGACGGATTTCACCGGAAAGAAACGAGGTTTCCGTAAGAAAGGTTTCGGCGGGGGATTTGCCGAGATCCTCCCGGACCGCGGCGGCGATATCGCCTTCCCGCTCCCGGAGGAAGCGCAGCAGCGCAAACAGTTGCGACCGGCGCCAGGCTGCGGGACGGGTGATGCCGCTCCTGAAGGTTGTTTTCAGCTCTTCGGGAACCGGAGAATGTATATGGCTGCTCATAAAGACCCCGTAACTTACTGGTTCACGAAAACCCGGAAGTGTTGCCAACGACAAAAAAGATACCAATAAATCCGATCCCCGGCGAGGGCGGAATCCGTACAGTTGCCGGAGACATGCACGTTCGCTACATTACAGCAGCATTTTCTCACAACTCTTTTTCCCTGTCAGTTTATGGAATGGATAACCCAGCCTGAGGCGTGGGCTGCTCTGGCAACGCTGACGGCACTTGAAATCGTGCTCGGCATCGACAACATCATCTTCATTTCGATCATTGCCGGACGGTTGCCTGAATCGCAGCGCAACCAGGGCCGGGTCCTCGGCCTTGGCATTGCAATGATCTCCCGTATCATCCTGCTGCTCTCGATCACGTGGGTCATGAGCCTTACGCGCACCCTCTTTACCGTCGCAAGTCACGATATTTCCGGACGCGACATCATCCTGCTTGCCGGGGGCCTTTTCCTGCTCGCAAAAAGCACGCACGAGATCCATCAGAGTCTCGAAGGCAGCGAATCCGCTCACAAGAAATCATCCTCTGCCGGCTTCCTGGTGACCCTGCTGCAGATAGCCGTCATCGACATTGTCTTTTCGCTTGATTCGGTCATCACCGCCGTTGGTCTTGCCGAGGATGTCGCCGTCATGATCATCGCCATCGTCATATCCGTCGGCATCATGATGCTTGCCGCCAAAACCATCAGCGATTTTGTCGAACGCCATCCGACAATCAAGATGCTGGCGCTGAGCTTTCTCATCCTTGTCGGAGTCACCCTGCTCGCGGAAGGAGCCGACTACGAAATCCCGAGAGGGTATATTTATTTCGCAATGGCTTTTTCCATAACCGTGGAAATGCTCAACATCCGTCTCCGCGCCAGGGAAGCCGAACCGGTGCATCTGCATAAAAGCATGGATATCGAGGCATAAGAGCAAAATAGCGGAAATATCCCCGGCTCCCCGGTAAAGACACTGTTTTTTGCCGGGGTTTCGTACATTTCCTGAAAAGGGGCATCTCTGTCCCGGAACATCCGGTCAACTTCATCAAGGCGATCGATATGTCCATACCATCGGCACTTCCTCCCGAAAAACTGTACCGAAAATGCGATCCCCGGGAGTTCGCCTTCAGCACTACTGAAGAACTTGACGGACCGCTTGAAATAACCGGCCAACAGAGAGCTCTCGATGCCATACGCTTCAGCATGGGCATGCTGCATGACGGATTCAACCTGTTTGCGCTCGGTCCGAACGGAACCGGAAAGCAGACTGCGGTCATGCGCTACCTGGAGGGAATCGCCCCCGGATCAGGAGTTCCCGACGACTGGTGTTATGCATACAATTTCGAAAAGCCCCGTCACCCTGAAGCACTCAGGCTTCCTGCCGGAAAAGCATGCTCGCTCTCCGGCGATATGAACCGCCTGGTCGAGGCGCTCTTCACGGTCATTCCCGCCGCATTCAGCAGCGAAGATTACCAGGCACAGGAAAAAGTGTCATCAGGGAAACATTCCAGGAGCAGCAGGCGGCTGCTATCGAGGAGGTTGAAAAGCGCGCTGAGGACAACAAGATCGCGCTGATCCGCACACCTGCAGGTTTCGCATTTGCTCCCATCAAGAACGGAGAGGTGCTCAAACCAGACGAGTTCATGCTGCTCAGCGACGCCGAAAGGGAAAATATCGAGCAGGAGATAGCTTCACTGAAAAATACCATGCAATCCGTCATGGCGCAGATTCCGAAATGGCAGCGGGAAGCCCAGGAAAAAATCAAGGAGCTTAACAGCCAGATTGCAGGATTTGCCATCAAACCGCTCTTCACCGAACTCCGGAACGGTTACAGCGCCATAGCGCAGGCCTCGACCTATCTGGAACGGGTCGAAAACGACATCATCGAACACTTCGACAGCTTCCTGGAAAAGGAAAGCTCGAGCCAGGAACAGTTTCTGCCTGGAATTTCCGCCATGAAAGGAAACTTTTTCAACCGCTACAAGGTGAATGTACTGGTCGATAACAGCCATACTTCCGGAGCACCGGTCGTTATCGAGGACAAGCCCGCTTGCCAGAACCTTGTCGGCGACATCGAGCACCTGTCGCAGATGGGAGCCCTCGTAACGGATTTCACGCTCATCAAGCCGGGGGCCCTGCACCGCGCAAACGGAGGATACCTGCTCATAGACGCCCGACGGCTTCTCCTTGAACCTCTTGCCTGGGAGGCGCTCAAAAAAGCCCTCCGCACCCGGCAGATACGCATCGAATCGCTGGCCCAGCTCTACAGCCTCGTCAGCACGGTATCACTCGAGCCGGAACCCATACCGCTTGAGGTAAAGGTGATCCTCCTTGGAGATCGCATGCTGTACTCCCTGCTTTCCAGCCATGACCCGGACTTCAGTGAGCTCTTCAAGGTGGCTGCGGATTTCGAGGACGACCTGCAGAACAATGCGGAAAGCCGGTTGGCATACGCCCGGATCATCTCGGCCATTGCAAAAAAAGACGGCCTCTGCCATTTTGAAAGATCAGCCGTGGCAAGGATCGTCGAGCACGGCTGCCGCCTTTCAGGCGATGCCACCAGGCTGAGCGCTCACATCCAGAGCATCGCCGACCTGGTACGCGAAACCGATTACTACGCACGCCAGAACCGGAGCACCAGGGCTACGGCGAAAGAGGTGCAGGAAGCAATCGATGCAAGAACCGTAAGGGCGTCGAGAATACGTGAAAAAATCCGCGAAGCCACTCTGCGCAACACCCTCCTCATCGACACCTCAACAGAAAAAACCGGTCAGATCAACGGCCTTGCAGTATACTCCCTCGGAGACCAGAGTTTCGGCCACCCCGGACGGATCACGGCCAGGGTCAGCCTCGGCAAGGGAGAAGTGATCGACATCGAAAGGGAGGTCGAGATGGGTGGACCGATCCACTCGAAAGGCGTCCTGATCCTTTCGGGATTCCTTGCAGCACGCTTCGGCATAGAACAACCGCTCTCTCTTTCGGCTTCACTGGTATTCGAGCAGTCATACAGTGGTGTCGAGGGTGACAGTGCATCTTCGGCAGAACTCTACGCCCTGCTCTCGGCACTCTCGAATGTTCCGATACGCCAGTGGCTTGCCGTAACGGGTTCGGTCAACCAGCATGGCGAAGTGCAGGCTATCGGCGGCGTGAATGAAAAAATCGAAGGATTTTTCGACCTCTGTTCGGCCAGGGGACTCGACGGCAGACACGGCGTGATGATCCCGGTTTCAAATATCGACAATCTCATGCTCAGGGCCGATGTCGTCGAAGCCGTCAGAAAAGGGCTGTTTTCAATCTGGCCGGTCAGCCATATCGATGAAGGTATTGAAATTCTTACTGGCATTCCTGCCGGACTTCCCGATGCTGAAGGGCTCTACCCTCCTGAAAGCATCAACGGAAAGGCAAATGCAAGACTGAAGGCAATGACCATGAAACTGAAAAAATTCAATACTGATGCAACCCCGGAGGCGCAATCGTGATATCGCAGCATGAAAACCGGAACCAGGAATATGCTCCGGAAAGAGGAGGCCGACTCATCAGGAGCATTGCGGTCGCGATAGACTGCTCGCCTCACAGTATGGCTTCCCTGAAAACCGCTGCGGAACTTGCCGCAAGAATGCAGGCCGAACTGCTCGGCATATTCGTGGAGGACATCAACCTGCTCCGGATGGCCGAACTCCCTTTCAGCCAGGAGATCCGACTGTACAGCTCCAGACCTGAAAACATCGACACAGCGGAACTCGAGCGGCTGCTCCGCATGCAGGCACGGCAGGCAGAAACATCGCTGCAACGTGAAGCCGAACTTTGCAGGGTACACCACACCTTCAGGGTCCGGCGCGGCATCGTGCCCAAGGAGGTCATTGCAGCCGCTCTCGATGCCGATCTGCTCGTACTCGGCCGCAGTGG
>Ga0194112_10004251_pt1 | contig 19646 bp, 19 predicted proteins | sample TA2MahC400mmetaG_FD_146191 | JGI IMG/M metagenome (GOLD analysis project Ga0194112, IMG submission 146191) | Freshwater microbial communities from Lake Tanganyika, Tanzania - TA2015016 Mahale Deep Cast 400m | ecosystem: Environmental > Aquatic > Freshwater > Lake | place: Tanzania: Lake... | reverse complement strand
TCGCGCCACTTCCCCACCTTCTTGTACTGCAGGACCATGTTGAGAGCGAAGATGTTGAAGAAGACGAAGATCGAGAAGAAGATCCCGTAGACGAAGGCGGGCGGTTCGACGGCGCTGCCGGGGGTCCACAGGTAGATGGCGATGCCGATCCACGGCACGATCCCGGCGAGGCAGCCGAAGACGAACGACATCCAGTTCGGCCGGCCCGGGCTCTCGTAGCGCTCCATCAGCAGCCCGAAGAGGATCATGGCGGCGTTCGCCCCGAAGATGGCGATGAGGGCAGTCACGTCGTCGATGCCGGTCAGCAGGGCGATGAGGACGATCATCACCGAGGAGCTGAGCGAGTACTCGATCCAGCGGGCGTAGTTCCGCTGCCGCAGCAGGTTCTTGCGGTACCACTCGTAGAGGCGCGGCGCGGCGATCAGCCAGTGGGCCAGCGCCGAGAGGAACACGAAGACGGCCACCCCCCAGGCGATGCTGAGGCTGAAGAGGGTGCGGACGGCCCGCTCCTCGGTGCCTCCGGGCGGCCCCTCCAGGAAGCGGGCGGTGACGGGAAAGGCCTTGTCGTTGGCCAGCAGGAGGATGAGCACGCCCTGGATGGCGTGGAAGGCCCCCATGACCACGTTGTACCAGCGGAGGCGGCGCAGGCGCGGTTCGCTGCCGGGGCCCTCCGCAGCCGCAGCGACATCCGATACAGGTTCCATGGGCCGGACTGTAGGTTGCCGACTCGGCCCGGACAACGAGAAAGTGCCGCCCTCCGGTGAGGAAGCGGCCGCCCCGGACGCGACGAGGGGGCCTCCGCACGCAGGGGCCCCCTCGCAGTGGTCCGACTACTTCTTCTTCTTGGCCGGAGCCTTCTTGGCGGGGGCCTTCTTGGCCGGAGCGGCCTTCTTGGCAGGGGCCTTCTTCGCAGGGGCCTTCTTCGCAGGCATCGGATTCCCTCTTCTCAGCCCGGTGGTGCCGGGCGCCTTCGGTACCGTCGGCCGGCGGAGCCGGGGCGACGAGCGCCATTCAAGTGAGAGGGCCGATGATGGACCGTGACGCCGGGGGCGCAGGTACCGCCTTTCTCGTGGCAGGAGCCTGCCACCCATATACTGCCTGAGCGTCATGCCAGAATCAGGCAGGAAGGGCGCGCCCCGGGCGCTCCAGCGCTCCGTGCCGAAGGGGGGCGGAGCGCCCCGCCTCGCCGCGGCCTACGCTGGGGCCGATGGAGGGCGACGGGCTCACCGTTCAGGTGGTGGAAGAGGCGGCGGCCTATCGCCACGGCCTCGAAGATGCCTTCAAGGAGGCCGGGCATCGGGTGGCCGGGGACGCCGAGGCGGCCGACCTGGTGCTGGTGTCGTGGCGGGGCACGGCGGACTGCGGGCGGCTGGAGGACTGGGCGAGCCGGGCGCGGGTGCTGGCACTGGTCGCTCCGGGAGACGCCGAGACCGTGGCCCACGCGCTGTACCACGGGTCGGTAGCGGCGGTGGACTGGCGCGCCGAGACGGGCCGCATCGTCGAGGTGGCCGAGGCCGCGGCGCGCGGCGACGCCCTGCTCCCGTGCGAGACGGCGCGGGGCCTGCCCGGAGCGATCGGCGATCCCCATGCCGAGCGGCCTTTCGTCGACGAGGAGGAAGCGGAGTGGCTGGAGGCCCTGGCCCGAGGGGCCACGGTGGTGAGCCTGGCCGACGACTACGGCTACTCCGAGCGGGTCATGTTCCGTCGCTTGCGCGACCTGTACGGGCGCCTCGGGGCCACGAACCGCTCCGAGGCGCTGATCAACGCGGTGCGTTTCGGACTGCTCGCCAACGGGCCGGACTGAGCCGGACGGCCGCGGCGTCTCCTTCCTCGCCCTCCGGCGCCGGCTGCGGAGTGGCGCGCGGTGCCCCGGAGTTGCCAAACTAGGGACATGAGCACCCGGGTGCGCAAGGTATGGCTCGTTCTCGGCGGTCTCGGGCTGGCGCTGTTGGCCGGCGCGGGCGCGGTGCTGTTCGCCTTTCGCGACGCGGCGACCTCGGTTTCTGAGGAGAACATCTCCCTCACGGTGGTGACCGGAGGCGGGGTCCCCGGGGACTACGGCCTCTACGTCTACGAGACCACCGGCTACGAGACCACGGACGCCCTGGCGGGGAGCCGGCACGACTATCCGGCGCGTACCTACCTCACCGTGCAGCCGGGGGGGTGCGGAACTCTGGTGCGCTGGCAGCCGCTGGAGCAACGCTGGGAGGAGTGGGATCTCTGCCCGGACGGGACCCTGGCCGGATGGACCACCTTCCACCGCTGGTTCCGGGTGGACAACACCGACGTCTGGACCTGCCCGGAGCCTGCCCCCATGCAGGGCGAGCCGGGAGACGCCTGGCGGGTGGAATGCACCCGGGTCAGCAGCCAGGAAGCCGGCGAGGGCAGCCGAGTCCTCGCCTACGAAGTCGTCGGCTTTGAGACGCTGGTCGTGGGAGGCGAGGAGGTGGAGACGCTGCACGTGCGCCTCTCCAGCCTCGAGACCGGCGGCACCGAGGGCTACGGGCGCACCGACCTGTGGTTCCTGCCGGGGACCAACCTCCCGGTGGGCTGGGCAGAGGAGCGTTCCGTGGTGACCGCCTCCCGCATCGGGCCGGTGGGCTACACCGAGCAGTTCGAGGTGCGCCTGACCTCGCTGCGGCCGGCCGCCTGAGGCGGTCGACCCCGGCGACCGCGACCAGTGAGTGACAACAGTGGCGCGGCCCCCGTCGTCGGAGAACCGGGGCGGTGGCGCGGCGTCGGGCCGCACGCAACGCCTTCCGGCCTCTACGCTGCCGGCAAGCGGAACAGGGCGACCATGAGCCGGCGGCGCGATTACGTGACCTTCTTTGCCAACCGGCGGCGCCGGGGGGAGTTCATCTTCACCCACGACGGGCGCCGCCGGCTGCGGTGGATCCTCCCCGCCCTGGTGGTGGCGGCGGCCGGAGGCCTGGCCTTCTGGTGGTTCACCCGCCCGTCCCTCGAAGCGGGTGCGCCGGGAGGCCCGGATGTGCCGGCGGCGGGGGTCAGCACCATCCCCACCATCCTGCAGCCGATGAGCACCAGCAACACCGGCGTCGGGGAAGTGGCGGCGGTGTGCCCCCCCAGTGTCGGCGGGAGCGATTGGGGCACCTTTCAAGCCTCCCCGGAGCGAACCGGCTGCCGCGATGCCCGGCTCATCGACGAACCCGCCATCCTCTGGACCGCGAAGGTGGGGGTGCAGGGGTGGCTCAACAACCCGGTGGTGGTGGGCGACACCGTCTACGTGGGCAGCGCCGGCCAGGTCCAGTTCGAGGCCGATGCCGCCGACGGGATCTACGCCCTCGACCTGGCCAGCGGCACCCGCCGCTGGTTCCTGCCCGCCTCGCTGGACGTCAACGGCGTCGCCGCCGATGGGTCGCTGGTGGTGGCAGTCGGCGACGAGGGACTGGTGTGGGGGATCGACGCCGCCACCGGCCTGGCGCTGTGGACCGCCAACCTGGGCGCGGCGGTCTTCAGCAACCCGTTGCTCGTCGACGGGAAGGCGGTGGTGGGCGACGGCTCCGGCACGGTGAGCGCCTTCGACCTGCGCAGCGGACAGCGCCAGTGGCGGGCCACGGTGGCGGGTGCGGTGCGGGGCGGAGCCGCCTTCGACGGGGAGCGCATCTACGTGGCCGGGGAGCAGCGCGAGGTGGTGGCTCTGGGCCTGCAGGGCAACGTGATCTGGCGGACGACGATCGACGGCCGCGCCGGAGAGGGGAACCAGTTGCGCATCTTCGCCGCCCCGACGGTGGCCGGGGAGGCGGTGGTGCTGGCGCTGGTGCGGGGGGACGTGTTCGGCGAACCGGGCCTGGTGGCCCTCGACCGGGTGACGGGTGAGATCCTTTGGCGGGCGGTGGATGCCGCCGGGATCAAGTCGGACTGGGCCAACGTGCGTTCCTCCCCGGCGGTGGTGGGCGACCTGCTGCTGTACGGGGAGCCGTACTCGAACCGACTGGTGGCTCTGGGAGCGGCCGACGGCCGGACCCGTTGGTCCACGGAGGTGGGGGCCTACTGCTATCCGCACTGGCCGTCGCCGGCGGTGGTGTCGGGCCGGGTGATCCTGCCGCGAGACGACGGCGGCCTGTACGCGGTGGATCTGGCCACCCGGGCCGAGGTGTGGGCCATCTACCTGGGGCAGCAGTCGCGCAACGGCGCCTTCCCGGACGACTTCGACGACGAGTTCTGCTTGCGCCAGCCCCGGGTGGGAGCCGCGCTGATCGCCTCCCCGGCGGTGGCCAACAACGGGGTGGTGCTGGTGGGCAGCCTGGAGGGGTACCTCTTCGCCATCGGGGATGCCGGCTGGTGAGGCAGTGGCCGTCACCTAGTCTGGCCCGGTGGCCGGCCTCTACGACTGGATCGAACTCGGCGGCGGCGTCTTCTCGAAACGCTACGAGTCGCTCGACCTGAACGTGGGCGTTGTGATCTGCGGCGACGGAGTGCTGGTGGTCGACACCAGGGCCCACTACGGCCAGGCACGGGAACTGCTCGCCGACCTGAGCCGCCTCACCCCTCACCCGGTGCGCTGGGTGGTGAACACCCACCACCATTGGGACCACACCTTCGGCAACGCCGTGTTCCTGCCCGTTCCCATCTGGGGGCACGAGCGCTGTGCCCTGGCCCTGAGGCTGCGGGGGGAGCGGATGCGACGCGAGGTCAAAGAGTGGGCCCCGGGTCACGCGGCGCAGTTCGACGAGGTGGTGATCACCCCTCCCGACCACACCTTCGACGGCGCGGCCACCCTGGCTCTGGCCGGACGGGTCATCGAACTGCAGTACCTGGGGCGGGGCCACACCGACAACGACATCGTCGCCCTGGTGCCCGACGCCGGGGTGCTGTTCGCCGGCGACCTGATCGAGGAGAGCGCTCCGCCCGCCTTCCACGACTCCTTTCCCCTGGAATGGCCCGATGCCGTGGCCGGCCTGCTCCCGCTGGCCGCCGGGCCGGTGGTGCCGGGGCACGGAGCGGTGGTGGATGCGGGCTTCGTGGCCGCCCAGCAGCGCGATCTGGCCGACGTGGCCCGTCTCGCCCTGGAGCGCCACGCCATGGGCCTGTCCGCCGCCCAGGCGGCCGCCGCCGGCGGGCCCTACCCGGCAGAGGTGCTCGAGACGGCGTTCGGGAGGGCTTGGCCCGGCCTGGAGTTGGGGTGAGCCTCGCCGCCGAGACGCCGGACTGGTTCACCGCCGCCCTGGCGGCCCCGCGGGACGAGGGGGTGGTGGAGGTCGGCGGCTGCCCCATCCATTTCCTTGCCTGGGGCTCGGCCGGCCTGCCGGGTCTGGTGCTGGTGCACGGGGGCGCCGCCCATGCCCACTGGTGGTCTTTCCTCGCTCCCTTGCTGGCCGACTCCTGGGACTGCGTGGCGCTCGATCTCAGCGGCCACGGCGACAGCGGCCGGCGCCGCGCCTACTCGCTGGAGGCCTGGGCGGGGGAAGTCATGGCGGTAGCGGAGCGCGCCGCCTTCCCCGAGCCTCCGGTGCTGGTGGGACACAGCATGGGGGGCCTGATCGCCATTCAGGCGGCCCGGGATCACGGCGATTCCCTCGCCGGGGCCATCCTGGTCGACGCCCCGCTGCGCCGTCCCGATCCCGAATCGCAGGAGGGCTCCCGCACGCGGGCCCTCCGCGTCCTCGGAGCCCACGCCACCAGAGCTGAAGCCGAGGGCCGTTTCCGGCTGATCCCCGGCCAGCCCGGCGTCCACCCGGCGATCTTCCGCCACATCGCCGCCCACTCGGTCCGGGAGGTGGCGGGCGGCTGGACGTGGAAGTTCGACCCTCAGGTATTCGGCCGCCCCCGGCTGCCGGTCGGCGACCTGCTGCCCGAGGCGCGCTGCCGCCTCGCCCTGATCTTCGGGGAGCGCAGCGAGGTGGTCACGGCGGACGTCGCCGCCTACACCGCCGAGATGATGGGGCCCGGCGCCCCGGTGGTGTGCCTGCCGGGGGCCTACCACCACCTGCTGCTCGACTCGCCGCTGGTCTTCGTGGGCGCCTTGCGCGGGCTGCTCGCCGCTTGGGGGCACGGGGAGGATCGGCCGCGCCGTGAGTCGTTCGGCGGCGGCCGATCTCCCGACTACTCGTAGGCGATGGCGTCGAGCACGTCGAGGCGCGAGCCCCGCCAGCCGGGAAGGATCGAGGCCACCACGCCGCCCACGGCCGCCAGCACCAGGTAGATCAGCAAGTTCGGCCAGGGGATCGCCAGGCTGATGCCGCTCCCGATGGCGGCGACCACCGCCACTCCGAGGCCGACGCCCACCAGCACCCCCACGACCGCCCCGAACACGGCGATGAGCACCGCCTCCTGGCGGATCATGCGCCGCACCTGTCGCCGGGTCATGCCCACCGCCCGCAGCAGGCCGATCTCCCGCTTCCGCTCCATGATGGACAGGGCCAGGGTGTTGGCGATGCCGAGCAGAGCGATCACGATGGCCATGGCCAGCATGCCGGTGAGCACGTTCAGCAGCATGTCCAGTTGCGCCGCCACCTTCTCCACGTACTCGTCGGCGTTGTTCAGTTCGGCGTTGGGGTAGTCGGCGACGATGGCCTCCAGCATCGGGCGCACCGCCTCGGCATCGACTCCCTCGGCCAGCAGCAGGATCACCATCTGGTCGCGGTCCCACTGGTAGTGGGCGGCGAAAGCCTCCGGCGAGATCGCCACCTGCGTCTGGAACAGGTTGGCGCCGAAGATCGCCACGATCTCGAGGTCCTCCACGGTGCCGCCGGGGAACTCGATGGGGAAAGTGTCGCCCACGGCCAGGCCCTTCTCGGCGGCGTAGTCCCGGTGCAGCATCGCCGTCCCCGGTTCGCTCAGGCGGCCGAACTCCCCGGCGGACACCCCGAGGCGCACCACCTGGTCGGCGCCCTGGTCCAGGGAGATCAGGTACTCGACACCCGTCTGCGGCCCGTAGCCGGTGCCGACGTCCTCACCTCCGGGCTCACGCCATTCGCCGATGCGGTAGGCCGAGGCCACCGCCACTTCGGGCAGGGCGCGGAGCCGCGTCGCCACCTCCGGGCTCAGCCCCCCGGCGAAGGGGTTGCCGAACGCCGTCGGCTGCACCTGATACTCACCGATGACCTCGTCGCGCACCGTGCCCTCGACACTTTGCTTGGCCGAAGCCACGATGGTGGCCACCACGGTGACCAGGGCCACCCCGATCATCAGGGCGGAGGCCGTGGCCGCGGTGCGACGCGGCTTGCGCCCCGCGTTCTCCCGGGCCAGGCGCCCCACCACCCCGTACAGCCGCGGCAGCGGGCTGCCGACCACCCGGCCGAACCGGCGAGCGAACAGTGGGGCCACGGTGGACACCCCGATGAAGGTGACCCCCGCCCCGATGCCGGTGACCAGCAGGGCGTTGCCCCAGTCGGTGTAGAGGCCCACCAGCAGCAGGGCGATGCCCAATGCCACGATGCCGGCCCCGGCGGCGGCCCGCAGACGGAGCGACTTGAAGTAGGTCGATTCCAGTTCGCGCAGGGCGGCGACCGGCGGGATCTTGGACGCCTTGCGCGCCGGCAGGATCGCCGAGGCCATGGTGACCACCGTCCCCACCACCAGTCCGACCACCACCGTGCGGGGCAGCACCACCAGGCTGCCCTGCGGGAAGTCGATGCCGAGCAGGGCGAGCAGGGCCCGCAAACCCACGGCGAGCACTACTCCCACTCCCACGCCCACGGCCGATGCGGCCAAACCCACCGCCAGCGCTTCGAGGATCACCATCCAGGTGACCTGGCGGCCGGTGGCTCCCACGGCCCGCAGCATCCCCAGTTCCCGGGTCCGCTGGGCCACCACGATGCGGTAGGTGTTCTGGATCAGGAAGGCGCCCACGAAGATGCCGATGCCGGCGAAGGCCAGGAGCAGGGTGTTGAAGAAGCCCACCCCCTCCTCCACCCCGGCCCGTCCCTCCTCGATCTGCGTGTCGGCGAGGATGGCCTCGGTGCCGTCGGGCAAGATCGCCTCCACCGCCGGGAGCAGCGCCTGCGGGTCGACCCCTTCGGCGGCGAACACCGCGATCTGGCTGTAGGTCTCGCCGAAGTTCAGAGCCACCTGGGCGGTCTCCAGGTCGAAGAGGACCAGGGTGGCTCCCAGCAGGTTGTCGGCGGTGCCGTAGCCGGCGGTGCCCACCACCTCGAACTCGCCGACCCGGTTTGGCAGGTTGATGCGGATGGTGTCGCCCAGGGCGAAGCCGTACCGCCGGGCGGTGAAGGCGTCGATGGCCACCTCACGGGGGCCCTCGGGGGCCCGGCCGTCGCGCATCACCAGTTCGGTCAGTTCCGCCTCGGCCTCGCTCCACGAGAAGGCCAGGTTCGGCGGGCCCATGCCGCCGATCGGCTTGCCCTCCTTGTCCAGGGGCTGGGCCGTGCCCTGCACCGAGGGCAAGGCCCGCTCCACACCCGGGATGGCGGCCACCTCGGGGAGCAGGGAGGCCGGCACCCGGCCGGTGTCGAAGCCGAACTTGACGTCGGCCCGCACCACCAGGTCGACCTCGGTGTCCTGCTCGAAGAGGACGTCGAAGGCGCCCTTCAAGGTGTCGGTGAACACGTAGGACCCGGCGATGAAGGCGACCCCCAGGATGATCGCCGTCGCCATGAGGAAGAGACGCCCCTTGTGCCCCATGGCGCCCTTCAGGGCCAGGCGCAGCAACTCAGTCCCCCAGGGCTTTCATGCGGTCGAGGATCGCCTCCGCGGTGGGGTCGCCCATCTCGTCGATGCAGCGCCCGTCGGCCAGGAACACCACCCGGTCGCTGAAGGCCGCCACCCGGGGGTCGTGGGTCACCATCACGATGGTCTGGCCGAACTCGTCCACGGCCCGGCGCAGGAAGCGCATCAACTCGTCGCTGGCCCTGGAGTCGAGGTTCCCCGACGGCTCGTCGGCGAAGACGATCTCGGGCCGCGATACCAGGGCGCGCGCGGCCGCGACCCGCTGCACCTGCCCGCCCGACAGTTCGGCGGGCCGGTGGCGCAGGCGGTCGCGCAACCCCATGGTGTCGACCACGGCGTCGAACCAGGCCCCATCGACGTCGGCCCCCGCAATGTCGATGGGCAAAGTGATGTTCTCGGCGGCATCGAGGGTGGGGATCAGATTGAAGGCCTGGAAGACGAAGCCCACCTTCTCCCGGCGCAGGAGGGTGAGGGCGCGGTCGTTGAGGTCGCCCAGGCGCACCTCGCCGATGTAGGCGCTGCCGGAGGTGAGGGAGTCCAGCCCGGCGATGCAGTGCAGCAAGGTGGACTTGCCCGAACCCGACGGCCCCATGATGGCGGCGAAGCGGCCCTTCTCGAAAGACACCGTCATGTCGTCGAGGGCACGCACCTCGGCGTCGCCCGCGCCGTACACCTTGGTGGCGTTCTCGACCCGGGCGGCGGCGGTCACGCCGTGTTCCCGCGCCGCTCTACTCGGATGGTGCAGTTGGTGACGAGGGCCGCCACCGCACCCACTGCCGCCAGCACCGGCAGCAGCAGCGCTCCCACCACCCCGATGGTCATGGGTATCTCGATGAGGGTGCGCCCCTCCTCGTTGTCGATGATGATGCGGCGGATGTTGCCCTCGCGGATGAGTTCCTTGACCTTGGCGAGCAACTCCTCCCCTTTGACCTTGAACTCCTCTACGCGATCCTTGTCGTCCTGATCGGTCATGTCGATCTCCTCGTCGGTCGGCCCCGCCCTCCAATCTCGGGCCGGGGCGAGAGAGATGCTAGGTAGGGGCGGCGAGAATGGTGGCGGGCCATGGCCTCGGCTGCAAGGTACGCGGCCCGGGTGACCGCAGGACGGCGGCGGGGTGAAGCCGGGGTGAACCGTGCTGCCCCTCAGGGGGCGGTGGCTCCGGGGCTCGGCGAGGAGACGGCCCCGTCCCGACCTGGTCCGGGCTGAAGGAGAGGCCGCCGATCAGTCTCGCCAGTGTCTGGGCCGGTCCCGGAGGGCGGCGAAGCCCCAGCGTTCGCAGAACTCGAGGAAGCGTTGCCGCGGCACCCCGCGCCACTCGAGATCCTCCAGGCGCTCGGCCAGCGGCACGTCGCGACGCAGCGTCGCCAGGAAGCGGTAGACGAGAGCCTCGGCCAGGCTTCCCCGCAGCGCCTCCACCAGACGCTCCGCCCCGCGTACCGGCGGCTTCCACAGGGGTGCCTCGAGCGGGATGTCCTCCAGATGGGGATACGCCGCCAGTACCGCCGCCGTGGTCTTCGCCCCCCAGCCGCGCACCCCGGGCAGGCCGTCGGCGCTGTCGCCCACCAGCGCCAGGTAGTCCGGGATCGACCCGGGGGCCACCCCGAACTTCTTCCACACTCCGGCCTCATCCATGAAGGACCCCTTGCGCCGGTCGTAGCAGACCACGCGCTGCCCGTCGACACACTGGGCCAGGTCCTTGTCGGGGCTCATCAGCACCACCCGGTCCACCTCGTCGGTGAAGCGCGCCGCGGCGGTGGCCAGGGCGTCGTCGGCCTCGTAGGTGGTCATCCTCCAGACCACGACCCCCAGGGCTTCGAGGCCCTCCTCCGCCACCGGGAACTGGGCGAGGAGGTCGGCGGGCACCCCGGCCTCGCTCTTGTACCCGGGGAACAGGTCGTTGCGGAAGGAGCGGATCACGGTGTCGAAGGCGGCGCCCAGGTGAGTGACGCCGCCGCCCTGGAGGAGGCTCAGGGTGCCGGCCAGGAGGCCCTGCACCGCTCCCACCCCCATGCCGTCCGGAGAGGTTCGCGGCGGCGCTCCGTAGTAGTTGCGGAACAACTCGTAGGTGCCGTCGAGGAGGTGCAGGTCCACCAGGCGATCGTAACGCGAGCGCCGGCGGTGAGACCGGCAGACGGCCTATCGCGGCCGGAGCGGCGGTTGCGGTACGGGGGGGCGCAGGCATACCCTCCGGGAATGGAGGTCAGCCCCCGCCGGATGCCGGCCTGGGCGCGACCCCTGCTGGTCGTCGCCGGGCTGGTGGCCGTGGGGGTGGGAGTCGTCGGCATCTTCCTGCCCCTGGTGCCCACCGTCGCCCCCCTGCTGCTCGCCGCCTGGTGCTTCGCCCGCTCCTCGGACCGCCTCTACCGCTGGCTGGTGAACCATCCCCGCCTGGGCCCCATCATCGCCCCGTTCCGCTCCGGCGCGGCCATGCCGCGGCGCACCAAGTGGATCGTCCTCGGGGTCATGGTCCTCTCGTTCGGGTTGAGCGGGGTGTTCCTCCTGCACAGCCTGGTCGCCCGCCTGGTGCTGGCCGCTGCCGCGGTGGTCGCCTTCACCGTCGTGCTGCGGCTACCCAGCCGCGCCGGCACCATCCGGCAAGAGAACAGTCGAGCCTGAGCCACGCCGGAACCGGTTTCTCTCCCCCGCCCCCCGGGCGCGGGCTACCCTCTGCACATGACCTACCGCCTGTCGCGCTTTCCCACCGTCGTGGGCGATTGCCGCTTCGAGAGTGCGTTCCTGTCGAATCGCTGGCGCCTGCTCCAGGAGCGCAAGGTGCTGGCCGAACTGCAGCGAGTGCCCACCAGGCACACCTCACTGCTGCGCCTGGCCGACGGCACCTTGGTGGAACTGCGCCCCGCCGGCTGGGGCACGGTGGTGGCGATGCAGGGGGAGGCCGAGGTGGGCCGCGTGGTGCGGCGCTCGTGGTGGGGCCGGCGCTGGCACCTGACCGGGCCCGCCTTCGGCTGCGAACTCGTCAGCGACCCGATACCCCGCCGCTGGTCGCTCCGCTTCGGCACCCAATCGGTGGGCCGCCTCTCCGGCGGTCTCCTCACTTACAACCACCTGGGGATCCACACCGACCTGGCGGTGCCGGTGGTGTCGCTGGCCCTGGCCTGGCACGTCCTGGCCCGCCCCTGGGAGGCGGCGGCCGCCCCCGGCGCCCTGGTGCCGGCGCCTTCGCCGGCGGCCTACCGCCTGGTCGGCCCCGGTGGCTGAGAGCCCCCTGATCTCAGCGGCCCAACTCACCTCGCGGCTCGGCGATCCTCGTCTGCGCTTTGCCGACGTCCGCTGGTACGTGGGGGAGCCCGGGCGCAACCGGGCGGAGTACGAAGCGGGGCACCTGCCGGGTGCCGTCTACCTGGACATCGACTCCGACCTCACCCGGCCGTCGGGCCCGGGCCGCCATCCCCTTCCGCCCGATCGGCATGGTTTCGCCCGCCTGCTGGGAGAGCGGGGCCTGGGCGACGACCACCTGATCGTGGCCTACGACGATGCCGGGGGGATCTACGCCGCCCGTCTGTGGTGGATGCTGCGCTGGATCGGTCATCCCGGGGCCCGCCTGCTCGACGGCGGGCTCCAAGCTTGGGTCGCCGCCGGCCTGCCGCTGAGCACCGCGGAGGCCCGCCCGGAGCCTGCCGTCATGACGGTCCGTCCCGGTCCCACCCGGGAAATCGACCGCGAGGGCCTTCGGGCCCGCCTGGGGAAGGTGGTGCTGCTCGACGCCCGGGCGCCCGACCGTTACACCGGCGAACAGCACCCGGTGGACCCGATCGGCGGGCACCTCCCCACGGCGCGCAGTGCCCCCACCGACGGCAACCTGGGGCCCGACGGGTGCTTCCTCCCCGCCGACGACCTGGCGCGACGCTATCGCGCCCTCGGCGTCGGCGAGGGAGACACGGTGGCCTCCTGCGGCAGTGGCGTCACCGCCTGCCACGCCATCGTCGCCATGGTCCTGGCCGGGCTACCGGAGCCCCTCCTGTACCCGGGATCCTGGAGCGACTGGTGCACCTCCGGGCTGCCCTACGCCACGGGCCCCGACCCCGGCGCCTGGTGAGCCTGGCCGGCCGGAGGGCGCTCCGGCCGGTGTGCGGCGGTCCGGTGCCGACCGTTCTCCCCGACCGGCGTTAGCCTGCGCGGTGATGCCCGACGAAGTGCGCCTTGGGGTGGAACCGCCTGTTCCCACGCCGCGCCGGTCGGGACGCTTGCTGGTGGCGGCCGGCGGCCTCGCGGTGGTGGCGGCGGTGCTCGTCTGGCTGGTGGGGATGTTCGAGCAGGAGGAGCCGACCGTCACCACCATCGCCCCGCCGACTTCCACCACCACCTCGACCTCGGCCGGGCCCACGACGACGCTGGCGGCCGACGATCGCCTCGAGGCGGCCCGGCTGTTCTGGGCCGCCCTGGGGGAGGGTGACGCCCCCGCCGCCGTTGCCGCCTTCCCCGCCACCACTCCGGCGGCGGCCGACCTCATCGGCTTCGCCGCCGCCTTCCGGCCCGGCTTCACGGTGGGGGAGTGCACCCCCTTTGCCGCCAACGCGGCGGCCTGCGCGGTGGCGGTGACCAACGGGGATCTGCTGGCCATCGGGACGGGGACTCCGGAGCAGGTGCTGCTGGTGGCCGACAACGGATGGTTCGACGTGCCGACCCTGCTGGGCTCGACGGCGGCGCGCCTCAGCCTCTATGCCCTGGAGAACCACACCGATGAGGTGCGGGCCGCTTGCCCCCTGACCGACAGCCCGCAGGTCTACCGCCTGCCCATCGTCGGTTCCGCCACCCCCGGGTGCGGCTCCTACCTGGCCGGCCTCGTCCCCGAGTACCTGAGCGCGGTGCTCCACCAGGGCGCCGGGCCGAGGGAGTAGGGCCGTTGCCGGCGCGCCTCACGGTGGCGCCCCGCATCTGTTGTGTGGGCGGCGCGGTGGTGGACCACTATCGCGATCTGGGCCTGGTCTTCCCCGGCGGCAACGCCTGCAACACCGCCGCCTATGCCGCCCGGTCCGGGGCGGCAGTCGCCTTTCTCGGGGTGGTGGGCGACGACCCTGCCGGCGCCCTGCTGCGCCACGGCCTGGAAGCGGAGGGGGTGGACCTCTCCGGCCTGCGTACCGTCCGGGGGAGGACTCCGGTGGTGACGGTGGCGGGCGAGGGCGGCGGCGACTTCCGGTGTGTGGCCTGTCCCCGGGCGACCCTGTCGCCGGCGTGGGGTGGGGTCGACCCCCCGACCGGCTTCGACCTGGTTCACCTCGCCTCCACTTCTCGGGCCGATGCCGCGGTTCGGGCCTGGGCGGGCGGGGTGGCGCTCTCCTACGACTTCGGGGAGGGGCCGGTGGATCCCGGCCTCGCCTCCCTGGTAGCGGTCGCCGCGGTGTCGCGCCCCGGGATGAGCGACGACGCCGCCGCCGCCCTGGCCGAGGAGGCGCAGGCGCTCGGGCCGTCTCTGGTGGTGGTGCTGCGCGGGGCAGCGGGGGCGACGGCCCGCGAGGGCGGAGAGGCGTGCCATCAGCGGGCGGCGGCGGCCGGGGTGGTGGACCCCCTGGGGGCGGGGGACGCCCTGGTGGCGCGGCTGCTGGTGGGCTGGCTTTCGGGGGAGGCGGTCGCGACGGCGCTGGCCGCGGGCTCCCGCGCTGCCGCCCGGGCCTGCGCCCATCTGGGCGGCTTCGGCCACGGGAAGCCGGCCGCCGAGGGCCTGCCGGTAGGCGGTGGGTCAGCGAGCGCCGGTGGGGAAGGGGACGACGTGCGGCCCCCCGGGCAGGACGGCGACGCGGGCTGCGGGGCCCATCTCCCGTAGCAGGCGGGCGAGGGTCTCTCCCGGGTCGGAGACCGGCTCCAGCCAGGCCTCCCGCACCTCGGCGTCGGTGAGTCCCGCAGTATGGAGGAGCACCCGGGCTCGCGCCTGCGCTCTCGCCTGCACCAGCACCTGCCAGAGGTCGGGTGACGGGGCGAGGTGGGGGACGGCGGCGAGGAAGGCCTCCGGTCCCGGGTAGGCGCCCAGCGTTGCCCGGTAGGCGCCGTGGCCGGGGAACCCGTCGGAGCACTCCGCCGCCGCCAGGATGACCCCTCCCGGCTTCACGATGCGGGCGGCGGCACTGATGCCCTTTATGGTCTGGTAGAGGTTCTGGTCCAGGGGGTAGCCGCCGTTGGTGGCGACCACGATGTCGTAGAGGCCGGACACCGGGTGCATCACCGCCTCGCGGACGGCGGCGCCGGCGGCGGCGTGCGCCTCCCACGGGGCGCCGGCGTACACGCCGGTGATCTCCCGGCGGCGGTTCTGGGTCACCTCCACCGTGAGGTGGACCGCGGCCAGGCCGGCGGCGTAGCGGATGCCCTCCTGGACCGGGTTTCCCTCGACCGCCGCCCAGTCGGCGCGCCGGTCGGAGACACGGGGCGGGGAGTGCAGGTCGAGGATGGTCTCGAGTGAGGCCAGGCCCGGGGCCACCATCTTGGGGCCGCCGGAGAAGCCGGCGAAGAAGTGCGGTTCGACCAGGCCGAGGGTGAGGCGCAGGTCCTGATCGAGGAACCGGGCGTTGAGTTCCACCGGCCCTCCGCTGTCGGGCAAGGTACCCACCCGGCGGTGCTGCTCCGGCCGGCGGGCGTCGTGCTGCACTACTTCGACGGCGTTGCGGATGTCCGCCCCGAGCATCTCCTCCAACTCGGCCGGGGTGCAGGGCCGATGGGAACCGGTGGCCACGAACAGGGCCACCCGCAGGCCGGCAAGGGCGTCGAGCACGGGGGGAAGGACGGCGCGCAGCGGGTAGGGGCGGGTCACATCGCAGATGCTGATGCCGGCGGTGCGACGACCGCGGGCGAGTTCGTCCAGGGCGGGAGACCTCAGAGGGGCGCTCAGGGTGCGGCGCACGGCGGCGTCCGGGTCGTCGAGTCCGGGGAGGAGGCGGGACTCGATGACCGTGGCGCCTTGCGGGATCCGGAGGGGCAGGAAGGAGCGGCCGTAGGCCAGCCTGACTTCGGGCACCGGGCGACCCCTTTCTCGGTGGCGGCCGTGGGGGCGTACCGTAGACGAGAGGCGGCCCGATCGGAGCGGCTCCGCGGCGCGAAGCGGGCCCGCCCGCCTGGGGACGCCACCCGACCAGAATGGTGGCAGCCGACGAAGGGCCTTCGTGATCCCTCAGCCCAACTCCGCCGCGCCGCCGCCGCCTCCGCCGCCGCCTCCTCTTCCGCCACCGCGCCGGAGGGGATGGGTGCTGGGGGCGCTGGGCCTGGCGGTGGTCGTGGCGGTGGTGGTCGTGGCGGCGGCCCTTCTGTCCGGTGGCGGGGGCGCCTCCACTGCGGTGACCACCGCCGTCGAGGCCACGACGACCACAGCCGGGACCACTTCGACATCCCAGGCGACCACCACCACCGCCACCACCTCGACGACGGCGGCGACCACCACCACCGCCGCCACCACCACCACGACGGTGCTGGCGACGACGACCACGACGGCGCCGTCCCTCGCCTACAGCCCGGAGGAGATCGCCTACTTCGCCGAGGTGGCCGGCGGGGCCGAGTTCGGTGGGGCGAGCGGAGTGGTGCACAAGTGGACCGAAGACCTGCGCGTCGCCGTCTACGGGTCCCCGACGCGACGCGATCGGGCGGCCCTCGGCGAGGTGATCGCCGACCTGAACGGCATCATCGGCACCATCGAGATCGGCCTGGTGGAGTCGGACCCGAACGTCGAGATCTACTTCGTGCCCGAAGCGGAATTCCCCTCCATCGAGCCCAACTACGTGCCGGGGAACCTGGGGTTCGTCTACATCTGGTGGGACGGCGACGGAGCGATCGTCCGGGGCCGGGTGCTGATCTCCACCACCGGCCTCACCGCCGCCGAACGGGCCCACCTGATCCGGGAGGAGTTCACCCAGGGCCTGGGGCCGCTGAACGATTCGTGGGAGTACCCCGACAGCATCTTCTACCAGGGGTGGACGGAGACCGGTTCTTACCTCGGCATCGACCGGGCGGTCATCGAGATGCTGTACCGGCCGGAACTGGTGCCCGGCATGACCATTGCGGAAGCCCTCGACATACTGCGTGAGGTGGACAGAGGCTGAGGCGCCACCCTACCGACCCGCCACCCGCGGAAACCACCCCGCCACAGCCTCTCGCCCGAGCCCGCAGGCAAGAAGAGACAACCCCCCACCCCCAACGCCGCCGCCGAGAAGGCGGCGGCCCAGCAGGTCCCGCAGACAGTGCCTGCCCTCCTCGTGCGGCGCACCCTCAAACCGTGCGTGCCTGGGCAGACCGCCGATACCTATCGCGACGTCGACGCGCCGCAGGATGGTCGAGCACTTGTCTGATCTCCTTCACGACGCCGTCAAGATCCCTGTACACCCGAGCCGCCGAGATACGGAGAGTCCGGTACCGCCAAGCGCGCAGGATCTCGTCCCGGGACCGGTCTTCGGAGCGACGCGCGAGGTGGCTGGTGCCGTCAACCTCGACGATGAGCCGACCGGCAGGGCAGTAGAAGTCGACGATCCATCCTCGGATCAGGTACTGGCGATGAAACTTGAAGCCATCTACCTGCTTCTTATCCAAACGTCGCCAAAGCCTTTCCTCCGGATCTGTTGGGAACCGAAGCATCAGTTCCCGCAGGCTCAACTTCTCGTTGCGGTCCCGCGGGGCGGGCCCGTAGCTGCTTCCACGACGTGTTCGATACTCAGCCGTGACAAACCCAGCAGCTTCGGCGCAGGCCCTGACCTCGACGGCCAGTGTGTGGCTCTGCCCGCAGTAGCAGCATTTCACCGGCACCAGCCCAGACTAGAGCCTCGGCTGGCAGCATCACGCCCGTGCTGCCACTCCACCCGGAAGAGCTTGCCATAGGACGAGCCCCCACTTGGGACGGCGCGCCTCCTCGGCAGCCGTGAGAGGTTCGGCAGCGGGCCGGGCCCGCCACTGTGGGCCGGGTGGGGGTCGAACCATCTCCCACCGACCCTCCCCACCCGGGAACCCTCAACCCCCACCCGCGCCGCAGCCCGCAGGCAACAAGAGAAAACCCACCCCACCCCCAACGCCGCCGCCGAGAAGGCGGCGGCCCAGCAGGTCCCGCAGACGGTGGGCCGGGTGGGGGTCGAACCCACGACCTTCGGGTTAAAAGCCCGCTGCTCTGCCGATTGAGCTACCGGCCCCGACAGGAAGGTAGCAGCGTCTTAGGGGCCTAGCGGATAGGCGGTGGGCTTCGCCCGCTGTCTGGTCTGTTCCGCCCGAAGAAGCTGCGCCTTCGGGCGGGGGTCCGGCGGATGGGTCTCGCTCCGCTCGCCCAATCCGCGCGGCCCCTTAGGAAGGAACGGCGGCCGCCCGGCGGCGGCGGCGCTCCACCCACGGGTGGTAGCCCCACCGCCACTTGGCCACGTAGGCGGCGTAACGCAGGCTGGCGTACATGCGGCGCTGGGTGGTCTCCTGGTTGTGGCGACGGAACCAGGCCACGTCCGTGTCGAGGGTGATGCCGTACTCGGCCTGCTGCTTGGGGTAGACCTCGCGCCGCACGTGCTCGTACACCGCCAGGTCCTCGCGGTTGACCGCAACCAGCATCTCCCGGGTCGGCGGATCGCTCAGCAGGCGCTGCTTGATGTCGTCGTGGGGGGCCACCCACTTCTTCGCATAGCGCAGGTCCCTGATGCCGGCACGGCGGCCCAGCATCACCAGCGACTCGTCGAAGCGCTCGGTGAGGCCGACGAAGGCGAAGCGGCCCAGCAGGGCAATCGCCTCCTCGGCGGTGCCGCCGGGTCCCGCCAGGATCCGGGTCTGACGGTCGCGCACCGCGTCGTGGGTGATCCACTCTTCGAAGGGCAGATCTACCCCGCCGCGCTGCACGTCGTACTGGTAGTGGGAGGCGGTGCGGGTCAGCGGCTCGCGGAGGAAGGCCACCCAGTGGACGTCGGGCACCTCGGTCTCCAGGTCGGAGTACACCCGCACGTCGTGCCCCAGGATGCTGCGCAGACGCGGGTACCAGCGCCGCAGGCGCCGCAGGTCGGCGGCGGAGAAGTAGGGAGCCGCGGCATCTTCGGCCAGGACGTCGCAGTGGGTTCCGCCGTTGGCGTGCTTCAGGACACCCGCCAGCGTGGTTCCCGCCGTCTTGTGAATGTGGACCACCGCGAGCATCATTCCTCCCACATCCCCCATCGGCAGAGGTGATGGGGGCGTTGAGGGGAACGGCGAGATGGCGATGACGCGCGTGAAGGGGTTGGTGGCGGCGGCCGCCTGCGCGGTGAGTCTGATTGCCTGCGGCGAGCCGGCGGTCACACCCTCCGCCGCTACCGACGGGATGCAGTCGCTGACCTTCCGCCTCTCCATCGCCGACGACAACCGGGTGCTGCGCGTGCGCATCGGCGACGAGGTGGTGCCCCGGCTGCCTCTAGCCGGCCACGGGGATCCGGGATGGGTGGTGAGGGTGCCTCCCAACCCGGCAGTGCTCGCCGGCGGCGATGACCTGCGCTTCTTCCCTTCCGAGCCGGATCGGGGCCGGGCGCCCTACCAGGAGTTCTCCTTCATCGCGGTGGGGGAGGGGCGCACCACTTTCACCCTCACCCACGGCTATCAGGAGTTCCGCTTGACCGTCCAGGTGGCCGGACCGCGCTGAGCGGGGACTTGACCGGCGGCTGCGATACCCTGGCGAGGGTGAGGTTGCGACTTATGCAGGTCGGCTTCGTGCTCTCGGTGGTGGCCACCTCCTTGCTGGCCGCCACCGTCCCGGCGGCCGGGGCCCGGGGGACCCCGAGTTGTCTGGGGGTCCCGGCCACCATCGTGGGCACCAACCGGGCCGACGTCCTGGTCGGGACCGACGGGCCCGATGTGATCTGGGCCGGTGAGGGCGACGACGTCATCTACGCCCGGGGCGGGGACGACTTGGTGTGCGCCGGGGCGGGCGCCGACGTGGTGTACGGGGGCGCCGGCGACGACCGCCTCATCGGGGGCCGGGGCAACGACACCCTGTTGGGCGGGGCCGGCGACGACCACCTCATCGACGGCCCGGGGAACAACCGCCTGCAAGGAGGGCCGGGGCGGGATCGTCTCGCCGG